>Ga0056128_1002019_pt1 | contig 23629 bp, 10 predicted proteins | sample WorMetLIZISLAND2_FD_71113 | JGI IMG/M metagenome (GOLD analysis project Ga0056128, IMG submission 71113) | Marine gutless worms symbiont microbial communities from Max Planck institute for Marine Microbiology, Germany - Olavius geniculatus... ... | reverse complement strand
TCACTGATAACACAATACAACAATAGGTGTCCTAGAAAAAATAAACTTTGCAATAACTAGCCAAGAATGTGGAAGTAATAGATCGTTTAAAGCTGTTTAAATTGATTACATTGATCCTGGATTACACTGATCTCATTGTGAAAGAGTTAATCCGACAATCTATGCACTGGGGTCATATTTCTTAAATGACATTGATTAGGCCTACTGAGATCCATTTGCACCGTATTTTTTCGACGCAATCAACTAATAACGACGTTGCCTGAGGTCTGATGGCTTCTGCTGAGGCAAGAACTTGGAACAGTCTGCCATCAGAAATGGAGTCTTCACGGTGTCCACGAACATTCAAGATTAAACTAAACTCAACATTCGTCTGTTTTCGGTTTCTTCAACATAGATAAGTGTAAAGTAACTTCGGTGCCATATGCATTTTTTACTTTATACGGTATTGTATAATATTTGTAGTGCATTGTTTTCTAATTTAACAGTAGCATTTCATCACAAACAATTGCGTCTGTATTATCTTGGTTATAAATCCAGGTATCACATCCGGGTATGTATAGTATGTGTACATACTTAGAGAGAGATGTACATTGGTCGGGTGAGCACAGCAAATCAATGCGGTGGTCGACACGACGACATCACAGAGGCAAGGCTATAACAGTAGTCTACAAGAATTGAAGAATGACCGCGGGTGTATGGTCGGTTAGCGCAGGTGTTTAGCGACCGACCCCGTCAGTACGGGTCATCGATTAAATCAAAATGTCTCGACAGCTAGCAAGTCGACGAGGCTACTATTTACTGAACGGCCATTACAAACGCCGTCGTACCAGTGCGACGCGGCGTATATACATGTACGTGTCGAATTAATCAGTCCTTCGAATACTGACGCCTGCTGTCAGCTCACAATGCTGACGTATACTAATAGGCCTATACGATGTGAACGTTTTGCGTTGCAGATAAAAATACTTCAACGGGATGGAGACTGAAATTCATCGCGTTACCAGTGGATGGGGTTCTGTTGGAAATGCGTAGAAAATAACTTAGCACAGCATAATTCTAAACGCATCGTTTTTGACGCGCTACAGCCATGCTGTACAGCGTCTATGGCACGATGTGTCGTCCGTCCGTCCGTCTGTCACAGATGTATTGTGGCTAAACGGTAAGTCGTAGGGGTCGGCGATGGTACTAGCGACATCTGGGCTTTTTTTGTTGAATGTCTGAGACGATTGCAATCTGAGCACTTAAATTAGCTATAGTTCAAAAATGCGAGGAAATAAAATACGGCTGGGTGCACTGTTAAAGCAGATGCCACTTTTTACATACAAACATTAATATGTAATTGTTCGTTTGATCTGAAAATAAAAGTGGAAGTCTCCAAACTATTAACTTTGCACCCTACCGGTACATGTATACAAAGTTGACCAAAGGGTAAAAGTTGTGGCAAAACAAAATTATCTTAAGATCATCGATGTGACCTTATTTGATGAACGAATGTCGTAGTTTTTAGGATATTTTGTTCAACAGAAAATACACAAACACAGACACGCAGATCTACACGTATACGTTTGAATTAGATAATCAGTTATGCAGCGCGCGTATCGATGGGCGATAACTAATACACGGAGCGTTGCGCTGTTTCTCTGCAATAGCTGAGCATCTTATATAGGCCGCTACTCTTACGACCACGTATACTCGGCGCATACCACTCAGACAAACCAATGAAGAGGTAATTCTTCATCGCGACGGACAGCGGGTCATCGACATCGGCTTATAGTGCTCGTCTCGCTGCGGTATATCAGCAGTCGCGTCGACAGCCCGTGAGGACAGTACAATAAACCACGGAGGTCGGCGGCGTTTATTCGCATTAATTAGTCCATAGCATGCGTGATGCGCCGGTCTTGTGAACACCGCGGTTATATAACATCAGTACGGGCCACCTACGATGAAGCACTATCATTGTAGCTCAGCTGAGGTACTCGAAAGACTGTCAGACGAAAATGCATTCGTGTACAAAACCGCAAATCGAGGAAGCACCAGGAAGCAACCTCCCCAAAGTCGCACCAACATCGATAATCTAGGCTTTCCAGTTTAACTCTCCATGCACCAATAAACGAAGATCTCGTGCGAAAACCGAATAATAAATCGACTTATTTGACGTGGTCGCACGAAAGAGGAACTCAGCAAACAAGACAACGAACGTCCGATCATCCAGGACGTCTATGGAGCGTACTGTAAACTCCCCCAGCGGAGCCCTGGCCGCAAACTTATTAAAAATTCCCAGAAAGCATTTCGTGGCAACAAATTCGAAAAAATTTCACGAGGTTTGAACCAACAGAAAACATTTCCTCCTGTTTACTATTTTTACTTCCCCCAATTTTATTCAGGAAGCATTTTGCTTCCACTTGTCAACGGACCCTGAGAACCGGTTTGGCTCGACAGAAAGTTTGCTCAAGTAATAACTTCCAGTCACAGCGTGCGTTCTAGCAGTGCACTGCAGTTCGAGACGCAGACTACGGAGCGTTCCCACGTGAGCGCTCAGCTGCACTTGATGTGGCGTATGCACGCATTGCAAACAGCGTGTACACAATGGGCGAGCGACAAAATAATAAAACTACGACAGATTCGACAGCGCAGAGCAGCATAGGGTCAATGCCAGGTCTCAAGAACCTTCGTTTATATCTGTCGACCACAGTGCAGTATCGTTGACTAGGACAAGCGCGACTACGCGCAAATCTCAGAACATTTATATTGTGTCTCAGAAATCAAAAGTCCACGGTGTTCGTGGTAGTCCAACGAAGACTTGGCGGTCTACATTTAAAGAAGACCTGGTGGACCGAGGAGTCGATTGGAACAGCGTCCGGGCTGTGGCTACAAACAGAAGCAGATGGCGAACTCTTGCTGCCCATTGACCTGTCAAGGACCGGATGATCTAAGTGCTAAGTAAGTAAGTTACTGTACTGTTATGTCTGGCGAACGGCAACCGACCGCAGGATAAAGTAGACGACTGTTCAATACAGATACGCGAACGTGCGATTCTGTAAAAAGCTGAAAACAGCTTATTTGTGCTATGCTGTCTCAGCCTGTCAGAAAGTCACGTGCACCTAATTTGGCTAAGTTATATGCGAATACAAAGCAAGCCTTTTCCTCAAACGCAATATAATGTAGGCCTACATGTGTAGGCCTATTGTGTAGAGCCCGAACGCTGCTCACCCGATGACCGCAAATGTATAACCATCTCGCCGGCGGGCGGCGCCATGGTGTAGTCGTGCAACTGGAGGAAAGCCAATTCACAATTTCACACAGTACAACCAAAAAAACTCTTCGCAATATTGTATCGCGCACAATGGATTAATAGCTTGGTTCATAAGGTAGCAGCTGGTTTGTCGTCTTACAAGCCATGCATGCATAGTAACACCTAGCACTTGTCGTATTCCAAAAATATACAGTAACGTATAAACGCATCATATGTTATAAACCTGCATTATTTGCATATTGCAACCATATTCGGCGTTGGCAGATACATGACGACGGCGCTAAACTAAACGTACAATAGCCACATTGTTGTTCAATGAGTTTATAATCTGTGCTGGCCGGTACCGTGCCAGTGACGCAGTGTGATGTGCTTAGTGGTCACGCAAGGTCAGAGCGTGCTTGACCAGCGGCATTACGTATGTACCAGACCACTGACCATTGATGTCTCTTTCACCTAGCTGGCCGCCGCTCTTGTAATGACCCATGCATAGGTGTGTGGTCGTCACACAACGTTTAAAATTCTGTCTAGGGACGCAACTGCATAGCAATGATTGTAGGCCACACTAAACGCCGTTGTATGCGTGCGTAAATTAATGCGTTTGTTCACGCTAAACATTTTAAGTAAGATGTCGCAAGTCATTAATTTTTACCAGGATTGCGCATGGTTTGAAGTGTTTACGATGGCGATGGTTACGTCTACAATAAAACTCGCAAAAACACTTCAGACATGGATGAACACACGTCACACGTCATAGCCTACATGTACATACAAGACGCGAATGGTCGGCGGTCGCTGAAACATTTTCGCAACTGTTCTATGCTCCACATGACTGTGTTTCTATGGTTTGGCTTCTTTTATTAAGACCTCTGTAAGTGCTATTGTGAGCCTTGTGTGTCTTGCTTAGCATACACTGTCACACGGTGCATGTATGTTTGCCATATGTTAAAGAAATGAAATTTATTGTTGGGTTGGTTGATTGATTTTACATGTAATTATAGCCCTTGTCCCATTTGGTCACGCTCGGCGAGAGTTGTTGGCCCCCACTTCAGCACACGTCAGTCGTCGGTTGAACGGCACGAAACGTCGCAGGACGCACGCTGTGGAACTGTGATTGAGTTGCCGCTGGCGCCGATGTTCCATTATAAGATCGCCCCCCCAGAAAAAGTCTCCGCGGCCGACAATTCTCCGGCAAAAATCCGCCCCGCTTGGCGGTCGCCCGGGCGGAACGGATTTTTACCGGTAAATTGTCGGCCGGGGGAGACTTTTCAGGGGACGGTCCTATAATGGGGAGACTGTGTATGGGGCCGGCGATATTTTGATAAGAGAGAGAGACAGAGGCCCCTATCAATTCCGTGATTAGTTTTCCCAGGACGGATTTTTCATGGGAAGACATTTTAATTGCAACAGCTGACATAGCGCCGTGATGCTGGCTGCAGCGACGAAATAACCCTAATGACGCAATTACGATCATCGGCGTCCGTAGCATGCCTAGGTCTGTGAAGTTCTCTGTTCATAAAGCTTATGAAGGAAAACACACCACCGCAAGATCTGTCAAGGTTATTTTTAACAAAAAGTCAAGATCAAAGATCGGCTATACGAAGCGTGCGAATTGTGATTTACCGCCACATTAAGTTTCTACGTGTTTCTCGTTGTTAAGGAACACATGGGACGGTTTGTGATTGTGATTCAAGCGACGTCCTTTTACAGTATCACTGCAAACCTGTTTCTTCAGCCAGTACTATAGCACCGCCATGGATGCAGTATTATTCAATCACGGCCCGTACGCACGACGCTGTTATTGGATGTGGTTCACGTCTTCTGTCAGCTTGGATGCGACAAGCATCCCAGAGTGACGATCGACGACAGAGAGACGGTTTACAAAACGTTTGCAAGGTTTTAGAGATCTGCCCTACACTAAGCGCCTTCGCTTGCTAAACCTGCAACTACTTGAAGTTCGTAGATTGCATTTTGATCTGATTTTATGTTACAAAATTGTTTTTGGCCTCATGAGCATAAACGAAGCTGATTATTTTCAAGTTTGCAGTGCAAGCACCAGGGGTCATCCCTACAAATTGTATAAGCCTTTTAGTGGCTGTACACTTAGAAGTTCCTTCTTTAGTATGAGAGTAATAAATGTATGGAATGATCTTCCAACAGATGTTGTCAATTTCAGAATACATGAATCATTTAAGAGAACTATCCAGTTGGTTGACCTCTCTAACCATCTTACTAGTAGTACAAATCAGTAACCTACATTCAAGTCAGCCTCGAGTCCGCTGTATGTCTTATTTTCACAAATGCGTGTTTTATGTGTATGTTTTATGTGTATGTTTTATATTGTCCTTGTTTTATTAAGGGTCACTGTAAGTGCTAGCTACCTAGCCTTGTGTTTCCTGTGTGTCTGTTGCAACTACTATTGCGTGTCTTCTGCATTCTACCAAATAAATGATGATGATGATGATGATTTGCTGCTGTATTGTCTCAAAAATTTACCATCACTTTGCTCTTCGTTACGCAAACGTTTGCGCAATTTCTATACGACAGTACGCAACTGAATTCACGTCGTCTACACTGCAAAAGATTAGAAGCCAATGTGTCAAATAACGCAGAGTATGGAAAAATAAATTATATGCAGATGATACAGATTCAGCAAATGCTAAAGGATAGCGATACTTGTCTGTTAATTCACTCGCACCCGAAATACTTTTGTTAACGCTAACGCTAACCATAACCCTAACCCTACCCCTGGGCCTAATCTTAACGGTTAATTCGGGTGCGAGTGAATTAACGGACAAGAACAAGGAAAGCTCCAGACTAGCTAAAAGTGTTGAAGTTGGGTTTTCACAGTCTGCGACAATAAGCAACTCACTGAACTGGTACACGAATGCTACCAACTGTAAAGGCGCGTTCAGTTCAGTTACGTCGCTTTATGCGCTCCTTAAAGTTCAATAAAACGTTGTGCAGCTTTAAACGTCAAAGCTGGCCAACGGTGAGATATTCATATGATGATTTGTTATTAACGCAGCAGCGCGAGCTATTTCAGCGGTCGACATTTCAATGGAACCGATGAATACTGACAAGTGGCATATAATATGGGCCTAGCGTTACACAGCAGTTATAGTGTGCAAGCCACCTGCGGGCGCGCAAATTAAATGTCAATAAAATAATTCGTGTAGGCCTATTGCACTCTTCCTGCCATAAATCAATGCAAGTCAGTCACAGGTGATTATACGCCGCAGCTGCAAATAGGTGTAGATAGTGATATATGTCGGATGAAATTACACCAAATGACGCCGAATTAGCCTACTACCAATATACGTCGACCTCCGCTTATATTGATCGGATTTATAGTCTACTGGCATTAGCATAAAACGATCAAAATCACTAAAATATAATTTGAGACACGCTTTCAGTTTGTTCGTCCGCTTTTTCACTGTATAAAGAAAACGTTAACCGATTAACTGCTTAACTAATACTGTTAAACTTACAAAAAATTGTACATATTGCTGCGCAATCGGCGCTAAATAAAAAATCTAATTTTGTTATAAGACTCGATGAAGTGTGTGCATACGTACGGACTGTAACCGTGAGTGCATCAAGCGTGTCCAGTCTGCCGGAAAGTTTGGTCGTGCGTGCGGTCAATGACGTCAACCGGTCTGCAAGGTGCCCGGCCTCGGTCAGTAGTTCAGCGAAGATGACGTCACAAACGCCGGTCAGTTGGACCAGCTGCCGCAGCACGTCGACCACCATGACGTTCAACCGTTCCGAGTCCACCAGTTCACCGCCGGGCAGAGCTGACCGCTTGACCACTGACTTCGCCAGCGGCATCTTTCCTCATCCGGCGACCGATGACCTTTGAACTTTTGACTCGACACGTACCTGACCCGGGTCACCCGCGGGGTCACATGGCTTCGGTCACACGCGCCGACTCACAACCGACCATCATCAGCGATATGCTCATCACCGCCTCTACAATTACATTACATTGAATTGAATTATCATAAGTAAATAAGTCAATTCACAGTTACAAATCAGGGAAATGTTACATCACGACTGTCCTCCTAAATTTACACAATAAGCCTACGCAATCGTCATAATAAAAAAACTTATTCGCTATACAGTCTGCTATACAAAAATAAAAAGAAAGACAGAAAAAACGCATATATCATTAGTTCGGATTTGCGTAGAAAACAAATAATGTACTGAGACTGGCTCAGTTAAAATAATTATATTTTGCTTTCAGTCCGGTCGCCTATTTGAAGTGCAAAATAAAATGTTTAGTGTTTCGTAAACGCTTTATTGCAAATTTTCTCCGAATGGCGCCACTGAAAAAATTTCGGAAATCGGTCAGTATTTTACTTTCTTGACTAACGGCAGGCATGAATACTGTAGTTCCCTTGCAGAGAACGTCGATACAGCAAACCACATAGGCTTACCTATTACGGAACACATGAACCGAAAAGTAGTTCTAACCCTCTAAGCTTTAAAGTCTTATAAACAAGTGATATAACCTGGTCGCGTCTGATACGGTCTCGTGGCAGTACAAAATAGGTCTAACATTCAGACAGACGCTGCTTAATACCTCGTTTACACGATCAAGCAATCATCAAGCAAACATCGAGCAAGCATCGAGCAATTAGAGCACACGTCGTGCACGTGTATTTTCAATGCATTTGCTGGATGTTTGCTCGATGATTGCTCGATGTTTGCTTGAGCGTATAAACGACGTATAAAACATAACCTACTGGTGAGAGTGGTAACAAGCTGTTAACTGTACTCACGAGTGACGAGGCGACGACGAGGTACAAACGTTATCTGACTACAGCGAGCGCGTTCGTTCAACTCGCGGCTAATCGCTGCACCGAGCGAGCGCACGTGCATTCCATGTCACGTGTCGTCATCATCAGCTGCAGCAGCTGCTCGACTGCTCGACGTTCAATTGTTTGATCAGTGAATGATGTAGGGCTTAGGCCTATATGGTACAGAACAGTGGGCGACAAGCTGCTAACCGAAGCCTTGCGTTTTGGCCGCTGCGCCGCTTGCGTTAGTTGCTTCCGTTGTGTTGGATGGAAACCCGGCTTAACTGTCGACTGCTGCTGCTGCTACTGTAAAGATCTGTCGACCCATCGTGGACGACCGAACATTATTCGACAATCGCACCAGCCTAACACGTATAAACGTCGGCGACTACGCGTATGATTGTCGCGTATGTTAACCCACCGTAGAATAGCACTTCTACAAACTGTACATCTTCGCTACATATACGCACCAACTGATGCTAGGTGTAGGCTTATTTGCCGCTGAATGCAGAATTATCACTAGCACCTCCGTATTATAATGCTGCGAATTATCTGCCAGACAACTTGTCGTCGAATCGCCGTGCACGATGTACAGCGATCAGTCGTCAATGACAATACGCTGCAGATAACATCACTTGTGTTTGCTATCGAGGCCTAGGCCTGCTGAACTTTTTCACGCAGTCGCACTATAGACTAGCGGCGATAGGCCTAATAGATAGCGTTTTTCAGGTACATCGCCCTCGCCGACCGAGTAAGTCGGGCGGGCCACTATTCTTTCAGGCAGCGTAGCGTTTGCTACATTCAGTGTAATTTTCATTTAATAACTTGGCGAAATGAACTCACTCGATATATATGCTATCTACGAATTAACTTCTCAATGATGCCTTTCTCAGATGTTGACATTTCCTAACAAAATTGTAATACACATAATTGTTGAGAAAATATAAGCAAGGCTAACACACGCAGTTATGTGTTATAGGTGAATTTAATTGCTGCGATTATTTCACTAATGATTTTTCGATTTTTGGGGGGATTTTTTTTATCATGACAATCTCGATAAAAAGTCGCTATATGATTGCGACGACGATGAATGATGATGAAATGGCTAACGTAATGAAACTCTGCTATTATCTGTTGTCGCTTGTGGTCATTTAGTAAAGTTGGCGACTCTCTTATCGAGGTCTCCAAATCAAAACTACTAAAATACTGATCGCCATTTGTCTACAGTTTCATAGATATAGGGGCCTAAGTATTTTAGATTTTGACAGCCTGCATTTGCGGTCGTCGGTTTACACTGAAATTGCCTATGGACACTTTCGTTGAGCTCGGCGTGGTAAAAAACTTTCGGGTTTGCTGTAAAACTTTCGATAATAGAGGCCTAGGCCTACGTGTCATAACATTGTTGACGAAGACATAAGCAGTGTGAACTTTAAAAAAAGTGACTGTCCAAATAATTGCTATATCCAGTTGTTCGTCAGTGTCGTAATTATTGGTCGACCTTGCTTCAGTAGAGAACTTACTTTTTGTAGGTCATGCTAATTGCAGTAGACCTAATGCTTACTTGTGGGGGCGGCGTTAGTTAACATGAGCGTACAATATCGCCGTTTCAAAATGCAAAACAACATCCGGTGCAGTGCACCGATGGACGATCGACAATTACTGCATCTTGCGCTCCATTAATATTCCGTATTTAAAGTCACAAAACGGCTAGGTCTAACGCACGAAAATAATGTCAAGCGTAACCAGTGGCGGATTCAAAAGAAGGGGGGTGGCCGCCCCCCTTATTGACTGGATGCATTTTACAAATGGTGAAAATTTTGCACAAAAATGCATCATTTTTGCTTAAAATTTTGAAAATTTTTCTGGGGAGGTGGCTGTGCCCCCCACCCTTCTGCCCCCCATTCCCAAGTTCTGGATCCGCCGCTGAGCGTAACTGTGCTCGGACTTTTTACACTTTAACGGGCCATAAGAGTTAAACAGTTTCCACGAATACACCGATGAAATAAAAGAAATGAAACAATTTGGCATTGCGTTAATGCTGTCAAAATTGAGAATTTTCTTGACTGCTAAGCCGTGTAGCTGTAAAGTTGTTTGAAATTTAGGCCCATGCTCGAGTCGCTACATTTGAAACTTGAGAACTGCTTGTTACTTGACGTGCAAAACTTTATACTTAGACCCCACTTGAGAGTTAAGTCTTCACATCAGCCATTCTAGGTTTGCACGATTTCGGTCCGATGCAACAAGGGTCGCCACTCGCCAGTCAAAAATGTATTTTTATCCCTAACCCTGAAACATCAGTGACGCTAACCTAAACCTAAGTCATCACTTCACAATGGGTCACATAAGCTACGACTGGTCGGGAAACTGCAGCCTTCTCATTCTCGCGTTTTGATCTGCGCTTCAGTAATGGCGGCCCGTCACCGGTTTGCACACCTCTGATGTACGCCATTGAGAGACAACAACTTTAGTGTCCGAAGCATGTCACACTAACAGGTTTCACTGATCCCGATGCCGAAACTGTTTACAATATCAAATCGCTGTAGTCAACTTTAAACATGCTCAACGTTACGCTGCGCGAAGTAAGAGTTTTGTTTCAAATGCTGTCTTTTCCTGTTACGCCAGTTTTTAACTTATTACAGAAGCGGCCATTCCGTGAACGTTTTGGTTTGGCTAAAAATGTAGTACATTAATGGACCATGCAGGTAACGTCTTTTCAAACCAACGTCGCAGCGACAAAAATGACCCGTGATGATAGCAATTACTGCGGATGGGCGAATTAAATGACGAATGTGTGGTTAGTAAGCCTATTTTTGGTTTATTTGCCTCACCTCCATTCTTTTAAGTGCACCCTCGCATTATTTGCCGTTAGTGTGACTGCGGTCGCTGCTTTGTGTGAATTTTGAACACACATTATTTCGCAAGGTAGTGTAGTAACACGTTTGAAATGTGACGGAATCTTACATAATCTCAATAGTGGGCATTTCACGAAAAATAAAATTATAGGCGCCCTACAGCAAGAACATGTTTTGACAGTGATGAGGACAAAAGTATGAGTCTTATTTTGATTTAACATACTGTTAAACTGTGAGAAAACAATAAGCCTTACTTAAATTTTGGAAGTATAGTTTAGTTTGCTCACATGAATAAACTTTGCGCAACGATTATGCATTTATCGTGCATATTTTGCATACAACATTTCGTCGATAGTTAATAACACGTACATAGATGAGTTTCGTTAATAATGGTGATTGTCTGTGCCATGTATTCCTATAGGCCTACTTGCATGCGTTTAGGCTGTTGTGATATTCGTTGCACCCGCTTGACATAGTGACTCACAATGTAATATGTCGTGACTACACGGTGCTTCATAAAAAGGAACCCCTTTTGTTTTTTCATAATTCACTCAAATGATGATCAATTTACACAAAATTTGTAGCTGAAGAAATACTAATTCAGAATATTGCAAGATAATATGTCGGTTAATTAAATATTTTTGCTAGTTGTGACGTAACACAGACATCATAATGTGTCACGGGTACAAACTGGATAGTCTCAACTGGTGCTGTCAGTTGCTGCTCTGCTTCGATTGGTAAAAAATTTGGTTCGCTGATGACAATTTTTTACAGTTTCACAGTTGCAGGCACAAAAACATGCAAAGCGATGGCATTTACGTGTCTGTGGGGATAGTTGGACTTTTACGCGTTCGAGCAAGACAGTGCACTAGCACACCGAGCTTGCAAAATGGTTGCGTTTTTGGATCGCAAGACGCCTGATTTCATGTCCCCATGTTGCTTAGTGCTGACACGATAAAGATTTTTCATTAGCAAACCAGATTAAGTTCACCATCGAAGCTGGGTAGCAACTGACAGCACCAGTTGAGACTATCAAGCTTGTACCCATGACACGTTATGACGTCAGCATTACGTCAGGTCTAGCAAAGAATATTTAATCAACTGCCACATTTTGTTGCAATATGTTGAATTAGTATTTCTTCAGCTACAACTGATACAAATTTTCTATAAATTGATCATCATTTGAGTGAATTATGAAAAAAAAACAAAAAGGGGTTTTTTTATGAAACACCGTGTAGTTTCAGCACCGTGCTCATCATTCGTTATGATATTTTGCGACCAATATCGGAGCCCGAGGTAAAAAGTTTTAATCCATTGTTTGAAGTTTGTGTGACAGTAATTACGTGCGTTGGGTAGTTTGGCTAATTGGGTAGTTGATGTTCAGTCTCTTGATTTATTTAAGGTGTGGCTTGATAGATTTTGGGCAGAACAAGAAGTTATGTATGATTGGAAATCTGAATTAGCCGGAACCGGAGATAGATCGCAGTATGTCGAAAAAAGTGATTAGATTATTAGTATAATTTATTATATCATGATACGGATGTAGAGGGACTTTTAGAGTCTGCATCTGTTTATCTCCATTACTGATTACTGATTTGGTGCGTGTATGTGTGTTTGTGTGAAAAGGAGGTCCGAAATAGAGCAGCGAAACATCAGCAAGCAGAACAAGGATGCTGAGCTCGAGCGAAGGGTCCAACGGCTCGAAAGCGAAAAACAGGCAGCCAATGTATGCATCATGTGTCTGTTTGAATAGCTGTTATCATCGTTGTTACCTTTTGTCATCCACTTATGCTGCCAATAGTAACTGACACTTTGAGAGTTTATGTAATCTTTATTTCGAACCAAGAGTATACGTGAAAATGAAATAAGAATAAAATAAGAAAAATCAGAATGTCTGTGAACAGTAAAAAAATTCTCTGAAACTTAACAAAAACAAAAGATCCAAAACAATGTTGCGTTATATGTTACTATCTGGCAGTGGCCAACTGAGCTTTCTCAATTGTCGGCCCACAGACCTGGAATGATTTGCCACATGTTGTGACTTCATCCGAATCATTATCTGTTTTTTGTCAGCAACTCAAAAACATGCTCCTTTGTGAAATAATTTTTTAGCCTTTTTCTAACTATGGGGCGACGCTACGGCCTCTACCAGCTAAGCGCTGATGACGACGATGACTCCAACCAACCCTTTTCTAGTGAACATAGTGGTAGTTTTTATTACTTAAGCCACTTTAATAATGTTTGGATTAATTATTGAATTGATTGATCAGTTACCAGTGTATCTGAGTGAGTTGGTCATTATGGTTGCCACACAGTCACTGCACTCTGGATTATGCTCTGCAAGCACCACGAACTACTCCTTGTTGTGACTATGCACGAAATTCGGTGAACGATCCTTCTCGCATGCTGGACCAGCAGCAAGGAACGCTCTTCCACATGAACTGCGATCTGCGGCAACTTTTAATAGCTTTAAGCGACAGCTTACAACGTACTATTTTAACGCTGTTTTTAATGCAGAGACAGACGTTGTAATGCACCACTGTTTTTTCACTGGTAACAGCATGCTACAAATCATTATGATGATGAATAGGGCCCACAGTTTTCCGCGGGCCACGAAATTTTGAGCCGAGCCTCGGAATTTGCCTTTTTCCGCAGAATTTTGATATTGCCGCAGAATTTCATGGAATTTTGCATTAGTTGAGAAGTGACCGATGATTAGTATGATTGTCAGCTTGATAACCGTAATAACATAATTAAACTAACTATATCACGGAGAAAAATCAAACTAAACTGCCTTAAACTGCATCCCTACTAATAATTAGCATCGTAATACGGCACAGTGGTAAATAAACACAATGCGACTAATTGACAAATTGCACTTTTGAAATCAAAAAAAAAGATCGATAATTTTCTTTGGATGTTGCTAGCATAGCTGAGCACCATGCCAGTCTCCAAAAAGTGACGTTTTTTGAACATAATAGAGCTTAGTTTGCGCACGAACGGAAAGCCACGGTAAGCCGCGGAATTTTGCGAACTGGTCCGCAGAAATGGGCTTTGGCAAAATTTTCCGTGGATAACTGAGGGCCCTAATGATGACGAAGGTTGATGTTGCAGGAGCATGCAAGAATGAGCGTGGAGCAGGCTCGTTTACAGCTAGAAGAAGCTCAGCGCCGAGAAGCCGACCAGCTGCAGATCATCAAGATGCTGGAACGCGAGAACCGGCAGTGGAAAGAGAAACAGCGCATCATGGGCAATGACATCATGGCAAACGACAGCCACATGGCTAACATCAACAGCATTGCTCGCTGTGGCAGTCGACCTGCAGCCGCCGCCGCCGGCACTAGGAACCACCCACCGTTGCCAGTGCGTTGTCTGTTTACTTAATTACACTTTGTTTCATAAAAAGGACCTTTTTTTGTTTTTGTCATAACTGACTCAAATGATGATCAATTTACACAAAATTTTTACCAGGTGTTGCTGAAGAAATACTAATTCACAGTATTTTAACAAACTATGGCAGTTGATTAAATACTCTTTGCTAATCACGACGTAATGCTGACGTCATAATGTGTCATGGGTACAAGCTTGCTAGTCTCAACTGGTGCTGTCCTGCTTTGATGGTGAACTTAATCTGGTTCACTAGTGAAAAATGTTTATCGTATCAGCTCTGAGCAACATGGGGACATGAAATCAGGTGTCTTGCGATCCAAAAATGCAACCATTTTGCAATTTCGGTGTGCTAATGCTTTGTCTTGCTTGAACGTGTGAAAGTCCAGCTATCTCCACAGACACGTAAATATGCTTTGCACGTTTTTTTATGGCTGCAGCTGTATTAATCACTAATAGGAAGTGGCATACGCCCTGTCAGATTAGATGAAAATCAGTGACCTTGAATGACCTTGAAGGTCACTGACAGCTGGTAGAGCCGGTTGTCCTAGCGACAACTGGGCTTCTTGTATCTCATTTAGTGACTATGCATGATGAATGGTTATATTATTTTGTTTCTATAATAATTTGTCAGTTGAATTATGTTGTAGACACCAGTCCAGAATCAACAAGACGATGCCATCAGCCAGCAAATGTGGGTTTTTACGCTGCTTGGTGTAGCAGAATTTGTGTTTGAAAACTTTCACTGTTGTTGCTGAAGAATTCAGCCTAGTCCCTTTACTTTCATGCTATCAGTCATGTATGTTAACTTACCTAGTTTTTAAACCTTGATTTTAATACATACTTTAATTGTTTTTAACTGCTTTTTTGGCACTGAATGGTTTATTTTGTGCTGATGTGCCATTAAGAAACTACGTATGAAATACTTCATATTACAGACCGCTTCAAAGTGCTTCATGCTACATAGTGATGATGGCCAAAAAAATGCCTCATTTAAGTTGCGCAAACATAACTTTCGCATTTCTTCCGCTGTCCATTCTTGAGGTAATAGAATGAAACAGATGTGGTGAATTAAGTTATGTATCCTCCAACAATGAAGGCACTTTGGACCAAGTTAGGTCGAGAAAGTTGAGTGCACATCTTAAGGTGTGTGCAAAGTAACAGAAATGGACTGCTCTGAACAGGAATCTTCGTTCAGTTGCTTCCAGTGAGTGTCAGAGATGTGCAGATCCTGAAATCTTTGAGTCTGCGAATTTTGACCAAGGATTCGCTGTCAGTCCGCATCGAATAGGTCTAGGCCTCTAGTCATTAGTACGTAATATAGGCCACTACACCTAGGCCTATAGCAGATTACAGTTTACCTGTTACAATGCTTAGCATTTTGCTAAAGCAGACAGAAATTAAACATGCTTTCCAAAGTGCGTTAGCAGTTATTAGGAAAAAATACATGTGTCACGGAACAGGATCCACTTCAGTTCGCATCCGCAAAAAATCCTGCGGATCTGCTTCTGCGGACTGATGCGTCCACTGTTCGCACGTCTTTGGTGAGTGTACTAAACAACAGCACTAAGCTGAGTACAGTTCAGTGTTTTTTAGCTGCGTCACATACAGGGTGGGTCAAAAACAAATTCCCAACTTTTTTTGTCAGAGCTTCATCAAATCTCCACCAAATTAGATAATTTTTGGCATACTGATAGCCAAGACAATAGAATTATGTGAGGTACACTTATTTTCCATCTCGCCTAATTTGTGTCAATGCACTACTGTGTAAAACACAGATGCTCCCAATCGTTGCATAATGCCGAGTTGTTGTGCCTGTAAAAGTTCTAGCGACTTAATTAAGCACACCCATAACTAAAACGTGATTTATTTAGCAAAACATTTAATACCACAAAATTAATTAATTACATAGTGCTTTCTGTCAAACTGATAATGAAAAGGTGAACAATCTGATTGTGATAATCACTGATAATGTAACAATTTGGGGCATCTGCGGTTTACACGGTAGTGCATTGACATAAATTGGGTAAGGTGGGAAATGAGTATACCTCACATAATTCTATTGTTTTGGCCATCTCTGCGCCAAAAATTATCAAATTTGGTAGAGATTTTACGAAGTTTTGATAAAAACAAGTTGGGAAATTTTTTTGGTCCACCCTGTAGACTGTACTGAGCGAACAAACCATTTGAGTTTTTTTCATTTCAGTTTGTTTCAAGAACTGTACTAATGGGGTTTATTTTTGGCACCTTGTGCACGTTTTTGCAAAAGTCATTTTATGTCGTCGGATGTTGTGTTAGGAAGAGAAAGAGTCCAAGTGCAGCAGCAGCAACAGAGACTTTGGCTGACGTGGCCAAGAGGCCGTGCATCAACGGTGCCGGTGATATGACAGCCACCACCACCGGTGTTACAGCTCGTGATGACAACACCGACCAGGACCAGGACGAGTGTGTGGACGACAAAGAGTCGATGATAAAGACGCTGATAGTGCGACTGCCGACACAGGCGCCGAATGCTCTGGCGACCGACGTGATTGTCATTGATGACTCGGACGATGACGAGAACGACACTGTGCCACGACCAGACAACGACACTGTGCCACCACCGTCGTCCGACATCAAACCTGATGTCCAGCAGTTAGATCGGCAGCTGACTGAACCAGCTGCATCTGCCGATGATGTAGATCAGAAACCGTCTCTGACTGACATGATGACGGATCAGTCGGATCGTGCTAATGCTTTGCAGCAAAGCTCTTCAGCATCGCTGGGTCATGGTGTAGATACTGCTGACAGTGGTACTACAGTTGAAGCAAGTTCATCCTCTCACAGCACTGCTGAAAATGGTCATCAGCCGGCAGCATGTTCCAGTACCAGTTCAACGGCTAGGTTGTCGTCGCCCTCGCATCATCGCTTTTCCAAGTCTGCTGTCGGTAAATCTTCGGGCAAAAAGCTGCAGCGTAACAAACACCAGCAGACCGAAGTTGTTACGCAGGATGCTGGCGTGCAGTCGGATGGTGTCGATGCCGGTTGTGGGTCAACGGATCATCAGCAGAAGCTGGAGTCATTGCGTGGTAATGTGCTACAGCTGCTCAAGACAATCGTGCCGACACTCACCTGCAATAATCTGGAATTCGTCGACGAGCTCGTCGTCGAAATGGTGCGAGTCAACGCCGAAAGCAACGAACTTGACAACTAGTCAGTCATTACGCAAATATGCAGGTTCATGTTTTGTCAAGAAAAATGCTTATTTTTATTCTGATCTGTTCTTTCTTAATCTGGTTCTCGCTAAGAATGATTCGATTAACTCTTCTTATCCAGTTGGTTCCATAAGTGAACTGAAAAATGATTTTAAAATTTGTAGTCTCAGGATTAAGTGAAATCACCTATTTATTTGCATAGTAGATGTGGGTAGTAATCAGTAACATTTGGAATAACTGCTATTTCCACCTATCTTTTTTCTTATCCAGCAGATGATCGCAAATGTTGGTACTTAAACTAAAGATTAATCCTAGTGTTAGTCATAAGTTCTTGTATGAGACGTGTAGTGTTAATAAGTCACGCAATTTCATTGATTTACAACCTGTTTTTTCTTTTATTGTTGACTTTTTGGCAACTGCTGCTGTCTTCTTCGGTACGACTGTCCATCAGCAACACCTGGTAGTCTTAGCCATTCTTTTGCTCAGGTCTGTCGAGAGCCACAATGGGGCTCGGGGAAACATTCTTGCAGGGCCCCTCTGAGGGGAAAATTTCTGAATTTATCTTTTTAAAATGGTGCATTTTGGTGTACTTTATATTTTTGAGTGACGTCATGGGGTCTGGGATAACTTAACCCCCCATATCCCTTCTCCACGGGCTCGCTTCTGCTGAATGATTCTTCTGGCTACAGTTGGGCTGATGTGTGTGAACTCAGAGCGTTCATTATATGCCCTGTTTAATTTCTACGGAACAGCAGAAAGTCATATATGCTGTTTTTTTTATGATGTTATTTCTATTGTGCTGTGTTCAATTAATTGTGAAGTATTTCAGAATTTTATGCACGTGAACATGTCACTTTGTTATTCTGCATAGGCATAGCTAGTAGTTTTGTAGTATTGACATAGACCTAATACAATTTGTAAAGTGCTGTAATATCACGAGAGACAGTTGATACCACGTAGCTGTCACATCTCGATACATCTGATATTTTGACAGGCTTTGCCACTTTGACAGCTTTTTTTCATATCAGTATTGTACTTACAAAGTGTGTACATGAATCTGAGAGATTTGTTGTTGTCAATTTCACTATAGTTGAATTTGTGAATGGCAGCAGTTTATGGGAAAAAACGATGGGCGGGTACAAAGGGGAATGAAGGTGGTTACTATATATATGGCCCTTCTTGGCCCTGCTGTTTTGAAAGCTGGGACAGTCACATTGTATGACACTGCTTAGTAGATATTCACTTTCAGTGCAACTTCTAAGCCGAAATTAGTGTGTGTGTGGGCAGTTGCGCCACTGCCAAAAAAGGGGGTGGTGCAGGAGGAAAGGCAATTGTCCTCCCCTCGTAAACTTTAGACTGTCAGAAAATTGCCGGCATATCTTCTTGTCAAAAAATTTTTGTCTAAGAATGCAAAATTTGAGGCCATAAACTCCTATTTTGGGAAAATTTGAAGGCGGAATTAAAATTTTCAGCTCCCGTAGCTTCTGCTGTTGAAAATTTGCCACTATATGTCAAAATTCTGTCAGAAATTTGCCTCTATGTCGGAAAATTTCAACTTCCTGCTCCGCCTATTTTTCAACCCATAACAGCGCTGTCAGTGAGCCATTCCCATTTTTATCGTATCCATTGCCTAAGTTCTGCCTTTCTTCCCCTCTCCTTTCTGGCTTCTTTTTCCCTGCTCTTGAAGCTGAATTCACGGTGTCACGTCCTACGTTGCTCCAGGCGAGTTAATTTGGCATCGTATTAAGTTACCAACCTTGCAGACTCATGACGATGACGGCGGAATATTTTTAATAGAGATAACCAGATTACCCCTACCGGCGATAGCATAAGAAAAACAAGAAGTTTTGGCTAATGCTCACGGGACGCGCGAAGCCTATAGCAGTTCCTGTTCGCAAACTGTCAGTCTATCTCCAGCCATTTCGTCCCGACTTTTACGTGGGTACCACTATTTGATGCCCTTGTGCGCAGGTTTCCTTGAACGTGGAACATCGAGACTTGGACCGTCGAAATCTACGTTCAGTGCTGAAAATTTCATATGCAGCTTGTCCACTGAAGTCTTTTTAGCACATACTGGCGCTTTACAAGTCAGATTATTATTATTATTATTATTATGTCTATGTCAATTGGTTTCGGCGCACATCGCTCTTGCAATGTGTCTCATAGCCCGAAATCGCCAAAAATCCATAAAACCTTTTATTTTGGCGTTCAAGGTCATTGAATTGGGCGCCAATCGAGAGCCAGTCTACGACTTCCTATTGGTGATTAATAGTAACCTAGGCCCTATCTCGCACCGTTACTGAGATACATCTTCATACTGAAATACATCTGAAATACAGCGACTTATTGGCCAAAAAATCGCAAATTTTGCCCACCCCCTCTCATTTAGCGCCCTCGTTCGGGGTGACCCCCTTCGAATTTATGGAAAAGCTTTACGGTGCCTGAAACTAGAGTTTTTCCGGCAGCCGACATTGAAGATTTGGTGATCCTAGATTGGACCGTTTTTGCCTGATTCACCTGTGTGACAGACAGACGGACAGACAGAATTGCGATGGCTAAGACGCGCTGAAAGCAGTAGCTGCTTTCGCGCGTAATAAAGGATTAACCCATTTGGGCAAAATGCGCGGAGTGAGTGAGCGATTTGACCAAGTGTGTGGGATTTTGCCCACTTAGTTTGCATGTAAAAAATTGCACTGTTTACTTTTAATTTTTGATTTTAACTTGCACTCGAAAAATTACTGATAGCAGTCAGCCAACTGTAATAATGAAAGAGCTGAAAATGTTGAGTGGCATAAAAAAAATCTGATAAATATTACGGTAAACTGTAATACTGGCATTAAATCAAGAAATAAATATGCTTTTATAACTACTCGTTTTTTGTCCGAAGATTTTTAGGGCCGAAATAATGATGAACCGAATGCATTAACTAACTACAGAAAATATATATTCTATGAAGTAGGTCAAGGTTGATTTTGTGTACAATAAACTTCAAAAAGTGATATTTTGAGATTGCATTTGCAGTTTTGCTCAGGTGACGGTTGCACACTCATTCTGCGTGTACATGTCTGTTGATGCTAAGTTTGGCAGAATGTTAAGATATGCATATAAAACAACTTGGCGTGCAATGAATAGATGTGTAGTGTCTGTATTTGGTCTACGATTCGTACAAAATTCTAAATTTGTGATAATTCAGAACAAGTCCCTTAACCGGGCCTACCAACATATCGGGAGGATGCGCTATAGCTAATGTTTACTATAATTGTCTTCAATCTTAACCCTACATCCCAAAGCTTAATCAGCCATCACACGCTACAGATTTTTCATTTCATTTTAAGTGAATTATTTTTTCCCTTGCCCATATACCTTTTTAGAATTTTACTATAGCAAGTCTTCCCCCAACATAGTATGTTTATGTTAGCCGTAATGCTTAGATGCTAGTGTTCATGCTGATGCATTTTGTTATATATAACTAAACACAGCTTCACTTGGATGCTATAATTGTGGCTTATATCCAAGTATAGTGTCATACTGCAATGCAGTCTGTGTTACGCTAACACGTTGTGACATTTGTGCAGGAGGATTACAATCACATGGAGTTTAACTTGGAAGTAATGGAAGAGGAACTGACTTGTCCAGTCTGTCTGGAGCTGTATGGTGATCCTTTGATGCTGCCATGCTCACACAGTATATGCAAGAAATGCCTTGAAGAGATGATGAACTGCAGAATGTTATCGTCTGGTATTGTATCATTTCATTTGCTCTAGAAATAAAATTGTGTTAGAGTAGTTCTGCCAGAAAATCTGTCAACAAGTACACAGCTTTCGTACGTGGTAATGAAAATTTATAGAGCTTCTTGAAATTTGTCACTATTTTTTATCACTTATACACAGATTGTGAGTTGTTTTATTTACTTTTTATTTAGTTGTTTTATTTAGTTGTTGCTGACATTGTGTGCGTTATAAATTGCTACTTTATTATTAATATCATTAGCTATATTGTTTTCTTGTGTTTCTGACAGATGGTTTTGAATGTCCAGCCTGTCGTAAACTGCTCAGTGTTGACCGCGACAACGTCCTTTCCTTGCCTAAGAACCTGGCTCTGGAAAACATCGTGGCGCGGTACGTGGAAGAGAGACATCGTAGCATGTGCCTATCCCAGACTGCTGGTGTTGAGGGTGAGGATGCTGTAGAGTGTTTGCATCGCAGTGAAGCTTCCACTACCACCGCCAGTGCTGCGTGTGACCTGTGTGATATCACCGTGGGTCCTGCGTGCAGAGCTGCTTGGTTCTGTGCGCAGTGCTGCGTTGCTTACTGCTCTGCGTGTCTGGGAAAGTTCCACCCGCAGCGAGGTGCATTGGCACGACACAGCGTTCACTCAGTCACTGACGATGGCACTCGCGTGGATGTCGGTAGGCGACCACCATGCTGCGCTGATCATTCGACTGAGCTGGCATCGATGTTTTGTGATCGATGCAAGGTCCATGTGTGTCATTTGTGTGTGTGCGATGGTGAGGGTCGTCATGCTGGCCATAAAATGCTGCTGCCTGAAACGGCTTGCACCATGGTCAAGGTATTGAAATGTTATTTACTGTTGGCTTGTTGTTGCTGTGATAGTTGTAATGTATAGCTTTCACATGTGACATTCATTCTGACTTGTAACATGTACACCGAGGATGTAATCTTAAGACCACATGTGGTTTTGGTCCCAGTCCTAGGATGTAGTCTGTGATTGTGTTTGTTGGTCCGTGTCTGGTCTTTCATGTCTGGCGTGGAAATATAACTTTTCTAGTTAAAGGATTATGGATGTTTGTAACAAAAATTTTTGCTCACCGTGCTATGAACTGCGGTGCATTAATTTTTAAGTTAACAGTTGATGTCATTATTCTTGGTCATGATTTTTATTTTGACCAGCTTGGTGTTGGTCTTGCTTGCATCCATAAGATCAGTGTATGTGTTTTATATTATGATGTATTTTGGAGGCTCATTTTATCAGAACTTTTAGTACCGACTGCCAATTACCTGTTTGTATAGTTCATTAACAGCTTGGTTTGACCATAGGTGTGTCTGTCTGTGATTTCAGGGTTTGGCCAATAAAACGAAGGAGCAGAGTGATAGTCTGTTAGCAACGTTGTTAGACCAGCAGACCAAGCTGGACATGTGTTGTAGTGAACTAAAGGTATAGTGCATTGCATGTAGCTATTGGTTATATTCAGTCAGTCGTATGACATTATTTATATTGGCAACATGTGTGAATTGTTTTTAAACCGTGCTCTATAAGATCCTATTTTGTTGCACAGTCTATGTATTCAGCATTTCTGATCATATATATGCATAATCACATATTTTTAGTCCGCCCGAAAACGATAGTTTTCGGAAGGACTTAAGTTTTACCCCAGATGTTTTTTTTATTTTTTTTCTCCCGACGCGAGATCTCCGAGATGCGTGGGCTGACCGGCGTGAAATTTTGCACGATGGTCAGTACTAGGCCCAGTTTTATAATGCCGGTCCAAAATTTTGGGGGCGCACCCCAAAAAAATTTCAGGGGCGAAAAACATGCAAAATTTGGCCCGATTTCGGACGACTTCGAAGTTCGGCGGCGAATATCTCCAAAACGGATGAATATATTTAAAATCGGATTTTTATTCCGTCTACCGCAATTCCTCCTGTGTTAGGAGAAACAAGTCCGGTGAAGTTTGGTCCAGTGACCTTGGGGATCTCGATGTGAAATCGTACCCATCTAAAGTGCATTTTTCGGAAGAACATATTTCGGCCCCTAGGGGGTGCTGCGCCCCCAAATTTTTACACGCGCTAGAGAATGACCAAGTCTTAGTAGCGCAACACCCATCGGGGACGGCGGCCCCCCCTTACAACTTTTTTCAAAAGGGAGTCAAAAATTGCCTTAAAATGTAGCGTATTAGATGAAGGATCTTTGGAGCCAAAGGGAGTAGCTTCATGAGATTTTGCCACGTGACGTGCTGCTAGATGGGGGTGATAACGCAGGTACAACTTTTAGGGGACACCGCCTCCTGAAAATTTGGGAGTGCAAAAAACGCGCAAAATTTAGTATGTTTAACGACAACTTTCAACTTTGAGCGCAAATATCTCTGAACTGCATAGGGATATCGACAAGCGGTAAACGGCGTTA
>Ga0056128_1002017_pt1 | contig 23656 bp, 11 predicted proteins | sample WorMetLIZISLAND2_FD_71113 | JGI IMG/M metagenome (GOLD analysis project Ga0056128, IMG submission 71113) | Marine gutless worms symbiont microbial communities from Max Planck institute for Marine Microbiology, Germany - Olavius geniculatus... ... | reverse complement strand
TACTGTCAGAAATTATGCTAGAAAAAGCCAGTGAAGAAGCTTATTAAGCTAATCTGCCTGACTTTAATGACTGGCATAAAGCGTCGCCAGTCAACAAAGATTGTCGGCTAATACCCATCCAGTTGTGATACATTGGGAAGAAAACTTGAATCTGCGAGTGTGATGCATTTGTGACTAGTGTGACGTTACGGTATCATCTCCTGATCCCGAAAGTGTGACATCTTGGTACCTATTCCACTCCGATCACGCTGAGTGTTAGTTATGGGTGACATTATGTCGTAACAAATTCGTTACTAGGTTACCACAGTGTCCATAGCAACCGTTGCTATGCAAAACTATGACCACTAGTTTTGCTTTATATGGTAACTAAGGTTTAGTTAAGATTTCTAGTTGATATCTCTGCTGACTAGGCTGTTGCTATGCAAAATTTTATTCCATAGCAACCATTGCTATGTGAAAAATGCATCGTTGGATTCCTTGTATTTAAATACGTACGAATACATTATCACAGCCGTGATATTTGTCACATTTAGACACTTATCATTTTCGTTACAGGCATACCAGGGCTGTTGCTAAGGGCTTTTGGTTTCCATAGCAACAGAATGTCACTAAGGGCGGAAAAATTGGCATCTCATCATTTTTCAAAACGATCTTGAGCAGGCTAACTGAAAATGCAAAGAAAAATCAATTTTGGCCTAAATGTCGAGCATACTGTTGATAAAACTGCTTGGGGAGTGGCAATGTTAAATTTTATTAAAATTTTAGTTTATTTTATTAAAATTTAGGCAGAAAACAGCGACCCCCAAGATGTCCCAAGTCTTAGACTGGTTAGTTTGGTCTGCCCTTCGTTCATGCCAATTTTTGTAAAAGTATGACAATTTGCAGTATCCTTTTGCAGAGAAGCCTTACTAAGGCCTCTTCTTCCAAACTGGCAGTTAGATAAGCATATAGGGTAACTTACGTGCAGAAAAGATGTGCTTTAGCTTCAAGAAGGCAACGGCAATGCGAACGGTTGACATCTTGTCTAGTTGTGAGGATGTGTCACATCTATATGGCAAAACACTGTTCAGTTCTATAAACAGCTCCGCCTCTGCAGTCCGTCGACAACGCGCCGCTTCCCGTGACACTTGTCGTCGCTTCTCCGAATACCTGACATTCATTCCGGCACAAACAAACCATTACCGAGTGACTGCCAACCTCATGTCCTTCTTAAGACAAGTTCTGCCTGCATACTGCAAGAGTTGTTCTGCCTTTAATCCAAATTAGCAATTAATTAACTGTTAATTGTTGTAAAATTAATTATTAAATGTAATCCTTACCAGCTCTAGCTATTATTTCTGGTGGTAACCGTAGCCCTTTAAAACTCTACAAAAACATTAGCCATGAGCACAGACACTGATCCAGTATTCGGACACCTGTTGCCCATTGTTTTAGAATTGTACACTTGTTACATTGCAAAATTACGCAGCTCACCGGCGCTTCTTCTTCGGTTTCGCTTCCGTGCAAGTCTTGCACATTATTGCACTACGTCACCCCAACTAAACTGCACATATAAAAGCTAAAACCATAGTTATCAATACAAATATAATCCAAAATATAACAATGGCAACAACAACAAACTATAAATAGTAACAAAATAAGATTTTACAATAGAGATGGGTCCACATCAGTGACATCACTATTCCAATTTCGATACGATACCACGATATCGTTTTTCTACTTTTGAGTAACTACAAGGTGCGGCAAAAAAGTAATCCCCTAAAGTTTTTCGCTGTTTTTTCAGCAACTGCTTAAAATTTTAGTTTGAAGTTTTACACTTTTATTTAACAAAACCTTCTACATCTAACTGCCAAGTTACGTGTGATTTTGTTGAAAAACGACGAAGTTAGGCCTATACACTTTTTAACATGGCCGCCTACCGATTTTTCAGCGTTAAAAATGTTCAAGCAACAACACCAATTTAGGCCTTAATAACATTGTTGAAACAAGTCAAACAACACAGTTAACAATGATCAAATGCCAGAATTTCATTGTCGCTGTGAATGTTCGAAGTGTCCACCACCAGCTTCAAGCTCAAATACAAGCCTTACTTTGATAAGTCTTTCACAGCCTTGTCGATCGGTCCTTGTGGCAAGTTGCCCCAGATAACTTGAAGCCCTTCCTTAAGTTCGACTTTGATAAATTAAGCTTGGAGTAAGCCCACTAAGCCTCCAACATTGCACACATCACACGATAGTCTATTGGGTTTATATTCAGCAAATTTGGAGGCCACTGGTCTTTTGTGATGAAATCTGGACAGTTGGCCCGCAGCCTGTTCCGTGCGCTGCACACTGCTGTGCTGGCGCCCCGTCCTGCTGGAAGATGAACCCGGTGGGCAGCCGGCGATTGCTTTAAAAACCATAATTAAGTAATTATTTATAAAGAAAATAAATTACTGTTTATCAAAGCGTCACTGTTACGTTATCGTCAGTAACGTGCTAATCGGTTTTTGAAAAATGAATAGCATTTTTAGCTTGAACATTTTTAATGCTGAAAAATCGGTAGGCGGTCTATAGAGGCCTATCTTCGACGTTTTTCAACAGAATCACATTTTGCTTGGCAGTTAGGTGTAAAAGGTTTAACTAAATAAAATTGTAAAATTCCACATTAAAATCCTAAACGTTTGCTGAGAATACAGCGAAAAACTTTAGGGGGCTACTTTTTTGCCGCACCCTGTATAAACTTTGTTGTCACAACGTCTAACAGTAGAAAGGTGCATTACATTTACAACACGTAGGCCTATAGGCCTATTAAACGACCATGTTCTTCGAATATAGGCTTATAGGCCTACTGAGAATAAGAGTTAAAACTTAGAACCATTACAAAACAAAAAAGCATAGCTATCGCTAGGAAAAGTCCACCGTACCGCCTACGTCCGAAGCCCAGCTTCTGACTCCCAGTCACAGAGAAAGCGATATGACAGAGATGACACATTTCCATGCACGCTATGTTAACGAAAAGCTGTCTAAAAAGCTACAATGAACGCTATTTTTCAACGTCTAGCCATGTTTAGTGGACCGCCTCACTCCTTACCTCAGCGCCTCAGATTCAGTGAGTTTCTCGCTGACATTGTGCGCTTTATAAATTAAATTTACTTATTTACTTACTTACTTACTTACTTACTTACTAGTATAATTAACTGACATCGCACGGGGTCATTTTGCCAGACGATATAAATAGCTACGTGATTAACAAACAAAAAGAATTTCGAACGCAGGTTCTGCAAATATTTCTCACAATATAAACGTTTTGCTCGGCATAATACGCTACAGCCTAGTTTCTGTTGCAGTACTGATTTTTAAGGTCATTCAAGCCTTTCAAGGTGAATGATTTTCATAACATTTGAAAGCCAATATGCGTTTTCATATTAGTGATAAATAGCAACCTAGGCCCTAGCTCTCACCGTTTCCGATATATGGCCAGTTATCCATTTGAAAACACATTTTTCCTACTCCCAGTCCATTCAACCCGCAATTTAAAAATATTTCCCTCGAAATGGCCGAATAAACTTTGCATGCCCAGGTACAACACTCTAATTATGCCTAAACATGCCTAATTATTCGTGTAAAAAGTTTTCCCCTACGCCCTACCGTTAGCCAGAGTACACCCGTTACAGATAGACGGACGACAAGTGATGACAACAACTCGACCGTTACTTAAGTGTGGTCGGATAATAAAACAAAAAGCCCAGCTGTCGCTATGATAACCGAGCGTACTGGTTGTCAGTGATAGCTTATTTAAAGTCATCAAATGTCGATAATTTTTTTCTCATTTGAAAGGGCGTAGGGCCTCTGCGATTTCCTATTAGTCAAAAACAGCATCCTAAACCCTATCACGCACCATTTAGCCACAACAACGCGTACCGACTTTCAAGATCATCCATGCAAAATCAATGATTTCCACGTAATCTTAAACGGCGTATACCACTTCCTATTAGTGATTAATAGTGAGTAGTGACCTTGACCTCATCTCTCACCATTTCCGAGATACGGTCAGTTATTGCCTGAAACTTTCCATTAAAAACTGTGGCCAAACCGCTGCAAATGTGGACATGGTTACTATATTGACAGCCTATAGAAAGTCGCCAGCGCCCTATCCGTTGACATCATCGCCGACCTCTACGACTTACCGTTTAGCCACAATACCGCACGACTGGCATATACCATAATGCGTTATGACCTCTTAAGGTCATCCAAGGTCAATGATTTTCATGTCATTTGAAAGCCAATTTGCGACTTTCTATTAGTGAACAATAACAACCTAAGTCCTATCTCGCACCGCTTAGTCACAATACATCCGTAACAGACGACAGACGGACGACGATGGACAGACAACAACTGTACCATAAGCTCGACCGTTACTAAAAGGTGCATGTAATCATTAATAAGAAAAAAATCAAGTAACCTGAGCTAATGCTCATGAGACGCGCGACAGCTTATAGCATTCCCTGTTTGCAGGTTGTCTTGGTCTGTCTTTGTCCATTTCGTTGCAATTCACTTTTTAAGCGTGCGCAGCAGCCAAAAATCGCTAAAATTCACCAAAACCCCTATTTTGGGGGTTCAAGGTCGTTACATCATCGATGTTGATACCACCAAGAAGCTTGTCACAAGCGCTTGTTATGGTAAGCAACATGTATGTGTTTATCTGCAACAGTTTTACCATAGATGTAAAAAACATTTTTAATGTTTTTTTTATAAAAATATAAAAAAACAACATTTTTTATGTTTTTAAATGTTTTTAAAATTTTTTAATGTTTTTTTTATTTCGTTATGTTTTTTTTTGCTTTTTAATGTCATGTTTTTTGTTCTTGTTAAATTGTTAGAATAAATTGCTACAGATGTGTTGAAAACTGTTAACGTGACTAGTATACTTGGTATTTGCTCTGACATTTGATTGTTTAGTTCATAATTGAGTATGTACCATAATCACGGCTACATAAAATAACAAGAAATTTGAGCTAATGCTCACGAAACGCGCGAAAACCGAAAGCAGTTACTGGCCAACAACGGTCGGTAAAATAACGACTTTTACGATCCCCTCGTGCGCAGATTTTCTTTAACCTAAAAAAATCGAGACTTGAACCGTCAAAATCTACGTTTAATGCTGAAAATTTCATACGCAGCTTTTACATGTCTATCTCAATTGGTTTCGACGCAATTCGCTCTTGAAATGTGTCTCGCAGCCAAAAATCGCCAGAAAAATCTATAAAAACCCCTTATTTTAGCGTTCAAGGTCATCCAAGGTCATTGAATTTGATAGCAATCGTGAGCCGGTGTATACGACTTCCTATTAGTGATTAATAGTAACCTAGACCCTATTCAACCTAAGTCCTATCTCGCACCGCTTAATCACAATACATCCGTTATACGGACAGATGGACGACAAACGTGCAATAGACGCGCTATACAGCATAGCTGTATCGCGTCCAATAATATTATTGTCGAGTTAAGTCTGGTATGGTCAGCGACTCTGCGTTGTAATTAATATCCCGTTTACGCAATCGAGCAAACATCGAGCAGACATCGAGCAAACGTCGAACAAACATCGAGCTGGCTTGTCCAGCTAACATATAGCCAGCTCGTCGAGCCAGCTTGATCGTGTGAACGAGGTAGTGAGTGAGTGAGTGAGTAGGGTTTAACGTCCCACCCGACACAGTAGGTCATTTCGGGGACGGCCTTTTTAGGCAGAATGCACACAAACACAATAATGGAACGGAAAGTTTTAACGGGCTAGTGTCAACCAGGGATGACACATCGTTAAATTACTATATGCCTGAGCAAAATCCCGGCTGCACATGGCGCCTACAGACACTGTTATTTACGCCACTGTTAGACAGAATCGCTTTTGCAGCGCAAGCAATTCCGCCTATTCCTATAGATTTCTACGTAGTTAGTCCGTCACATTTGTGTCCCCTGCAGGCTTAAACCGTTCGAGTGACGTCATGTAGCAAGTACACTAGCGGGGTTCAATGACGCATTTTTGACCATAGATGTAAAAAAAATATTTGTTGTGTTTTTACAAAAGTTGAAAAACATGATTTTATGCTTTTTGGGTTTTTTGTGCTGTTTTAAATGTCGTGTTTTTGTTGTTGTTAAAACATAAACGTACAAAATGATGCATTTCTCATAGGCAAATTGTGTTTAGCGTCCATTTCCTAGACACAGCGAGTGTTTTGTAGCAGTATATTGACTTAATTTAATGCGTATTGAAGGTTCTTCTTATTTGAATAATACTGTAGTTTAATGTTTTTTATGCATTTTTTTCAAATGTTTTTTATAAAAGTGAAAAAAACATGTTTTCGTGTTTTTTAATTTGCAAATTATTGTTCTTAACATATATGTTTTGACGGATGGGTGTCCCAGATACTTAGTGGAAAAAAGAGATTAGGGGTAGAATTAAGGCCAGCCAAAACAAACAATTGCAAATTCCAGCGAAACCGTCACTGCTACGCTGCCGCTTGCAGTATGGCGAATACAAACTATGAGAGCGATTTCGCATTCTACCGAATTACAGTAGTCCTCCTTTGAATGTAGTCCGTCATAGGTTGGTCCTTGTTGCAGGGTAAATGTTACAGTTGGGCCAACAAGCCTAATTTAGGGCCTATCATCCGTATCACCACTTTAAAGATTTTAACGAGAGTTTGGCATAATTAAAACTAAGGCTAACCACGTATTGACACTAGACACTACACGTCTTCTGTAGTAGACAAAAAACCAGCTGTCGCTAGGAAAGACGCGCTTCAGCCTATACAGTTTTTGCTGCTGTTTTTTCTTCAAGATCATCTAAGGTCAAAGATGTTTACGTAATCCGCAAGGGCGTATGCTACTTCCTATTAGTGATTAATAGTAACATACTAACATTGACCCTATCTCTCACCGTTTCCGAGATAGGACCACTTATAGCTTGAAACTTTTCATTCAGAATTGCGGCAAAACCGCTGCAGATGGAGACATTGTTATTATTGACAGTTTATAGGAAGTCGCCAGCGCCCTATTTGATGGTACTATTGCCGACCCCTTACGGCTTACCGTTTATCCACAATACCGCACGATTGGCATACCATAGTACGTTATGACCCTTCAAGGTCATCCAAGGTCAATGGTTTTCATGTCATTTGTAAGCCAATTATATATGCGACTTCCTATTAGTGATCAATAGGAACCTAGGCCATATCTCGCACCATTTAGCAACAATACATCCGTGACGAATGAAGACGGACAGGCGACAGATGACACATAGTGCCATAGACGCTAACAGCATAGCTGTAGCGCGTCAAATATTGCGCAAATTAGTCGAGTATTTCACAGGCTTGCCGTGGATATGAAATTTGCCATCCATACCCATATCCACAGACGCCTATTGTGCGTACATATAGCCACTAAATTTTCGCGAAATACAGCAGTGCCAGAGCGTCCATTTTCCCTCCAGGCATTTCCTTTGTGAAACTGTTAAAAATAAATAAAAGTAAAAAACACATTTGCATTGAAATATGATTATAGAAAAGTATTTCCCGGTTGTCATAAAATTCTACCGTAATTATTTTATTGCCCTTGCTATAGCCGACCGTTAGGTTGAGCCTTGGGTACGATATGTCGTCTCTCAGTCGTTTTTTAACTATAACAAATGTATTGTGGCTAAACAGTACGTCGTAAGAAGTTGACGATACCGTTGGATAGGGCAATAACGACTACCTATAAGATGTTGAAAGTATCCATGTCCCCATCTGCAGCTTTTTGGCCGCAATTTTGAATGCAATGCCTCTGCCTGCAGCCGTCACTTACGTGCGCCAAATTACCGTATCTTATCCTAGCACTGATTTTAGCGTCCAGTATAGCAACGTCACTAGATCTGTATGGCACTGTAGTCACTCTAAAAAATCGCTATCTTTTCGCAACCGGAAGTCGGACACTGGCCTTCACTGATATAGGCGGTACGGTCAGTCCATCGCAGCAACTGCTTGGATTTTTTTCTCCAAGACGCATGTTGCATTCATGTACGCCTACAGGTATAACACTTTTTTGTACTTCCTACTAGCATTAAATTTGTTAGGAATTTAAAACGTTTGTAATTTTGTTACCGTTTGATAAAAAAAGAATAAAAATAATCTCACAAATTGATAGACTGTTTGTTGCCCAAACAACAGTATTAAAGCGCCATAGCTAGATTAAGACCTACTGCTGCTATAGTGCAAATAAATTAATTTAGGCTAACAAAATAATGACGTGCTGACGTCACTGATTATTCATTTGACTGTAAATAAACGACAAAATGAAGAGTAAGAACGACAGACAGAAAAATATTATATAGAGATAAAACATTTGAATATTCAGTTTAATTAACAAATGCGACAGCACAATATCCATGGATATCCATATCCACGGCAAGCCTGGTATTTCAACAGATTTTGGTACCCACTGATGACGATAATGGGTGTAAACATAAATGCAACCAGCAGAGATGCAGCATTTGCTACATTATGTAGCGAAGCTGCTTCAGCGCACCAAAACCAAATGGCTGCTTTATTCCAGAAGCGTCTGTAAACAGGCGCTGAAGCGTAAAGCACAGACTGCTGTCAATGCAGCAACAGTAACGTACGTTACAGGAATAAAGACAGTCTGCCAGCACTCGATCGACTACCCAAGCAGGCGAGCTAGCAATTTATAGCCCTTGTGTAAAAGACGTGGCCATTGGCCAGCTTCTAAAATTGTGGCATTACGATTTTATGGTAGCGGTTTATTAGATATGAGAAAGCTACCGATTTTTGATATTTTTGAACGACTTTTTCCAGATAAGAGCAAACGAAAACGCTCAGTCAAACTATCGTACGTCTATGTACACAGCCTAAACGTTAATTGACTTTGCTATAAACTCTCGACGAAACAAATCAGCAATCAAGCAAAACTGTCGAACGATCGAACATTCTACACTGCTGCTATATATAGGCTGGTGCCCTTTCTGAACGTCGAGACAGCAATATTATGTGCATGAGGTCTGTCGATCGTGACTAGCGTCAAGTAGGCCCGACAGTAAGTAACAGGATGCTGTATCCCTGACGTCAGTCCGCCACGTTCCAAAATAATGTTGTCCGATGTCAGAGATGATCATTAACGACATCATCTAACACAACAGCTTTCGACGCATATATGAAGCTTGAATTAATAAGATCTTTGACCAGAGCTAAAGTAGATCTCTCCCGACTCGTGCAGACCAAAAAAACTAGGATTACGAGCAAAGCATAGAAGGCCTCACCGCCGCTGTAGCAAGAATCATGATACGGCATCATCAGTCGCCGTCGCCGAAATTTTCACGCTACGTCGAGGCATTTATCCAAAGGCACCGTGCATCATTCTAACCGACTCCACAACGCGTATATAGCCATAAGTTAGGCCTACTTTCTCTCTCTCTAGCTCTCTCCCTCTCTGTCGATTGATTGCATTTCTGTCTTTCTGCAACGTACACACGAGTGAATGCTCACTCGACAATTAACAAGACTTGTCTTGAACACAAAACTATGATGAGCTTGGCCGTGCGATACTGCACGATTATTAGGCCTATGCGGCCGTCCAGGGCTAAAAAAATTGGGTCAAAAAAGAAGCTAGGTTGTTGGGCTTAAAAACTTGTTTTATTTGTTACGCAATTCAAAATAAAAATCAGTTTTTACGCGCGACAGCAGGTAATGCTATAGCGCGTCTGGTCTTAGTCATCGCAATTCTGTCCGTCGCACTTAGGGATTGCAATCCCGGGATCCCGAATCCCGGCCGTTTTCTCCAATCCCGAATCGCGAGATTGGCGGCGTCCCAATCCCGGGATTGCAAAAATTCGTAAAAATCGTACTTTTTCGACGTGAAATGATACAAATATCAATTCTAGCCGTCTAGTTGATAAAAAAAATGTTTCATGCGCGCTATAGAGTCCTACTCTTTGCTGTGCACTGTAATTTCTATTTTGACAGTCACAGTCATTTCTTACAGTTCGGATATGCAGTTCCGTAGGACGGTAGAAGCCTACCACATCCTATGCATGAAATAAGTCCAATTATAGGATACCAAAATAACGACCAAATCTGTAAGCCGGGATCCCGGGATTATGAATTTTCTAATCCCGGATCCCGGGATTAAAAAATAAATCCCTGAATTGCAATCACTAGTCACACGGGTGAATCAGTCAAAAACGGTGCAAGCTAGGATCACGAAATCTAAACTGTTGGCTGCCTGAAAGACTCTAGTTTTTGGATCCAAAAGCGTTTCCATAAATACGAAAGAGATCACCCGAGCGAAAGCGCTAAATGAGAGGGGATAGCAAAAATTTGTGATTTTCAACCAATACGTCGCCGTATCTTAGAAACGGAGCGAGACAAAGCCAAGGAATTACTATTAATCACTAATAGAAAGTCGCACACACGCTTTCGATTGGCATCAAAATCAACGACCTTGAACATCAAAATGGGGGCTTTATTGATTTTTTGGCGATTTCGGGCTGCAACACACATTTCAAGAGCGAACTGTGATGAAATCACTAAAGATAGACCAACCTGCATACGAAATTTTGGACGCGCTACAGCATGCTGTTGGCGTCTTTGGCACGGTTATCGTCTGTCGTCTGACTATAACAGATGTATTGTGGCTAAACGCTAAGTCGTAGGGGTCGGCGATGGTACCGTCGGATAGGGCGCTGGCGACTTCCTGTAGGCTGTCAATAGTAACTATGTCTCCATCTGCAGCGGTTCGGCCGCAATTTTCAATGAAAAGTTTCAAGCTACAAGTGAACGTATCTCGGAAACGGTGAAATATAGGACCAAGGTTAGTATTAATCACTAATAGGAAGTGGCATGAGCCCTTTCTGATGAGATGAAAATCATCGACCTTAGGTGACCTTGAAGATCAGTACTGCAAAAGAAACCGCATAAGCTGTAGCGCATCTTTACTAGTGACAACTAAGCCTCCATTTAACGTAGATTTCAACGGTCCAAGCCGCGACCCTCTGGGTTCAAGGAGGCCTGCACACGCAGGCATCAAAGAGGGGTACCCCTAAGAATCGTTATTTTACCGATACTGGCTCGTCTACGTGTCTAGGCCTACGTCTCGTAGCGTGAAAACGGTTGCAGGTAGACATAGACTTGCTGCTAACCATAACAAGAATTGTCGACGGGCTTTTGAGGGGCATCAACATTGATGTCCTTAAACGACCTTGAACCCCCCCCCAACAAATGGGGGATTTTACTGATTTCTTCTTTGATTTTTTGCTGTGACGCACACTTCAAGAGTGAATTTTGACGAAATAGCTGGAGACAGACCAAGACAACCTGCGAACAGGAGCTGCTATAGTTGTCGTGCGTCTCATGAGCATTAGCTCAAATTACTTGTAATTTCATATGTCAATGACGATTTTTGAGTTCTGACGTCGTCATTCACTCAACAAACAAGTAATCTGCGCAAAGCTCACGTGACGTGCGAGAGCATCGGTGCTACCACCTGGAGAATCAGCATACACAGTGCAATACAACAGAAATGTGTTTTGAAAAAGTACCGAAATCTAAGGCCTCCATACTCTGTACGCACGACTCCTTGAACCTAGGAGGTCGAAACTCAGACGCTTAAAACCTACGTTCTATGCTTAAGATTTCACACGCAGGTTGTCCGAGTCTATCTCGAGCAAATTCGGTGCAATTCACTGTTAAAATATGATTCTCAGCCCAAAATCATGAAAACATCACTAAAAACCCACTTCTAGATTTCAAGGTCGTTCCAGGTCATCAATATTCATTGAGTACCACTGAATTTCGCAACATAAAGCTCCATCACACATAACTTTGCAACCGCTGAACTTCAAAACTTTAATATGCAAATGAGAACAGCAAGAATATAGCATTTTGGCACCCTCATAATTAATCATACTTTAGACATCAACAACAATCAAACAGTTCCTTAAATACATACCAGAACTTACACCAGATAACACATCCGTGCACAAAAAACTAAAAATGCCACCACGTACAGTAGTCATCTTTCCTGATCTACCAGACTAGCAAAACAAAATGACTTTACAGTACCTAACACATAACAAAACAAAATGAACGCATAATTATTACTTCTTAACAAAGCAAACGACTGTTAATTAAACAGCAGACAATCACTCGCACATGTTACAAGGTCTGCCTAAACACCGCGGATTACCACAGATCATCTGAGATGGCAGATGTTGTTCAAGTTTGTAAACTTCCAATCGATGTATGGCAACACAGATCACCCAGATCGCAACCCTAACCCTAAGTCTAATTCTAACCCTAACCCTACCTCTAATTCTACCCCTAACCCTGCAATGCTTTACATCGATCTGAAATTGAAAAATTAAAGCAACATCTTCCATTTGAGCTAATCTGTGGTGATCTGCGATGTTCAAGCAGACTGCATTTTACGTATCACTTCTTGTGTTCAAGTCACACCTGCTTCTACTGAGAATGCTTTTTTCTGCAACAGTTTTGCAAATGCGTTGGGCCAAAAAATTAGCCATGTACAGTGAGTAGCCAGAAAAAAACATTCTGGTTTAACTTCACAAGTAATGTAACCATTTCTTGTCTTTGAACCGTGCATACTGCAAAATCGTGCAATAAAACTGTTTTAAAACATTTTTAACCCACAGCATAGTAGCAAAAAAGTAGATGGTTTTAATTTCTTTGGCAAATGTTTTCATTCTACACCTAACAACATTCTACATTCCAGCTAAGTGCAATCCTGAAAAAAAAACGTTTTACATCATTCTTGCAGATGTTTCAGGGCAAAACAATTTATGCAAATGTTCTCAACTTAAATGCAAAATAAAATGCAAACTATTTACGAAATTTTTCATCAAGCAACAAATCTCCCGCTTAATTTCCAACGTAGTCAGTGGTGTTGTCACAAATTTCTGGGGTGCATTCCAGAGACTCAACAGCTGAAATTCAAGACCCAAGGCCAAAAGCGGGAAAAGGGATTCTTAAGAAATTGGCAGAGCCCCATCCCCACCAGCTAGAGGGTCTGGGGAGTGCTGTAAGCTCCCCAGCAGGGCTCAGGGTGAAGCACCCAGTACTAATGCATTTTTGGATGAATTAAGAGACCAGAAAACGGGTCAGAAAACGGCTGCAAAATGTCATTTCATTGCGCTAAATAGATGCATGCTAAACCACATGTGCAATTTTCAAGTTGCTTTATAAACGTGGTACTCAATCTTCGAAGTGCAGTGAGTGCACCACTCCCCCTCTATGCCACAAAACACAGCTATAGCCCTGGGGGCCTCAACTACAAACTATTCATCAATCATCTCACCATCAGTGTTAGTTTTAATTTCACCAAGGAGGGTCTCACTTTACAGTTTTTCATTCTTTGCAATACACGTGCCAGCAGTGCACCCGTTATGCGTCGAAACCCGGCTGGGTGACTTCTGAAGCTCATTTGTAATGCAGCGTCAACGAAAACTAAAGCAGTGTGACCTAAGCATAAAACAAGGACCCTGGTCCACACACAGAAATTGGATTCGGAGGGTTGGAATCGCCAGAAAAAAAACAGCATGGCAAGTTGCAGAACAACCACATTAATACCACACTCCACAATCAGTGCATAACTGACTTTAACCTTGACGTGTGGCCACTGCAACAGGTGACATAATGTGTCTTGCGCATCTGTACATCAGTCCGTCCAATACAGGCTCCTGACGTGAGAACAAAAAAAAACGTAGAAAACAAAAATAAGCGTAAAAGTTCCCCAGGTCACCAAAAGTAAACAGAGTTCCAAAATTTTTCAAGTTCAAAAGCTCCAAGTCAAGGTAAAGCTATCAATCTGGTAAGATTAAAAAATGTATTTTTAACCAAACCAAGTGGGTTTTGTTGGTTTTTGGCCAGGGCTTAAACCAAAGCTTTTTTGAAAAGACCTAACCTGATAGGTTTCGGAGCTTTCACAAGTTTTAAGTACAGCTGTCAAATTAATGCGTTAATTAACGCATTAATGCATTAATAAATTAACACGCTTTAAAAAAATTAACTCCCATGCGTAAATTTATTTAATTTGCATAATTCTGTAAAGCAAAAGTTCCAATATTTCGTTAAACTGCGGTTATTTGACAATCGAATGAATTCAAGTAACCAAACTGTAGTTGCCATTCCATCCTTACTATAAATAAATATTATTTAGATGACAGCCTAATAGATTTCTATGCTAACGATGACATCAGTTATTCCTTTCTAACTTTCTATATTCAGGCGGAAGCACCACAAAAATCGCGGGACCAGGGATAACTTTCCCACTACTCTCCCTCTTGACAGGCCTGGGTGCGTTAATAACGCGTTAATTAATGCGTTAAATAAATTAACGTAATGCATGAAAAAAATTAACACTTCGATAGCCATAGTTTTAAGAAATTAAAGTGAGCACTGCTAGATGCTGTCCACAACAAGTAGATATTCAAACACTGGCAAATTCATAGGTATAAGGTTTGAAAACTTAACCACAATGAAACAACATTTCATCGCCAGAGGAGCAAAAAACTAGAATTGGATTGAGTTTGAGGCTGCAGCCAACATGGTGGCAATGGCTGCCCTGCCCCGCATCAGCATCTGGAATCAGAAAGTTTGAAGTTGGGTCTTTTGGGGGCGAGTTTTACAATAGTCAACTTAGTGTTTTCTGGGTATGTACCGGGAGCATCTCAACGCTGCAATTTGATCAGCTGCGGCATTCACGTCGAATAGGGTTCTTAGCGGTTAACCAGTTAACCGGTCCTGAAGGCAGAACCAAGCTGGAAACTGCCAGTCTGGTTAACCGTGGTTTCAAAACATAGCAGCTCTAGTGTCTCAGCCAGTGTAAAACCGTAACAACTGTAAAACAGTTCCTACGGTTAACCGGTCTTTTGCTCATGGTTAACCGGTCAAGATAAATGGGCGGTCTTAACAACCCTAATCTCGGATAAACAAAAAAACAACAAAGCATCGTCAGTCGACACCTAACATCTGATGCAGTTCGTCATCATCAATATCACTCTGCTCGCAGTTATACTGAGCATCGCTGCTGTTAGTTTTACTATCACAGACAGGCCTAGTAGCGACTGGCGGTGGTCGGCTTAATGGCAATGCTGTAGACAGTCGGGCTGAACGGTAACTAAAGCAGTTCCGGCGAATAATCTCTTCATCCTCTTCAGCTATTATCTGTGTGATGCGATCTTCTAGCTCTGAATCAGACGGGTTCTACACAAACGCAATTAACCACCTAACATGTCACTGCAAGTTTCATGCGGTGGCACGATAAAACCAACAATGACAAAACCGAGAACATCAGAAGTGAAACCAGTTGACGGGAAACTTTTGTCAAAACTTGCTACAATACTAAAAGGTCAGTGTTAGGGTTAATGTCCACTTGTCCTGGTTTTGACATTCCCAGTTTTGCGTACGTGATATTTGGGCACCACCGTCTGGGCGCCGTGACTATTGGGCGCCATGCTTTGTGAGTGGCACATTACTGAAATTAATTTGCATATAGATACAGTTAAAATCCTAAACATAAGTATAGTGGCATACACAATTTTATTGGCTCTGTAATAATAACTTCCTGCTGTACTTAGCAGTTATTGTTGTAGTCATCCGTTGTCGTTCGTCGTCACGTGACGACACTGTACCTCGTTGTCATGCGTCGTCGTCATGCATAACGTTGAGCATCGATTTTTCGACGTCTCACTTCGTTGTCGTAGCATTTCTTCGTCGTGCGTTGTCGTGCATTGTCACTCGTCATCGTGCGTTATCATCACCGAATGTCATCGTACTGCGTTGTCATCGTGCGACGTCATCGTATGTCGTCGTTGTCACATGTCACATCGTTGTCTTACGTCATCGTCGTGCATTGTCGTCGTAGAGTGACAAAGCAGACCACTGTTTTCAGAGTAAACGCTTGGGTAAATTTCAAGTAATTTTCGTGTAAATTATCTGCTATACGCTGTCCAATATCATGCGTAATTTTTGAACCTACATGGTTTGGCGCCAAAACTTCAGGCGCCCAATCGTCCTTGCGCCCTAATGTCCCAGCGCCCAAACGATGGTGCCGAAATGTTGGCGCCCAAATATCCTGCTCCAGGTATACCGACATGTCCTTGTACAACACAGTTACAAAAGACGATATTTAATACACAATATTACACCTGCAACCACATTTCACGACAGTTTCCATATGGGCAGGCACTTATTTTTTCCCACTCTGAGCCCTGGCAATAAAAAAAACTATGCATCAACAAAGGACAAGGTTCATGCTCAACATCAAGACAGAATGAAAAGGGAACTAAACACTGAAACAACAAAACCTGCATTAATGGCGTTAATGAAAGTGATAAAAATTTTTATAGATGAGCTTTTAAATGTTAAAAATGACGTTGCGACATGGTGCCATCTGACACTCTTTAGACTACACTAAACTCACGGACTGCCAATAATGCAGAGGGCAGCTTCACCTACCATGTTTAGTGTAGTCCTAAGACCGTCAGATGGCGCCACGTCGCTAGGCCACTTTTATCATTATATAGCTCTTTTATAAGAAATCCTGTACCACTTATAAATATTAATTCCACTAAATTTATAAATACCAGAGATGGGTGATTGATGTCACTATCCACACCAAGGTCGCTGACGTCATCGTCATCATCATCATCAGAAGAAGACAAGCTTTGCAAATCAAAGATATCACCACTGAAGTCCGCATCGGACGAGCCAGCCGTCTCAGACGACAGAAGTCTCCGATACAACGCACTACGCGCTGCCGACACCCGCCGTTTTCTGTTCACAGCAGCAGCAGCCTCTGAGCTATGAGCTTTCAACGTGTCGTAAACAGGAGACACTGCATCAGTGCTGTCTTGGGGAGACGTATAACGTTCACTGATAGTCGGAGATCGGCCGGTGTTTTCGTGCTGCTGTCGTGGACTGCGGTGACTGTCGTTGTAATAACTCAATATTCCATTGCCGACAGAATTCTGCCACCTACTATCAACCGGCTCGATATCAGCCGAGCCAGCTAACGACTTATCAGCACTGTTTTCGTGATGAAAGTGTGCACCAAGCTCAGTAGTCTGCGCAAAGGAGTTGTCACCAGCTTTTGTAATGTCGTCGATATTATCGAAAGTTGTTCCCGGCAAATTGCTGACGACGGCTTGCGGACTACTGTCAATTCTGTCATCACAGTCTGCAACGCTTGTCGATAAAGCGATATTAACTGCTGCTGCATTACTGTCATTACTAGCGACTGGTAGGCTATCGTGATATGTTATATTAGGCCGAGATATCTGCAGCGTACAGTTGCCGACTGGCTCGGAGATACTAACACTTGCAACATCAATTTCAACAGCCACTGGTGTCGATGCAAAGCTGCTATGGTGCCGTTGAACGTCTTCATTCAACTTCAAGCTGCTGTCCTCAACACCTGCAAGCTGCCTCTCAGCTCTGTCGGATGAACTCCGCAGCGTGTGGTCGGAACTGCTGCGATGTCTATGTCTTGCTGTTGCCTTTGCTTCGGAACTTCCAGCCTAAAACACGTGCACTATTATTTAATAAATTATGTTAATTCATCGAAATACAAATACGAATACATTTAAGTATTGTTGATGTTTCGGCAACAGATAGGACCCCTCATGTCGGTTCATCAACTTGTCTTACGCTTTCCTGATGTGTATCGCTTCCCTGATCCATCAGGGGTCCCATCAACTTCTACACATCTATGATTGCTTACTTTCTGCCGCAGCAACATCTGGTGGACAGTTGTTCAGAAAAAGGCAACAGCGGTTGCTGAAATGTCAACAATAATTAAATAAAAACCTGTATTTTGATAAATTTATATAACTTATTCAGTTAATGTTTCAACATGAGTATATTCAAGAACAGATGCACTATTAGTCTATTACACTGTAAGGCATAAAAACACATGAGTTTTTTTAATCATAACTTAAAGAAAGGTGATCCAATTTTAATAATTTTTGGCGTGAATGTTCCTGATGCAACTGGCCATCAAATAACCATTTATTTTCCCACCTCACCCAATGCCTGCTTTTGCACTACCTGAGGAAAGAGAACCAACGAAATATTACATTGTTATCCAACGCACTATTATTACTTAATCAAAATAACACATAACACAAATGCACATTTCGCCTGTTCTGTTTTCCCCAGATAGTGCAGAAGCAGACATTGGATGAGGTGCGAAATTGAATGGCGATTTGATGGCCAGTTGTGTAAGGAATGTGTGCAACAAAAATTATCAAAATTGAATCACCCTTCTTCAAGTTATGATGGGAAAATTTTGGTGTGTTCATTAATGCCTCACAGTATATATCTACGTTCTCAGAATCGAATAATTACACTCTCTTGGTAAATTAGATGTTGTTGGTCCCGTGCTGCCGCAGCTGTCTGCCTGAGTATGACCTCTTTAGCTGAAAATTGAAATAACAGTTACATCTACCTAGTACCTACCCCATGAAATGTTCACAGAAATTATGGTTATTCAGTGCCATTTAATGTTTGACTTAGAAAGCCTGCATGGAATAAAGGGATGAATGGAGGGAAAAGACCCATAATGTAGGCTGATTAGGAGAGCACACCAAAACACACAAAAAAACTGTATTAGCATTACTACTGTCACTAACAGCGAATGTTCGGCTATCATCGTATGTTGCATCAGGCCGAGATATCTGCACTGTAAGTAAGTGAGCTGTGACACAATAAACCAGCTAAGACAAAAATGTCTTGGCATATGACATGCCATAAATTCTAATATGATGCACATAATGCCAACATTTGGTGCAATATGAAAATGAGATCATAAGAGATTAGTCATGACACAGATACCGAATGATTTATACTCACACAAGATATAAATCAAAATACTTTCAAAATTCCACAAAGGGTTAAAGGTTAAGCTCTTTATAGGAATTAACCTATTGCAGAGCTACAGAGCGTAACCTGCTGTATGGGATCACACAATGTTATCTGCCACACGATACAAGTGAACGTGCCAGATAGGCTAGTACTCAATTTACCTACCTCAGAGGGATGGAAGGCTGAGTTAACCTAAGTGGTTAGTTACATACCGAGATGGTTTACCTGCCCACAGGCAGTCACCCATCCAAGTACTAACCCGGCCCACTGTAGAGTAACATCATTGATCGGATGAAACGTGTTACCTATGCCACCATAAAGGATACGACTGACTGACAACACGTATATTATTATTTAGCACATCTACCATCTATGCCAAAAACTGCCTCAAGAAAGTAACATACTATTCGGCAAAATTGCATATTTTTGTAAACGATTTCAACAATAAATGGCGATGTCAAGTTGCCCATTTTCCTGCCCACCTCAAACCTGCTAATTAAATGAGTATAAAATATTCAAAGTGAGTAACTGATGATTAAGTAAGTAAAAATCAAGTAATTACCTATAAAATAAAGTCAAAAACTTACACTGATTTAGCTAAGTAAAAAAAGGTGAAAATGACAGTTGCAACAAATTACACAAAAAATAAATTACCTCATGATCATTACCAGTTTCACTAGACAAGTGAAAAAGGGTTTTAAACTTGTCGTAGATAAGACCAGCCTGACTGCGAACATCTTCACTGCCCTTGAATTTTCTGCACTGTAATAGCATAAATCATCACATTAACATTAAACAAATAGTGATCATCATTGAAAATTTTTTTGCCAGAGGTCTGTAAAAAGTTTCTTCGAGGCCGAAGACTGACAGAAACATTTTAGGAAATGATGGCAAAATATTTTCAATGACGATCGATGACGCAAGTCACTATTTGTTTTGTTATACCTCAAAACCAAAACAGAAAATTTAAACAACTAGAAATATGGGGCGGAGCCGAACGTGATGTTACCCGGCACCATAAATCTGATCGGGGGGGGAGGGGGATAATTAATGGAGTTACTGCTGGCAACGTCACGTGATCTGAACACAATCGCACTACACTACATAGCACGCGCAGTATGGATTTATGGTGAGTTGGAGTTAGGTGAACAAACTCTGTTTTTAGTGGACCAAAGTTCACAAACTTTTTTCACCCAATGCAGTAGGGATTTTCGTCGATCAAGTTTGTTTCTGATTGTCGATATCTTGATCCATTTCACGGATATTTGCGGCCAAAGTCTAAAGTTGTCTCAAATCGTGCGTACAGTCGATTTTGAATGGGTACACATAGGCCAATGTAACTTTGCTGTTAGTGGACGAAAGTTCACCAATTTTTTTTTGTTCAACTCGGAAGGATAGCTGTTGATTAAGTTTGTTTCAGATTGTCGACACCTTGACCTATTCCAGAGATATTCGTGACTAAAGTTAAAAGTTGTCCTAAATTGCGCCAAATTTTGGACGTTTTTTGTTCTCCAAAATTCCCCCCGAAAGTTGGACCCCAGTTTTTAACCTCACCCCATGATAACGTCATGTGACAAAGTTTCGTGGGGATACGCCCCTTTCCCTCAAAGTTATTGAAGCCCATATGCTGAATTTTAAGCCAGTTTTTGACCCCCTTTAAAAAATTGCTGGAGGGACCGCTGTCCGCAGTGGGGTATGCGTTAGCAAGCTGTCATTCTACAGCGTGTGTAAAAATTTCGGGCACAGCACTCCCTAAAAGCCGAAATATGATCTGCCAAAAAAGTCAGATATGACTGTACTTCTAAATCTTGGTAATTAGCGGACGAAAGTTCACCGAACAACTTCGCCAAACTCTGCAGGAAACGTTGTCAATTACCTAGTTTTCCGATTTTGGATATCTCTATCCAGTCCAAAGATATTTGCAGTCAAAGTTGGAAGTGGACCAAAATCACGCCAAATTTAGCCCGTTTTTGACCCCCCCAATTTTTTTGGGACAGTCTCTCAATTTTTTGGACTGGCATTATTAAACTGAATGTGCTTCCGACCATGTGGCAAAATTTCGCAGCGATCAGCTGAGGGACCTCGGAAATCTTGCATTGAAAAAAACTAAGAAAACAGCAGTAAAACATAAGGGCAGCCTTCCGGGAACTACCGTTCCAGGCAACCTGAAAACCATTTGAACAAAAAAGCTGTGACGACTTCAATGTTGGTCACTCAATGTTGCCCACGCAGGCAACACAAGCAACATTTAACTTCAATGTTGCCTGTGCGGGCAACATAGCGTATTAGTGAATGACGTGATGCGATTTGGACCAATTGTGTGCAGGTATTTTGCGTTGAGGTATAATAAATTAATATAATACACAATCAATTTATATAGCACATAGGCACATAAAGTTTCTAATGCACCGTAGCACTGACATTAGTAAAGGGCAACTCAGAGGTTTTGCTTTAAGTAGCATCTAAGTGTCAAGGAAAACAAGTACTTTGAGCAAAGCTCACATGATGCATGATAGCAGCGGTCCTGTCACTTTGGCAATCAGTACACAGCATACAATAAAATAATAACGCGTCTTGAAAAAGTACTCAAATTTGAGGCCTCCGTACGAAAGACTCCTTGAATTTAAAAAGTCAAAACTTTAAATTTTAAAAATGTACCGGCGTTCCGTGCTAAAAATTTTATACACAGGTTGTCCAGGTCTATCTCCAGCCATTCCGCCACAATTCACTCTAAAAAATGTGTGTCACAACCCGAAATCTCAAAAAAATTACTAAAAACCCCTATTTTGGGGTTCAAAATCATTCAAGATCATCAATGTGGACACTTTTAAGAAGCTCGTCACTAGTGCTTGTTATGATAAGCAGAATGTCTGTGAATATCTGCAACTGTTTTCATGCTAGATATCAGTAAAATAACCACTTTTTAGAGAGGTACCCATCTTTTACTCTCGCGTGCGCAGGCCTCCTTTAACTTAAGGGGTCATCACTTGGACTGCTAATATCTGTGTTTAATGCTGAAAATTTCATACGCAGGTTGCCTTCGTCTATCTTTAGGCATTTCATTGCAATTCACTCTTGAAATGTGCGCTGCAGCAAAAAATTCACTAAAAACCCCTCTTCTGGGGGTTCAAGATCGTTCAAGGTCATCAATGTTAATAAAATTAAAAGCCTGTAACCATTGACTGTTATGATAAGCAACATGTCTGTGTCTATCTGAAACCATTTTCACATTAGAAGAGCCAATATCGGCAAAATAACATCTTGTCAAGACGGGTACCCTTCTTTGACGCCCTCGTTCGAGGAAAACCCTTTCATTCAAGGGCACGAAATTTCGTCACGATATACTAGAGTCTTCCAGGCAGTGCATAGTAAAGATTTCATGATCCTAGTTTGCATGGTTTTGATACAGATCATGAGTGTGATGGACGAACAGACAGATGGACAGACGCCTAGGCGATGGCTATGATAAGCAAATCATTCTGCTGTCACGTGTAAAAATCGATCACTCAGATAGTCCGAAGAGCAATGTTTTCCAGACATTAGACCCAGAGACTGATGAAGGGCAAGCTCCATAGCTTGAACAATTCATTGTCAAAACAGCCAAGTGACTGATTATAATTTACAACTGGAGATGATACCTAATAGATATTTAATGCATCAATAGTGCACTCACCAGCCACAAAATAGCTACCAGTACTATCCTTAAGTGCTTAAATGCACCTGTTGGCTGGAAGTGCATCCGGTTTCCCAACAGAATTTTATAAAATAAATTACAATATTGCATCTAGGTATTCACAAAAAAGTCACGGCCTACGAGTCGTGGTACAATTCATTGTCATGCACAGTTCTGCATCTTACGACATGAATATACAAGGCAGATAAAAGAAACAGTCGATCACGTTAACATGCTGCTAGTGCTAACCTTCTTAATAGTCACAAGAATATCGGCATTTTTCGCCAAAATCTGCGAAGTAACAGGAAGTTTTTCCAGCATTGACATTGCCGCAAGACAACTGCTGACATCCTACGGTCCAAACAGACAAGCAATATTCATAACAATAAAAAGTAAAAAAAAACATAAAGTCCTTCCCAAACCAGAAGCCCTATAGAGCGGAGCTGATCTCCGTTTCCTTAGCCCTCAGCCAGACACCAGTTTACACTGCAAAACCACAAATATTGGGCAAGTGCACTGCACAGTGTACCTGTATACACCACAGCTTTTGCTGGTACTCACTGGCCTACCCACGGAGGGATGGCTAGGCTGAGTTATCCTGGGAGGCTGGTTATACCTGTCTTCAGCTGGCTTATACCATCACAGGCTGAACGATAGTTCAAGCCCTGTGTTAACGGCGACTTCTCTTTCTTATGGGAAAGCCAAAAATTTGACCCCCACAGAATCAAAACCCCTGACCCGATTGAGATAAAATTTGGCACGGTTGATTACGTCGGCGAGGGGACCCGTCATGCAAAATTTTATGCAAATCCCTCCAAGGGGGCTTCCCAACAAATGGGTGAAATATACGCAAAAATTTTTGTAGCTGTCCATATACCTTTTTTTTCAGAAACTCACCTACAGGTCAGACCCTTCGGTCGATTTTTGCGCGCGATGGCTCAAACGACGCGGTCTCGCGCAAGGATGTGCCTTTTGGGGGTTAAAAAATTTGAAATTAATATTTAACGTATTTATTCAAAAAAATTACAATGGGGCCTATGGGGAAAATTAAACAATTATTAAAACGGTCATAACTT
>Ga0056128_1002015_pt1 | contig 23674 bp, 16 predicted proteins | sample WorMetLIZISLAND2_FD_71113 | JGI IMG/M metagenome (GOLD analysis project Ga0056128, IMG submission 71113) | Marine gutless worms symbiont microbial communities from Max Planck institute for Marine Microbiology, Germany - Olavius geniculatus... ... | reverse complement strand
GATTCTCAAGAGACTGAAGATTCAGCCGTTTAAGTCTTTGACCATAGGTAAGACAGCTATAGCCAGGCAGACGTTTGGTGTACCTTCGCTGAACTGCTTCTATCTTAGCTATTAGAGTTTATTTTGTATTAAAATTGTTGAGCAAGTACAAAACGTTAAAAATGTGTTTTTATAAAATAGAGATACATTAGTTTACATTTATTGTGCACAACTGTATTTTGTTGGCATGACCAACAAACTTTGATAACAACAACTTCATAACTACTTGATGACTGCCAGGAAAAACTTTATTAGTTATTATAAGTTGTTTCATTTTTTAATTCCTATATTTTTTTCTCATTTGCTATATTATGGGTTTGTGTACTTTAGTTGAGTCTGCAGTTTAGCTGACGTATGCAATAAACGAACAAGATGATGATGATGATGGCTGATGACTAGGCAATGAGATATCAAAGGTGGAGGGTCTGGAGAACCTGCGTGATCTGATGGAGCTGGTTCTCGACCGCAATAAAATCAAACAGATCGGCGAGTATTCGTTCACGAGTCAGCTGCAGCTACAAGAGCTGCATATTGAGGAAAATCGACTCAGGTCATTGGCAAACCTGCAGTGTCTGGAGGCGCTCAGGAGACTTTATGCCGGCAACAATCGCATACAGGTACGACGACCCTGTACAGGTAGAGTACATGTAGTAGGTAGTTCAAAGTGATCTCAGATTTTAAACCTGAGCCGAGTTTAGTGCATCTGCTTATTTCTACTGAAGATGCAGTGATCACAATTTTGGGGGCTGAGGGCTGAAAATGGGGGATTAGATTATTTTCCTTTTTTATGCATATAGCGGCCGGCAAGACACGCTTTTTGAGCTATTAAGCGCCACTATAAGCCCACAGGATTTTTTTACTGTGGTGCAAGAACCTTCCCATTGAAAATGCATTACGGGGGTTAAAAATTGGGGTAAAATAGGGGAAGGAGTTATCAGATTTTTTATCCCAAACAAACTCGATCTTACTTTTTGGGTCCCAAATGACTGTGCAGAATGTCATCAAAATTGAATCAAAATTGCGGCTGTATAGGAGTGTTTACAGACAGACTGACAGAATGTCAGAAGTGAATTTATAATCTGTTCCATGCTATGCTATAGCAATGGGACAGACAATAAAATTTTGCCTCCCCCACTTACGTCCCCCAAATTCAATTTGGTTTGATGCTGTTGCTTTGTACTGGCAACAGCTGCACACAGGTACAGCCAGTGTTAATCATCGTACAGGTGACGTGAAAAATATTTGCTGGTGAACACATGAACAGGCATACTATTTTAATGGCTATTTTTCAGGTAAACCTAGGTTAGCCAGTTGCACCAGTCTTTATTGCTCCATTACCTAAGCATTTTGTGCATACATTTACATCTAACGGATATAGATAATGCAACAGTAATGGATATTGTATGAGTTATTAAAAGATTTAACCGATATTCATCAGTACCCCTTATTGGGAACTACGTTTACAGGACAGTATTGACTGACATTGAAAATTTGAAATTTTTTCGACAGGTCAAAACTGTTGTTCTTATTTTCCCATTAGTTTTCTTCGGACATTTCTCTGTCTTGTTCCCCCAGTCTTTATTTTCATACATTGTTTAATCTGACCACATTACTTACATGTTTGAACTGCTTCTTAATCACCAAACTGACTGATGCCAATCCTGATAATTTTGACTTCCATAATGTCCGTCAAGTTTGGTCAAGCCAGACTGCAAAGATCAATTTGTGAAACCACGCTGCAGTTAATAAATTTAGTTGTTTTGCTGGTTTCTGTGGTTTCTTGGTGGGTTTTGCATTACTTTTTGATGCTTATTTCGTCCGGTTGGTATATTTTTACAGCCATTGCTCATGTTTATTATTATTATTGTAGGAAATGTCGGAGATGGAAGCTGTGGAGTTGTTGAAAAAGCTTCATGAAATCTCACTCGTCAATAATGCGGTAACAGTTTATTACCACTCTGTGGGTTAAAAAGTACTCCACTGAGATTTTCTGAACCAAATATTAATCGATTTCTAGAAGTACTTCACTGGGAAATTTTACAACAAATTGATCACTAAAGATTTTACCACTGCTGAAGTGTGTCTCTATACTACGTTGTGAAAGATGAATGTAATAAAACGTCTATTGAATAGTCACTAGTCAGGTCAATTTATCACATTACATGTATTTATTTCTGCAAACAAACATTTGATTCTTAAACATTCCACATCATTGTCATTTATAAAACAATTAGCACCATCACTTTTATTCAGAAAAAAGTCAAAATGTAGAGCAGCAATGCTTAAACTGTCTTTAGATTTAACACTGTACATTGGATGCTTATGTTTTGACTGTGATTTTGGTCCACAGAATTGTTGTTGAGAGTTTTCTTGAGCCATAGTCTCAATGTGTCTGAGTCATTTCTTAAATTACTTTGTTGTACACTGTGCAGGTAGCAAAGCGAATGTTGCATCGTTCGGTGTTGGTCCACTGTAATCCCCACCTGAAGATCATTGATGGCATTACTATCACTGAGGATGAGAAAGTCAAAGCTAAACTACTTCATGCCGAAGCACCACAACAGGTTCATCTTCCAAATATACACCGTGTCCCAAAATTAGTGGCCCCCTACAGATAAGTTAGTGTAAAAATAGTTAATACCTGACAGATTTTTACGAAATTTGAAACAGTCATGGAGACAATCATTCTGAACTAGCGTTTAAAGTTTGAGCTCAAAGTGGCCACTTTTGGTCTGTATGAAAGCTTTTAGTTTAAGGTGGGTACGCTGCTGCATGGTACCTTTGTCAATAGCAACGTATATTGAATGTAAGCTTAATGTAAACAAATTATAACAAGTGCAGATCCTTTGTTTTCTGTCATGTAGGTTATTGTCTGTCCAGAGTATAAAATCACCTTTGTGTCCGTGCGTCCGTGCGTGCGTCCTACATTTCTTAAGCTATCTTCCTTCTACCTTCCCTTTCCCTTCTCCTTCCCCTTTTCCTTCCCTTTCCCCTTTCCCTTGCCTTTTTTTTCCTTTTTTCTTCCCCTTTCCCCTTCCTCTTTTCCTTCCCCTATCCCTTCCCTTTTTCCTTTCTTTTCCTTTTTTTTACCCTTCCCCCTTTTCCTTCCCCTTCTCCTTTCCCTTTCTCTTCTACCTTCCCCTTTCCATTTTCCTTCCCCTTCCCTTTACTTTCCATTCCTTTACTCCTTCCCCCTTATCTTTCTTTTTCTTGTCCACTTTTCTTTTCCCTTGCCTTCCCCTCCCCCTTCCTCTTTCTCTTTCCATTCTTCCGTCTTTCTTTCTGTGTCCAGGTCTGTGCATCCAATATTTGAGGCGCCATATCTCCATAACGGTGCCAGATAGACGCTATGGACCACCCATAGGAACTTGGCCCCCGGGAGTCGAATAGTTACGTGACCGATGACGTCAGGTGACCACAAAAGGTCAAAGGCATGACCCCATTATCTTTGAGGCGCCATATCTCCATAACGGTGCAAGATAAACGCATGGTGATAGTGGACCGTTTATAGTGAATCAGATGGTCTCGTGACTGACAATGTTTATTGTTTAGTTAAAATAACAGAGAAGGATGAAAGGATGATTGTTGCTGTACAATTTGAAATTAACCTGTTTGATTTTTTTCTACAGGTTTAAACAGCTCACTGATTATATTTATACGGACATATACTGTAAACTGTCAAAATGCATTGGGCAGACTCCGTGTTCATATAAACATTATCCTGTTTATTGTAAAATTTAATTAATTGTTACTAAATATTACTATCACCAGTTCTAGTCCATGGGCGCTGACTTAATAGGCCTCTAATCAGCACTGGGACAGCGTTTTGAAGCACGGAATGTACCGACAGTCAAGAAGCCAAAGTCACTGAGCGGCTGGGGAATCGGAAAAGGGTGCCCCTCAAGCCTATGACGGCCGCTACTGCCTCTTCGGACTGATTTCACGGATATCAGGACTGCTTTGTGGTTTATTTTTCTAGTTTCAGTTATCGTTTTTTCTTTCTTTGTAGTTTTTTAATCTCCATCTTCCTATATCCATCTTTTCTGGTTTTCTACGTTTTATGTTTTCAGTTCCATTTAAAACGTTCTAGTTTTTAGCCGACCGTACTTAAGTAATGGTCGAGCTATTGGTATGAGTCGTAGTGGGTTGGCAATGGAACCGTCGGATAGGGCGGTGGCGACTTTCTATAGGCTCTCAATAGTAACCATGTCTCCATCTGCAGCAGTTTGGCCGCAATTTTCAATGGTAAGTTCCAAGCTTAAATGGCTGTATCTTGGAAATGGTGAGAGATAGGGCCAAGGTTACTATTGATCACTAACAGGAAGTGGCATACACCATTTTAGATGAGATAGAAATCACTGACCTTGGATGACCTTGAAGGTCAGTACCAGTGATATTCCATTAACTGAAAATCAAACTGATACTGAAATGTGTAATTTGAGTAAAACTCATACTGAAACTAACGCTGAAAAGATTTTCAATACTGATACTACAGGGTGGGTCGAAAAAACCGGACCTGTTTGAGCTTTGATAACTCAGCGATGGTTACCCGTAGAAAGGCGTGTTGTATGTCAAAAGTTTCAGAATGCCGTAAGGAATAAACGACAAATTTGCATAGTGAAGCATTTAAATATTCTTTGCCTAATTTGCATAAATATTCGTCAACTCCAAAATTCTGCCAAATTTGACTGTGACACATGGATTTAACATGGATATTTGAGCTTTTATAACTTAGCGATGTTTATTGATGGAAAGGTGTGTAATATGCCAGAAGTATCAAAATTGTGTACAAAAGAAGTGTACAACTTGCATGTCACAGCATTTAAATATTCTTTGCTTGATTTACACAAATCTGTGCCACCCCTAAAATCATGCTAAATTGGCAGTAACACATGAATTTAAGTTGATTTTCATTCAGCATACAGTAAAATATCAACAATCATTAACATATTCGTTAAAGTTAGATGAAGTTTGACACAGGCAGTTGCACAGCTTTTGCATTCATGACCGTCATCAGTTCTTTTAGGCAGCTGATCGATCGCTGTAGTCAATGTGTTCGGGATCAGCTGAGTCCAGAATTCGATTAGCACACGTTTTAGCTGGTCAGTTACTGAAATTTTGTGACCATGCTATCTGTTGCAATGCCCCCATACTGAATAATTCACAGAATTTAAATCTGGACTTTTTGGCAGTGAGTTTTTGAGTTCAATACACTCAGGCACATGGGAGTCCAGGCAAATGCCTATTTCAGGGGTAATGAAGATTTATGCAAATTAGACGAAGAATATTTAAATGCTTTGCTATGCAAAATTTGTCGTTTATTCTTTACAGCATTCTGAAACTTTTGACGTATCACGTGTATTTCTACCACTAACCAACGCTGAGTTATCAATGCTCAAACAGGTCCGGTTTTTTTGGCCCACCCTGTATATAGATATAGAAATGACCATGAAAAACTTTACTGACTGTGATAGAAATGATTTTGAAAACTGATACTGAAACGATTGGTTGGCTTTGCCTTAAATTTTTCCAGCATGCTTCACCTATTTGCTTATTTACTGACACCAATGGTAGTTTCCAATTCTAGCATCACGGCCTCACAGCTTTGCGACTGCAGGGTCAGTGCTCATACTCATGCTCTACATTTCCTGCCCTGAGCTGACAGCAAACTGCAGACACCGCTCAGTTATATGAATGGTATAAGCCACACCTCCAAGGCCGATATAGCCGATTGCCTTTACCCGCTCAGCTACAGTATTAAGCCAGTGCGGAATTATACTGCTTGGTGACAGAGGCACATGTGTGTGAACAACTTGCCCAGGGTTGCTACATGATAGTAGAATGGCTAGGAGTCAAACCCGTGACACAGCTACCGTGAGTGTAGGTGTTCATGCATTTAACACGGTTTTCACGCCTAAAGAAAAGTCCTGACAAGTCTTGAATTTCTTTTCCTTGATTTTCCGGAGCCTGGAAAGTCCTGGAAAATGAAAATTTTGGATATTTGATAAATTTAATGCTAGTAGACTAGCAATTTGATGAACTTAATGTTGATGGTTAAGTTGTCAGCTGTGTCGACGAAAAACTAGCTGAAATGATGTAAATATTGATACTGAAACTGAACTGAAATGATTTTTTTAAAAACTTGATAGAAACTATAACTGAAATTAGACTAAATTAGCCACTGTATAGAAACTTGTACTGAAATGATTCAGCTCAGACTTTGTAGAAACTGAAACTGAAATGATTTTTAGAACTGAAATAACACTGGTCAGTACGCATTATTGTGGATAAACAGTGCGAGATGGGCCCTAGGTTGCTATTGATCACTAACAGGAAGTCACATATTGGCTTTTAAATGACATGAAAATCATTGACCTTGAATGACCTGGAAGGTCAGTACTGCAACAGGAACTATACAGGCATGTCTTCCCTAGCAAGGCGTTTTTATTGTTAGAAAAATTTGGAAAACCTCCATCCAATATTTGTGTTGGTTATTTATGGCTGTAGCTGTTGACGACCGTGTGTCACTGCACACAACGTGTGCTATACTAGCGTTAATTGCAGTTTTCGAGACAGCATTCTGTTAATGTAGCATGCATGGAACTGTGTCACCTCTGAGAAATCTTTTTCTCTCCGTGATTGTAAGTCGAATGCTGGGCTTCAGACGTAGACAGAACGGACGGCTTTTCCTAGATATTGCTGGGTTTCTTGTTTCAGTTTTTGCTAGATTAACTGGCAGCTTGCCTGTGTTTTCCATTGCAAATTATTCATCATATCATATCATGCTTACGGCGGCATAACAGTCAGGAGGTTGAACTTTATTCAGTGGTTGTGTGTTCAACTTCAGGTTGGGTTGCTATCGAATGGTTACTGCCTGTATGGGTGACCATCTGTGGACAGGCAAACAATCTCGTTATATAATCAAACACCAGAATCAACTCAGCCTTTAATTCCTTTGGGGTAGGTAAATCAAGCATTGCCTGCTTGGCTAGGGTTAAGGTGGACCGCTTTCACCTGTGTTAGATGGCACGTAACAGTGTGTGATTCCGTGTCGCAACTCTGAGATGGGTTACCATTAAAAGCTATAAAAGTTATAATGAGTTATAAAAGAAACAAAAGGGGTGCCTTTTTATGAAACACCGTGTAGACAATTTTTAACCGTTTACTGTGGTGTTGTGTACAGGGTGTGTTGGCACCGGCGGTGGCGGCTAGTGTGGTGGAGCCCACGCTGCCTGGAATCACTCAGTACAGGACTCACGTGCCTATCAAAGTGACCAACGTTCAGCTGTTGTCACCTCCAGTGCCGGCCAACAGTGTCAGCGATGACAACATCATGCATTCGCATGATGTCCTGCTCAAGGGTATGTAAGTTCATCAAATTACAATTTTTATTTACCAATTTGGTGAGCTTCCAGCAACTGCTGTTGCCTTACTCAGAACGATTTTTGTTCACTGCTAGATGTCGCTGTGAATTTATACAGCTTGTTGTTAATTACTGTTTTAACCTGAGTTCATATGAGTTCAAAGTTAAACGGCAGTACAGAAAAAGGGAGTGTCGTCTGGCATTGGCGATGGTACCAGTCGCTTCTTGAATTCATCAACATCTCTAAACCTCATCTGGTAGACACACTGCTGCATGACAGTCAAACTGGCTGTTGGGGGAGACGGAGTCAAAGAGATTAAATTCATAGACTTTTTTGCTCATTTGGACACATGTTTTGCTTGTTCTGTTTTTCCCAGGTAGTGCAGAAGCAAACTTTGGGTGAGGTGGGAGCTTGCACGGCCATTTGATGACTAGCTGTGTCGGGGATATTTGTACAAAAAATTGTTGTAATTGCTTACTCCTTCTTCAGATTATAATTGATAACGTCAGGGATGTTTTTCTGGGACACAGTGTATATGTAGAAACATGAACGTGCTTCTTTGAAGCATTATATTAAGGAATGGTGGTAAATTTCTGTTCCTGTTGAGATATGGTCATCAGCGTAGCCAGGCAGTGCACTGTGCACGTGCAGCCGCAGAGCCCAAGAAATTGCAAATATTTCAGTAAAACTAGAAGTTTTTAGGGCTTTTTTATAACCAACAAAAGCGTTTGTGGCTGGGGCTCTGCACCAGACCCCACTGGGGAGGGGGGCTTACAGCATTCCTCAGACCCCCCTAGCTGGTGGATGTCCAAGAACCCCATTCCCACTCTCGCCTTCAGTTCAGATTTTTGGTACTTCGGGTCTCAAACCGCCCATCCGAACTCCAATTTCTGGCTCCACCAATAGATGTGATGTGCGAGGCAGGAGGCTGTAAGAAGAGGGTCAGCGGCAGTCGAGGTCTTGACGTCACCGGCACAACTCTGATACCCCCGCAATCAGCACCGGCGACAACACAGCCGACAATCTCCACCATCTCATTACAACCATACCCCGCCGGCGCAGGCTCCTCATCCTCTGATCCACCATCATCGTTGCCGTACACTGGACCTGCCTGGCATGGTCTTCCACCATCCTCACAGATCAACCACGTCCCTGTTCTGACTGGATCAGCCCATCACTCCAACTATTCCAGGCTGGACCGTGGCATTAACTACACTGCACTGTCTGCCCAGCCGACCAGCACACCGTCCGGCCAGGTCGTCAGACCCACGGGCAGCCAGCCGTCTCAGCTGGACCTCTTTGCAGTGAACAACGACAGGTATTAAACATCTCCATGGATTATATTATTTCTGCAGCTTCACTAACACTTATATATCTTCTTACAGAAAAACTTATCCTTGGTCGTTCAGTGGTTTTTATAGAAACAACATCGCTTTTGTTCTTTGCTAATAGTAAGTTGCGCAGGCCCCTATGGCCTTCTGATTGGTACCAAAATTAATGACCTTGGATGACCATTGACCATGAACCTGTTGCACTGTTACACAAACCGTGTCTTTCAAAGCTGATACTGTCAGCAGCAGAAATACAGCCCATTCTCAGACTATATCACATTATAAAAAAGCGAATTCGTGGTATCACACAGTGTCCTTGTGATAGCACGGCTTTCATGTTTTACTTGTTACCACGGCCTAACCGATACCTGGTTTTTTGTTGTTTTGTTCAGATCATTTAAGAATGGCAAGCGGTGACTGACTTTGAAGCGTCTTCTGCACTTCATTTACTCATAGATTTGTACGGAGTGGTACAAATAAATAAGCTGCTAAATTTCTGTATTGACCAATTTTCGAAATTCTTTCACAGCCCAATTTTTCAGTACTGGTAACAGGACCATACTAGAGATCTGGCCACATCTTAAACTTGTGTTGGCTACACTGCCTTCTGACGTATTAATTTCAGATTTTGAATACTGAACTTTACAAGGTAGAATAGCGACACCCGTGTGAGCTTTAATTGTCTGTGATAAAATTATGAAGTTTTGAATGTCAGGAAGCTTACTTCATTGGCCACCTGTAATCTCATTATCTGTTACAGCAGTATTGCGATAATTGTCGATTATTGAATGGGATAGGAAAAGCAATAATTGCTAGTTATTAGGTTGTGTCAGTGAAGTATATCCTGCAAACTATAGAACTGTGTAACAGTATTGCATATTTACAATGTTGTACAATTTTACCTATTTATTTGTCTTAATTGTTCACGGCCTTATGGCCAAAATGCCCAACACGACTGGCGTATAATTTGTTGAGCCTCCAGCTTCGTTTGAGGTGCTCGCATACGTGTGATAAAATAAAACAAAATAAGGCTGCTAATAAGGCTGCAGTCGTAAGTCGACACGACTTTGATTTATTACACCAGTGCATGTAAACCCTTGTGAGAAAGCTTCTAGATTTGCAAGTCTGTGTCGCCGCTTTCTGGTTTTCAAATGGAGTCGACAACGACCACTTCAGTTGTTTTTGTAGTGCACTGTATTGCATTTTGTGGTGCATGTGTTAACTGCAAAGACCATTTAGTTGCTGCTGTTATGTCCCGTTCACCAGTGACTTATCACAGATGTTTTTTGACTTTTTCAATCGTTAGTTTGTTGTTGTGTAAAATCTGGTCTTGATGCATAGTAGTAGCCAGGGGGTCATTTTGGGGCCCAAGAATCCAAGATTGGCACACCAGCAAAAACCGAATCGAATCGCGAATCGGATTTGTCTTTTGCTGTATCGCCCACTTCTAAAAACATTTATCAGTCACCTGCATTGCACATAAATGACTAAAAATGTTGTCACAAGATGCATTTTCAGAGTCCACAGTGCTCCACCAGATCCTCTAGCTGAATTAGGGAAGGGAAGGGAAAGAAACGAGAAGGAAAGTAGGGAGGCTTGCGAGGGACCTGAAGATTGCCCCATTCAAGACAAATTTCCAGCTATGTCTATGCGTCCATGTTATATATTGTTCACACCTACACATTTACTTCTGTATCAGTATTGTATATTTGTGTGTTGTTATTCTGTACTCACGATTTCCACATAAGCTATAACAAATTCGTGTGCTTCCGGTTTCCGTCCATCCCTGAAAAACCTGTGACCCTAAAATTTTTATCGGACCCTCAAAAATATTTCTGCAGTTGTTAGTTTGCTTTCAAAGTTTTACTGAAGAAAAACCTGTTTGCATTTAGTATGTTAAGCTGCAGTATTGTATTTTTTGTTATCTTGGGTACTTTTCAGGCTGTTATTTTATTAAACATGTCGTGAAATAAGAATAAAAAATTTGCCGTCCTTCCCCCTTACCGTTATTTGTTATCCTCGTCTGGCAACTGTGCACATTTTGCAAGTGGTACATGCAGCAAACTTTTGCCTATAGTCGTTCACCTGTAGCATGCCGTATAGAATACGCAGAATATACAATATATATAATTTATTGACTGCAGCATAAAAAAATGCATCTCGATCATGCAGATGAGAAGGTTTTCGGCTCTTGATAGAATCATCACTGGGCAAAAAGTCAAGAAAACGGTTTCACGTCACAACCAAAAAGCTTATTTATCGAGAAAACAGCATGAATTAAACAAAACTGCAAGATAATGAATGCAGCTGGTATATTTTCATGTTCCAATTTGCGTCATGTCTTTAGGTGGTTATCAGGGTAACTGATTAATTAGTCTTAAGAATTAAAACCGCAGACCTTACTTGTCTCAACACATGAACACTGTGGCATCTAGGTCAAATGACAGCAATCATAACAAGAAATTTGAGCAAAGCTCACGAGACGTGCGAAAGCCTATAGCATTTCCAGTTAAGTAGTTATAGTTTCGAAAATCGCATATCATTTGGACTCGGCCCATCGGGACCATAATTACACATCGGCCATAGGCGCGTGTGGCGTCAGCGGCGTGGCGTCACCTTGTGAATGATACTCTCGCAGGCGAAAATGGCCAAAAAATCCATAAAAACCCCCTATTTTGGCGTTCAAGGTCATTGAATTTGGCGCCAATCGAAAGCCAGCATACGATTTGCTATTAGTGATTAATAGTAACCTAGGCCTTATCTCGCACTGTTACTGAGATACAGCGAGTTATTGGCCGAAAATCGCAAATTTTGACCACCCCCTCTCATTTAGAGCCCTCGTTCGGGGTGACCCCCTTCGAATTTATGGAAAAGCTTTATGGTTCCTGAAACTAGAGTCTTCCGGGCAGCCGATGGTGAAGATTTGGAGATCCTAGCTTGGACCGTTTTTGCCTGATCCACTCGTGTGACAGACATACGGACGGACGAACAGACGGACAGAATTGCGATGGCTAAGACGCGCTGAAAGCATAGCTGCTTTCGCACGTAAAAACAGCAAAAAAGCAAAATATACAAATAAGCACATACTGCTCAAAACACAAACAGAATAAAAACCACCCAACGATGTGAGAGAATCAACGTATACGGTATACTAACAAAAACAATTATTGTTAAAAATAATATTAAGAGCTTCATGCGTTACTAAAATTACTGCTCAGCATAAATACACAATCAACAGCAACATGATTAGCTAGAACACAGAAACAGCTAATGTACCAGGGCTTTTTAGTGCGCAGCAGTACACAAATGTGCAGTTCTAAAATTAGAGATGTGCATTTATAAATGAAATTTGCACAGTAAAACTGACAAAATTTATACCCGCTATATGCCATGTATTCTGAGGCTGTTTCCATGCCGAAAAATGTGTTTGTAGCCACTGGGGGAGCTTACAGTCGTCCATTTCCCAGACACTAAGGGATCCTCTAGCTGGTGAGGAGGGGATTTGCTGCCCTCCCCCTAAGAACCTCACTCACACTTGACCTTTGGCATCGATTTTCTCCCCTTTGGACCTCGGTCCTTGCACAGTTCTAAAGTCTAAACAATTCTTCAGAAAAGTCCTAGTATCAAAACATGCCCAAGCAGAGCGTGTATTACGATATCACATTCGATGACACCAATTGAAGTGAAACTTTTCCTACAGTAACAACAAACGTAAGAAAAACATGGATTTATACAGCGTATACCGTTAAACGCCTCCTAGTGTGCTGAAAATCTCACTGAACTTATACTCGGTACTTGGCTGCAAGCTACAACCAAAATAAGAGGCAGAATCGTGTCTTGCAATGCAACTTATGCAAGCAATTCCACCTGCTGGTACACACAACTCTGTAGCGTGGTCTGTCTGTCTGTCACATTCACACACCATGCTTGCCAGATCACCTCACTAGTACATAACTGACACGCTTCAACGTGTGTTGGATGCTGCAGCTCGTCTCGTCTCTGGCACACACATGTTCGATCAAGGCCTATCCCGTCTACTGCATGATGAGCTGCACTGGCTCAACGTTCCTGAGCGAGTGCAGGACAAGCTGGCAGTGACGGTTCACCGGTGCCTTCAAGATGAAGCGCCGAAGTACCTGGTCGACCACTGCATCCCAGTCTCCGATGTCGCCAGTCGACAGCATCTGAGATCTGCCAGTCGACACTTCCTTACTGTTCCGCGGTTTCGACGAAGCACGTTCGGCCGTCGGGCCTTCGTTGTTGGGGATCCGATGGCTTGGAACTCATTACCGGATAATCTCCGTGATCCATCGCTCTGCAGCAGTAGCTTTAGGTGCGGCTTAAAAACTGTACTGTTCGCGAGACATTAGTGCACTAAGCGCAACAGAGATGGTTCATGATATTGCACTATATAAATTTATTATTGACATTGACATTCTTCCCTTCTGCATAAACTGTTCGATGGATATAGATGCCATTTGCCAGCTACATTAGCGGCGTCCAGTGATACATTGTGTTTACATGGGGATCAAGGCATCCCCAAAGAAAGGGAAAATTTGGGGGTCATACCTGCAGCCAAAACATGTAGCTGCAAATTGCAGCCAAACCGTCAGTCCTACGCTGCCAGCTGCCATATACAAACAAGGAGTTACTGATTCCGCCTTTCACCAAATCACTTCGGTCCCGTCTTTTGTTTTCTACGGATCATTCACTAAAGTGAAACAATATGTTGCGCCATAACACGACGTTGTTATACAATCTGCCAGTCGTTATCGATGACGACAGAAAGGTTGGCGGTTGACTTGGTTGGCGAGGACTGGCATGGAAGCACACAGACGTCACATCGATACAGAGCACCTGCTTGATCTAACGCCCACACGCAGTTACTCGACGTCACTGCAACCAATATCAGTTATTTGAATCAGACACAAGGCCCACAAGACAGACTGAATACAGAATAGACAGCAACACACCGGTAATAAGACTTCGTTACGAGAAAATTAAACAGTGGTAGGGCTCGAAGTGAAATGGTATGGACCTGTATGGCATAGTGGCACTTCCTTGGCCATCTGAAAAGCATACCAACACTTCTTTTCTGAGAAAAATCATGCGAGATTTAGGCTGATGACTGCATCGGTCAGTGGCCAAAATAGCGCTAGCTTGAGGGGCGAAGGGAAGGAAGGCAAAGCTACCATACCGGCACTTATTTTTTCCACTTTGAGCCCTGAACAGTAGTCAGTGGTTAGAGTTTGATTCGTAATCGAAAAGTCAGGAGTTCGACTCCCGGTCGGACCACTACCAAGTAACAACCCTGGGCAAGCTGTTTACACCAATGTGCTTCTGGCAGCAGTATAATTCGGTCAAGTGATCGGTGATGCTTTATGGCTAGGATGGTAAGCGTCGGTCTGGCATCACAGTGGCCATGCATCAGACTTTTGTGGTCTGTCCACCTACGAGTTCAATGGTCTCAACAGGGAGCTGATCACATCGGCCTATGCTCCAGAAGGGTATGACCCACTTAACCTTACCTTACAAAAGCTGGTTATAATGTTCAGTTTACAGTTTAACCAGTGAGCATAAAACCCAATTATACAAAATAAACAAAATCAGAATTACAGTCACAACTAAAATGCTGTATAACATAAAGGTGAGACTACAGAACAAGCAGCTGATATGAGTGGAAGGACGAAGGAGTTGTAAAACTGACAGGTTGAGGTTTTAGGGGTGTCTCCCGCAGTTTAAGCAATCAATAAAAACAAGTAATGGCATATAATGCAGGTGTACCGGAGATGGCGGAGAAGAGGCCTGGAAATTTCTTCCAGTAAGCACCCTGAGGACAGTCTGGAGTGATGCCGTGGCGTGCAAAACAATGCTGCTCTGTGCTCAACGCATAGACGCAGTTATCACTTACGCACAGTGACTCCGCTGTAATACCTGTATATCGGACCAAACAACTACTACAACCACAACTACAACTACGATTACTACCTACTACTGCTACTACTAACAGTGACGTGAAAAGCAATGTTTCTGTGTGCTCAATTCATACTGGTAAAGTTTAGTCTGCTTTCATACCCAAAGCTTGCTTTTATTACCTCCGCCAAGGAGGTTATGTTTTTGCCCGACTTTGTCTGTCTGTCTGTCTGTCTGCGTGTCAACAAGATAACTCAAAAAGTTATGGACGGATCTGTCTGAAATTTTCTTGGAATGTCGGGAATGGCAAAAACTACCAGTGATTCAATTTTGTAGGTGATCTGGAAAGAATCCTAGATTCTGGATCACTTTGAAATTTTCGTTAACGTTGCTTTAAATGGAGCATAAGGCAAACTGCTGCCAAACCGAATATGGTGATGCCACCTGGCGAACAACATGGCGTTGAATCAAGGTTTTTTTAGGTCACATAGAACTAGGTCAATGTAGAAAATGCAACTATAGTTTGAAACGCACTCAAAACTTCCGCTTGTTTATTTTCGTCAGACAAGCTGTGTCGAATCAATATGCGGTCTCTGACTGCTATTTCCTAGCTTTCAATATTGAGCTTAATACACAGAAGAAGAAAACGATATACGAGATCCTTCCTGCGCCAAAAGGCCCATAGCACATCTCCGTTTCCTTAGCCCTCAGCCAGACAATAGTTTACACTGCCTGAACACGGATACTGACTGGGCTAGTGCATTGCATGGTGTGCCTGTATAAGCCCTAGCTTTCACATACCCATGGAAGGATGGCCAGGCTGAGTTGACCTGGGCAGCTGGTTATGTAGCCAGATGTATACAAACATCTGTCGATGGTCAGTGGTCATACGTCCAAATACTAACCAGGCACAGCGTCAGTTAACTTTGTTCATCGACAGCAATGATGTTACAATAACACAGAGGGTGCCTCGAAAGATACAATTGTCAAAATAAAACATCCAACAAAACAGAACCATGCCGATATACTATTAAAAGAAAAGTGGCACCTTTTGTCACAGGTGTATTAATATGCTAAAATAATTCAATCACAAGCCGCAGGCTCGCATGTTAATGACAAACAAATAAATGGCAACACATGCTGTTACCTGACACAGAGGTCCACAATGTTCCACAGGGCACATCTTCAGTAATTCCTTCACGTACCAACACGTTCTGCCGATTGTCAATTGCCCACACCTAAACGCAACATTTAACTTATGACATTAATCATTATAAAGCACCAACATCAAACAACTGAATCTGAGACATCGACCCCAGGGGGCGACAGAGAATGCAGACTGGACATAAAACGTTTCCAATGGTGTATTCAATGGGGGCCAACCTGCCATGCCCCCTTGGTGCTGACATCTTGCACACTTTTGCTTGCTGAAACATCAAAATTTATGCATCAGTTTACAAAAGTGGCTCATCAGATCACAAGCTGCCCCCATTCTTCAAATTCTAAATATGCCACTGCATAAGGTGTTTCTGAAAAAAATTATTATGGACGCTGTGAGGCAGTGAGCTTCAAAGTCTGAAGGGTGGGAGCGGACACTCAAAGAAGCATAAGCCAAAGTAGAGATTACCACATGTAACTAAGTTTACGTAAAAATATCACATAAAACATACTTAGACAAAAGACACATTAGTTATTACCACCATATAAAGCTTCTCATAGTCAAAATGCTTTTACAGCCTATGGCAGCTTCCTCATAGAAAAACTACTCGTTGTGGAATAGACTTTATACTGTATTTTAGCAGATACAACTAGAACTATTTTAAACATGAACAATTAAGAACAGTTGCTAGAATGCATAGAAATGATCAATAAACACTACACAATCCTTCAACAATCGACAAAAAGTCATCTACTGAAGGCAGGAGATAACAGAGGCATATAAATTAACCTGTAAAAATAAACTAACAAGTAAAAACAGTCCATTGGTATAATTTACAAAGCAAGCAGAAGTTTTCCTAAGATAACTGAAGTTATGCATAAATATTACAGAACTTTTTCGTAAGTTTTTCTTACAATTTTTTTGTATTTTTGGTAACTAACACTTTCTCAAAATTTAATTAATTAAACAGCATTTTATTTTTCTTTACGACTTTTGTACATCTGATTTTCCAAGTTTCTTTCGTAAGCTCAAATGACAAACGTCCATCGTTCCAACGCCACGTCTACTGACCATCGAATCGGCAGAGTAGCCGGCGTAGAGGCGTACAATGTGTGTGGCCTGCAGACCACCACGCTTTAGAGCACTGCCTGTTTGCTTGAGAGCATTGCCGGCCCAGCTCATAGCACCAGTGTTTTGATCACTCAGTGAGCCCACTGCCTGCCATGATGACGTGGATGATGGCTGCTGGTTGTTGAGTAGTGCCGGTGACTGCAGAGGTGGTCCGAAATGAAAGAAAATGTTACCAATGGAGTCAACAGCCCAGACATTGTGCTGTGTCAGTGCAACGTCCACCAGCTGAGATTTACCTGCTCAGTCAATGAACACACAATGACAGTCGCAACCGACCATTTCTGAGTACTCGCAGACTTGATGAGACTTGATATAATCGACCAGAAAAATTGAAATTTTCCATTGCCGCAATCTGTCCAAAGGCACTCTCTTCTGTTACCGCAGCATTACCGTTGTTTTGACACATCCACAGCTCATCCCCCTTTTTGGTGCTTTGAACCCAAATAAGCTAGCATACAACGCAAGTCGGACGGATGGCTGGCTCTATTAACAGCCAGCACCTTTACCATGACTGGGTCAGTATGCCAGCAGTCCTGGTAACAGGGGCTCTAGCTGTTATGCAGAATACACCATTTCTCTCTTGAAGTGGCCACAACCATTGCCAGTACTCATTTTGCGGATGGAAGGATGGCCAGGATGTGTTGGCCTGGGTGGCTTGGTCAGATACAAAGACAGTATACCTGCGAACAGTCACCCATCTCACCATTAACCCGGCTCAATGTCAAGTAACTTTGTTGCTGCAACTCACGACGTTACCTCTAGGCTAAGCGGCTTACCCAAGACACACCTATGTGCATGGCGTTAATGCGAATGTGAATCGTTCAACACATGTTCAAGTGAGTGAGTGAGTGAGTAGTTTCTTAATGGCACATCAGCACAAAATAGACCATTCAGTGCCATACGTAGTTAAAATTAATTAAAAGCATTTAATATATGTATTAAAAGCACAGTTAAAATACTTGTTAAGATCAAGGCTATTAAGCTAATGTAAAAAAATGAATATGCAGCTCGAAGGAGGAACGTGAACAGCAGGCTCGTAAAGAACAGATGGAATTCGAACTTGAAAAGCTAAAACTAGGTCTACAGGATCCTTTATAGGACTACTGCTAAAGCGGAGTGAGTGAGTAATTCAATGTGCAGGTACTAAAGAACTGACACTATGCCTAAAGGCTGTTAGAATAAACAACAGTAACAAAAAACGACGACATAACACAAACCCAAATCTGGCAGATTGACTGGTGACCAGCTCACCCCGGTAGGGCAGTGTGATCCCATACCAGTCCTCACAAACAACCTTCCATCCGTCATTAAGCCGCACAGTGCATCCGGAGTAGCGGAAAATGTTGAGAATGTGACAGAGTTTGCAGTCCACAAGTCATCGACAGTTGCTGGTCCGACAACTTCCTGTAGCCGACCACGTGATGTAGCACCGGGTGAGGTAAACAGATAGAACACTGATCCACTGCTTTGCTGCAGCCAGATACCTACATTGACAACAGCCAACGAGTGCCAATGCGTCTGATCTATCGTTACTAAGAACAATAGTGTTTGCACTGCACATGGTGGCGTCGGGCTGAAAAATTTGGTGGCGGTAAGTTGCAAATTTCCAACAGGGAAGGTATAGGTGCTCAAAATTTCAATTTTGCACCTAAATTCTACAAAAATGGCAGATTTTTAGCCCCAAATTTTGTATTATTGAAAGGAAGTTCTCTGAAATAAAGAAAATTTTCCAATAGGCTAAATTTGAGGGGAGAGGCAGCTGCCTTCACCCACCATGATGCCGCTGAATGGAAACTAATGTTGTTGGCCTCAGATAACAGCAGGCTTCGTATAGACCATTTTGTTATCTGTGACAAACGTGCTACCAGGAAACTACGCCTGTCGAAAAATGCCCTATATTAATCAATCAACATCTGGAGTGACACTGAATGCAGACCTGTGGGAGTGAGCGTAAAGGGTTAGCACTAGTCCAGAGCTAACAGGGGTTAAAAGTAATGCAAGGCGTACGTGACTGGCGGCAGCTGCGATAGCACTAGAGGACGCAGTGCAGCAGCAAGTTGATTCAGTCACCGCTTGGAGCTCATGATTAACGCATGCTAATAGAAGCGATGAAAGCGCAGACTGCGAACAACTGCATTTGGTCTTATTTCTTGCCTCATGACCCATTACCTCTCAAAAAGAAGACTTAGACAGACCATTGGCTAATCCAGTAGAAGCCCCCCTCCCAAAACCGATCATAACAGACCTGACCTCCAATAATAATGCCAGCATTTTGCTCCACATATAGCAAAAAATCAACTGCAGTTATTGGGTAACCAGAAAATCTCTGCTCACTTGATGGGCTGCAACTTTTTCAACAGGATCTCAATTTCGTTACAATATCGATACGATATTTTTAAAATATTGCGATATCAATATTGATATTTTAAAAAATGCTAAGTATGTAAATCTTATACAAGCACAAGAACAAGACGTGAACGTTCAGCAAGGCAGTTTGCTTTACGTAGATACTAAAATGTGTCAGTGAACTTAAAAATTAACTAAAGACTGTCGTAAGTGTTGTTAAATTACGACACTATAGTTAGTTTGCTTCGAATAGTTTGTCGTTTTCACCATTTGTTTTCGTTATTTTGGTAAAGCAGTAATAAAAATTTAAACCTCTGGTGCGATATATCAATAATATCATGATATATAAAAAGACACTGCAATATATTGAAAAATTCGATATTTTTTTCGACGATACAATACGATATATCAATATCGGAAACAATATATTGATATTTTCGGTATATCGAATCATCGCTAGTTTAAAGACACTTTGCTTCATAGCTGTTTTTCTCAGTTCCCTAGTTTTATCTGCGTAACAATATTTTTGTTTTGACTGTGTTTTAGCTTCAGTGTATTTTTTGTATTAGGCTAGTTTTCACTGGCTTAACTATAAATGGCCTCAATGCAATACAAGTGCTTTCACATTCTGTTTAAGCCAAACAAATAGCCTTTAACAAACCCACGGCAATCGTAAACAGCAAAAACAGTACCGGGTACAGTCATACAATATAGGCCGAGTAGAAGTAGTGTAATTAAGAAAAAATACAGTGAGAATAAAAAGTTGCAATCACATGAAATATATACATTATAAATACACAAAGAATCATCGCAATGACTGTAGATATGAAAGTGGTGAAAACAAGAGTAAAGAGATAAGAGTCAAACGTGTTAATGATGCTAATTATTTTGTAAAATATCATCGAGTTTAATACAGAGAGATACTGACCGAACGTCTGACGTGGTGAGGAGGTGTGAAGCTGAGTTGCAATAAGATGCTTCCATCTGGACAGCGACATGCTACTGACTGGTGTCACTGACTCCCAACGACAACCTCCAACGCACAAACAGACATTGCTTGTGTTCCTCTTCAAGCATCTGAGCAATTCGAGCAATTTGAACCGCTTAAATTCGTGCTAAATCAGCTCCAAGCGAAACGCTCTGCATTCTAAATCAGATCCACATTCCTTGGAGGCGTCTGAGAAACAAGAAATTTGAGCTAATGCTCACAAGATGCGTGAAAGCCTATAGCAGTTCCGATTCAGTAGTTTAGCTGAAAATTGACATGTTCACGCTAAGTTAATATACAAATACCAAATTCTCTCTTTGGATCGCATAGACCTAACGATAGTAACGTGGCGTCACCTTGTGAATGATATAGACTTGTGTCGCAGCCCGAAATCGCCAAAAAATCCATAAAACCCCCTATTTTGGCATTCAAGGTCATTCAAAGTCATTGAATTCGGCGCCAATCGAGCGCCAGTGTACGACTTCCTATAACCTACGCCCTATCTCGCACCGTTACCGAGATACAGCGACTTATTGGCCAAAAATCACAAATTTTGCCAACCCCCCTCTCATTTAACGCCCTTGTTCGTGGTAACTCTCTTCGAATTTATGGAAAAGCTTTTAGGTTCCTGAAACTAGAGTCTTCCATGCAGCCGACGGTGAAGATATGGTGGTCCTATCTTGCAGTGTTTTTGACTGATCCACCCGTGTGACAGACGGACAGACAGACAGATGGACAGAATTGCGATGACTAAGATGTGCTGAAAGCAGTAGCTGCTTTTGCGCGTAAAAATCGGACTTTGTGCTGCATGAAGCGATTCCAGCTAACAGTACTAAATAAAAACGTAGCTGTGTAGCTGTACATTATCGCCTAGAATTTCAAAGCATACCAGTGATGCTAGATCGGCAGACTCTCAGACTACCATGTCGTTGAACCAGGCTGATCCACACGCCATTACCAGCCGCAGCACTCACCGACCCCCCACCAGTGCGGGCGCCATCAACTCCAGACAGTCTTTGCGGTACTTCCTTCCATGCCTTGGCCAACCTCAGGTGCTCCAACCCTGACACAATGTAGCCCGACGTAGACACCTGTTCGAGTACATCAACAGACTGTTTTCATCCGTGTCTATTTGGGTGTTTGTTGGTCTGTCGGACTACAAAGTTGCTCAAAAAGTTATAAATTGACTTTGATATGTTCCGAAAGATTGGGGCTCTGGAACTCTCATTATCCAGTAAGCTATCAACTGCATAACGAAAGTTATCTGATCATAATCCAGATCCAAAACTTTTAAAAAACATTCTTTATTTACTACGCTACTGTGATTGACATGGACAGTCAAGAATAAAGCACAGTTCTTGGTAGAAGTTTAAACTCAGCAAGTGATTTGCAGTTTAATTTTCACTCAGCATAAAAGCTTAGTGCTAACATCGTTTGTCGCATCAATAAAGTTAATCTACGTTGAGCCAGGTTAGAATTGACATGGGTGACTGTTTGTGCTGGCACTGCTGCATCTACCATCTCAGTATTCGACAAAGTCACCTAGATAAATCCTCCCTCCCTGGGTAAGCACAATGAGCACTGGTGATGATTATAGCCAGCACAAGGGAAAAAACGACGAGTACGATACTACGTAACAGTGGGCCCTGTTTTCATACTGACCCAGTGGGTTAAAGGCGCTGGCTGTTATTGAAGCCGACCATCTGGCTGACTTGGGCTGTGTGCTAGCTTAGTTGAGTCTAACACTCGCTGGCTCAACTCAAAGTTCTCCCACACAACAGATATCGGTCTGTACACATGTAAATCTTCTCTTTCTGCCATAAAAGCTAGAGGAACATAGAACAAGTAGAATAACAGGCAACCTGCCACCAGCATCCCGTGCCATGAGGCTGGACAGCAGATACTCCGGTGGTAAACCGGACACGCCCTTCCACATCCACAACCCACACCAGACCCCACTCAGCATCAATGTCCAGATCACTTACACTCAACGAAGCTCCGAACCTGACCACAACAACCATGAACACAACATCTAATGTCATATTCTGAAACGTCAGAGAATGTCCAATAAGCCTGCACTGCAGCCAAAATCTTCGAGACAGCACAGGTGGCCTCAGCTGGAAACTATAAATTGGTAAACTGCACACTTGAAATAAAACCAAAACCTTCCACTTATGTCAGTGCACCTATTCACAGATGTTACTGGTATTAGTTTTCGGTGAGGAGATGTATGCAACTTTGGACGTAGCTAAAATTAACCACCAGCGGCATCAATTCTGCATCAATATTGTGGTGGGGGCGTTCAGATACCATAAGCGTAAAGTGGGGGCAAACAAGGAGGGGTATACCTCTCACCAGCCGACTGCAGTGTTTGGGAGTGTCACAAGCTCACGCAGTGGAGTCTGGGGCAGACCCTAAACTGAAAAATAAATTTAATGCATTTTGACCTCAAAGAACACTTCTGGCGGAATGAGAGCATAGCAAAAAAAGGGGGAAAATGTTTGCCCTTTTCTCACTTTAAATATGATTTTCAGTGAAAGAATTGGGACATTCATCCTGGCTAACTTGGTTATGCAACGGGACATGTTCAAACACTCGGGGCTGATGTCCTCACACCCACAAGAATTAACGCCCTGTTTGTCACCCACCCATCAAGATAGCTCCAACTGCAGCCTTCTTCCGTCACGCTGTCGACACCATGTCGTACAAGTATCCTGCGGTCTTGAGCAGTGACAGCCCAGACAATCAGTTTACGACAGCAGACGAGAACCAATGGTTCATCACACGGCACATTCAGCGACCGATAGCTGGTGCGTTCACGACTCAGACCTTTCTGCATCCGTACCTCACCGTTCGCCTTCACATACCTACAGCAGATGCACCACCGCCACTTATACACCATCACTCAGGGGCGTCATCGCTAAAAAAAAGTTGGGCGCGATGAAGGAAGACGCAACTTACCGATAGACAGCTGCAAATTTCCGACAAAGGAGATTACGACTGCTCAAGATTTCAATTTCACTCCTCAATTTTCCCCAAAAAAGATTTTAGCCCCGAATTTAGCATTTCTGTACAAAAATTTTCGCAGCAAAAAATTGGGCAACTTCCCAAAATTTAGGGAGGGGAACAACAGCACCACCCTTCTCACTGTCATGATGCTTTCTGATTTTGCACAACTGAACACTTGTTCCATTTCTCTTGTTTCAGTTTCAGTTAAAACGTTTCAATATTTATAGCCCATGTGCCAGATAAATCTATTGCAAACTATTATTGAATCATATCCTACCACCTGATTCTGTCCCTCTTTCTGACTACTCACGACATTAGAAACGAATTTCAATGAAATTATGTAACATCACTAGTAACAGTCATTATACATTTAACAACAAAGATATATATATAT
>Ga0056128_1002014_pt1 | contig 23675 bp, 9 predicted proteins | sample WorMetLIZISLAND2_FD_71113 | JGI IMG/M metagenome (GOLD analysis project Ga0056128, IMG submission 71113) | Marine gutless worms symbiont microbial communities from Max Planck institute for Marine Microbiology, Germany - Olavius geniculatus... ... | reverse complement strand
TCCGGATTGGAGAAGGCCCGCAGGGAGACCCAGTCACACCTGGTTACGTTCGGTGGAGGCAGACCTGAGACCTCTGAACATTGGTCTTTCTTCTGCGTGGAGAAAAGCTTCTGGGCGGGCAGACTGGCGCCACATCGTGGACACGGCTACGCTCTGGAAGAGTACGCCATAAGAAGAAGAAGAAGAAGGCCTAATTAGGCGTTTAACGCAACTTCCCAAGTTACGGCGCCAGCTGCCAACATACGGCGCTGTGTAAGTCTAATCGTGTTTTCAATAATCATTTATTGATTTTACACGCGATAGCAGAATGCTTCGCGCGTCTTAGACATGACCTGGGCGTCCGTCTGTCCGTCTGTCTGTCACATTGTTGTATTGTATCAAAACAGTGCAAGCTAGAATCACGAAATCTTCACCATGGGTTGCCCCAAGGACTCTAGTTTTTGTGACAAAATTTCGAGCCCCTGTGTGAGGAGGTTCCAGGGTTCGAACAAGAGCGTCAAAAAGGGGTACCTCCATAAAGACGTTATTTTGCCGTTGTTGGCTCGTCTAGTGTGAAAACCGTTGCAGATAGGTACATACGTGTTGCTTATCATAACAAGCACTGGCCACGGGATTTTTTACTTCATCAACATCGATGGCCTTGAACCCTCAAAATTAGGGGTTTTCGTGAATTTTTCGTGATTTCGGGCTGCGACACAAATTTTACAAGTGAATAGCGCCGGAATGACTAAAGAGAGACCCAGACAACTTGCGTATAAAATTTTCAGCATTAAACTTTAATTGTAGCAGTCCAAATATCGACCCCCTACGTTAAGCCTGCGCAGGTGGGCATCAAAGAGGGACACCCCCTTAAAAAGTGGTTATTTTACCGCTATTAGCTTGTCTAGCGTGAAAACAGTTGCAGATAGGTACAGACATGCTGCTTATCATAACAAGCACTAGTGACGAGCTTTTGAATGGTGTCAACATCGATGACCTTGAACGACCTTGAACCTTAAACGATAGGAGATTGTAGTGACGCGTAGTCACGTAGTCGCCTTCAATTTTCGGTTGCGGCGCACATTTCAAGAATGAATTGCGCCGAAATGGCTGGAGATAAACCTGGACAACCTGCGTAGGCATACGAAATTTTTAGCATAGATTGTCCATTTTAACAATCTAAATTTCGACCTGCTAAATTCATAAAGTCTTCCCCACGTAGGCCTCAAATTTTGGTACTCCTTGAAGACGCAGTGTTATTTTATTGCACGCTGTACACAATTGCCCAGGTGGCAGGATCGCTGCTATCGTGCATCATGTGAGCTTTGCTCAAATTACTTGTTCTTATTGTCTGTAACGCAAAGGCACGTACAGACCGACGTAACTGAACTGAACTGACACGGTTCAGTTTTTGACGAACTCACCAAAAGCAATAAGCGAGCAGGGCGAGCCCATTAATCATCAGTTAACGCGTATTTGCGCGTAGTCACGTAGTCACCTTCGCCGTTCGACGGTGCCTACACTAATGCATTACTGTTTGCCCATTGGTCAGTTCCTCAAAAACTAAACCATGTCAGTTCAGTTCAGTTACGTCGCACTATCGCCTTAAGGATTCTATGCCAATTTGTGATGCAATCATGGTAATGCTTTACCGTAGATGCCTGTCTTTTCATGACGAGTGTGAATTCGTGACTGTGTCGCAGAACAGTACCACCGAATGAAGCAGTCATTTTGGCCAATAAGGTTCCTGTTTTCCAAATGCTTCTAGTTAAGTATTAGCTGAATATTTTCATTGTTCCTGTTGTTGTGTAAACAGAGAACGATCAGAATATTTCTGAGTAAACTGCCGCAGTACGTTGGTTCGAGCTACGACAGCGCGGCTTGGTCGGGTTGTATGACGGCACTTGGTCGACAGGTCGCTGGAGCACGCGGGTCTACGAACGCGTAGACCCACCAATCATCATGTGTGTGGTCCAAGCCAGCCACACACTGTCACTCCTGGTGTGTGGCCTCTTTGTGCCGCTTGACATTGACCAAAATTACCAGGCCTAACGAACTACCGTAGCAAATTTAACCGACTTAGCACAGTAGCCAATTTATGATTGCATTATTGCATTAATGCATCCAATAAAACTTTGTTGCCAACCTCTGCTTTGTGTTTAATGAGCGTTTATTCAGAGACCAGTGGTGAAGGCATAAGCTGCCAACAGTGGCGTAGCTGAGAAATTTTTCCGGGGGGGGCGCAAATCCAGAGGGTCTTCCCTTTTCTTTTCTTCCCTTCCCCTGCCGTTCCTCTTTTCCACTTCCCTCGTTCAGCTTAGAAGCATGACCTCTAAATTCCAGCTAAGAGTCTGAGGGAGCGCTGTCAGCTCTCGCTGTGGAATCTGGGGCGAAGCCCCACCGAGATCAAATTTGGTGCATTATATTCTTAAATATGAGATCTGATGGCAACAATTTAATTACTTTCGCGAGAATCAACTGACCAAACTTTAATGCAGTTAAGGCAAAAAAGAATGACAACAAAAACTTCAAAGTGGCGGTACAAATAAGCAGTGATGTTATCATGTACTCAAGGACTTTGTGTTCAATGACAAGAACAAGGCCAAGGACATGGAACCCGAGGACGAGGACAAGGCCAAGAACTTGAGACCAAGGTTAAGACCAAGGCCAAAAAACTCGAGGTCAAAACCATATACATACATTATATACCATATAAGCCGCTATTATGACACATCACCGTCAACGGGAGTGATTTTAGAAAACTTTTGCACATTCTGAACGTCATTCGTAGCATCATACTACTGGAAGAGTCCAACAATGAAAAGAAATATCAGAGATAGACAAAAAACAACTGACATCCGGTGACTCTTGCAATTCCAGACTCAGTAGTTTTAATTTTTGTGACAAATTTTCCATTATGTTGTATTTTCGTACAACGTCAAAGTTGTATGCCTTGAGACCAATTTGGTCCAGTGATATTGCTATGTCAATAGCTAATGTTCAACATTTTTTAAGTTCTGTGTTAACTGTCGGTAATAAAGCGATAATGAACAGAATTTATTAAAGTCCTCGGTATTATGGCCGAGGACTTTACCTCAAGGCCAAAGACTTGAGAGCCGAGAATTCTTTGTCCTTGAGGTGCAAATAAGCGAAGCAAGCAGAATTTTTTTTGTATCCCACACTTATGTCCAGTGGGGGTACCACTACACTCCCTAACCCCTTCTTTCCGCCCAAAAAATCTAGGATCTGCGTGAATTACATAAGTGGCCCTTGACGTTTCAGGGGGCGGGGCGGAGGAGCAACTGCTCATTTGCTCCATTCTAGCTACGCCGCTGGCTGCCAAGACTTGATTCAATTTAGCATTAACCTAACAATAACTGATAACCAATCAATCAATCAATCAATCAATCAATCAAAAAACACTTGCAAAATGACCAGTAATTAACAAGATATGTCCATAAATATGTCCACTTGTTTAAAAAGCTAGATCAGTGACAAAAATACTCACATGTTAACGAACGAACATTACGCGTGATGTGTGTTGTGATATAAGCAGCCACGGACTAGTAGATCGGTGTGAAAATGTTTTCATTCATGATAAACAGCATCGTTGCAAACGCTATCGACTTCAACACTAGGCCTACTGAACAAAAACGTCGTGCTGTCAGAAGGAAAACGTGCGATGCCGCAGCAGTGCAGCCTTCCTGTGACTGAGGCATATCTTCCCACTCTGTACTCTGTAAAATACCAAGAATGTCAATTTTAACCTGTCAGAAAAGTCTTTGATGAAAATTTTCCTTCAAAAATAAAAAAAAATTGTGACCCAATCCCCCATTTAGGAAATTTAAGAACAAAATTTAAAAATTTTGAGCATCCGTATCTTCCGTCAGAAATTTGCACCTTCCTGCCGCAATTTTTTAATGCAGGATGGCGCTGATATGCGGAAATAGTTTTTGTAAAAAAATGGTGACGTTCTCCCATAACTAGGTCACTGACGGACTGCAAAGAGAGAAGACAATTATTCCCATAAATGTGTTAAAATTGAATGATATTTTAAAATAAAATTTCATATTCGATGCTAACTTAAAATAACAGCTATATAAACCTAACCTACAGTGTCCTACATTTTCATAAAATAAACTCTAAAAAACAAAAACACAGCACATTCATAAGTGCATGGTAATCAGAATCACATGAATAAATCACAAATGGCATGATCGACGTATTCAATAATCAATTCTATTCAATCAGGCAGCCGTCAATATGCTGATTAACCTCAGCGTTTGAGACACTTTCGTCAAATATCCAACTACATATTGGGCACTGCATCACTGGGGGCTGTTTCTGGGTATTTCCGGCTGAAAATAATGCTGCAATGCTCGACTGTTTGTGTTTTTTCGCTGCCGGCATTGTGCTGCTCTTACCACGCTTTCTGCTACTGGGGGCAGTTTTGCTGAGTTTTCTTGGTACAACACTTTCTCGCTGTAAACTCTTCACCTTGCTAGCAAGCTGATCATCTGCTGACGCTGTTACAATAACATCATCATCGTCATCTTCCTCTTCTTCTTCTTTCCCTGAAATTCCATCGCCGGCAATTAAATCATTTCTTTCTGGCTCATTTTCCGAGGTGTTTGTGGTGATATCGTTTCCGGCAGGTTTTGGTTTGAAGAACTGTTTAATGGTTGGCGGAGCCGTAATTGCTCTCTGCAGGTACCTGGCTATGACTGCAGTCACCGGTTCCATGTTAGATCCAGACTCCGAGGTGGTGGCAGAGTCCAACGACGTCACGAGATCTACCTGGCTACCGCATCCGGACACAGAGTCAAAAGTGGTAGAGCCCACAGGTTCCACGTGACTACCAGGTCCAGTCACAGAGTCCAAGGTGGTAGAGTGGGATGCGTACACGGGTTCCATGTGAACACCGGACACAGTGCTCGAGGTGGTAAACCGGAATGCGAACTGTTCATCTAAAGCATCCACGTCGATCACATCCACAGATGACGTCAATGTCTGCAGATCATTCACAGCAGTGGCACCAGCACCAGCACCAGCAGCTGCCATCTAATGACCACGACATACAATCAACATTGATCATCACTCAGCGATTGCGATAACGTCAAACAGGGTGGCAACAAACGAAGAGAAAAAATCTCTCAAGACTTCTAGGCTTTTCCAGAGCCATCAACTTACTTTTCCACAGGTTATGTGCAACAAAATGTAATCTGGGGAAGCACTGTAAGCTCCCCCAGCGGGCTCTGGGGTAAAGCCCAACTGCAAATGTAGTTATGTACCCGATATTTTATAGAATTTTTGCACCCTGGAAACCACATCTGGTGACACTATTCTGTTTGTTACAATTTGTCCCCCGAGGTTGCACAGAATTCTCCAAAGACTCCAGGGTTTTCCAGGTTTGTGGCCACAGTCAAACTCAAGAAAAATACGCCGGGCCAGTGTTGACATAAAATGCGGCCGTCGGCTTATAGCTTCAGAAGCCTAACCCTGAAAATTGATTTTTGAGCTTAAAACATTCACAATAATTCTGGTTTTTCCAGGTGCTCTAGTAATAGAGTTGGAAGTCCACAGAAGACAGATGGATGGGCAAGACCCATAATGCAGACTGCTAGGATGACCGCATAAAAACTGACATGTGTGGTCTATCGTACATGGCCAAATCACAAAATTAACAAGAAGAAAAAGACTCATGAGTCAGGCATAGACGATCATCTCTCAGAATATAAGTTGTAACTAGAAAGCAGTCAGAGCCCGCACACCTCCGCCAAGGCAATGTTGTTCGCTAGGTGGCAGCACCATCTTCGGTTTTGCAGCGGTTTCCCTTATGCCACATTGAAAGCAATGGTAACGAAAATTTCAGAGATCCAGAATCCAGGATTCCTTCCGGATCACCCCCAAAATTGAATCACTGGTAGTTTGTGCCATTCCTGACATACACTCAAAATTTCAAAAAGATCCGTCCATAACTTTTTAGTTATCTTGCTAACACACAGACAGACAAACAGACAAATAAACAAACAAACCAAGTCTGGCAAAAACATAACCTCCTTGGCGGAGGTAATTAGAGCTGTCAAAGCGTTAATTTTCTAACGCATTAATTAACGCGTTATTAACGCACCCAGGTCCGTCGAGAGGGAGAGTAGGGCGGAGGAAAGTTACCCCAGGCCCTGAAATGTTTGGGGGGCCCACCTGTAGAATATAAAAAGTTAGAAAACAAATAAAAACACATTTTTCAACAATAACTGACGTCACCACTAGCATAGAAATCTATTAGCCTGTCATCTAAATAATATTTATTTACAGTAGTGATAAAACGGCAACCAGCTTAGTTATTTGAATTTATTCAATTGTCAAATAATCACAGTTTAATGGAAAACTGAAACTTTTGCTTCAAGGAATTCAGTAAATTAAATACATTTACGCATGTGCGTTAATTTTTTAATGCGCCTTGATTTTTTTAAAGTTATTAACGCATTAATTTGACAGCTCTGGTTGAAATATGTTAGGAAAACAAACAGCAGTCGAAACTGGATTGCTACCAGACAAGTAAAAAAATGAATAAAATGATTAGTTACAAAGCTGACAAATTAGCTCAATCTGATACAACAAATGCTCAGCTGCAGTAAAAAAAATTACTAAAACAATCAATTTTTAAATTTTAAAAAATGCTAACAAGCTGTTGTTGCTGTAGTCGTAGTCGCGTTTCGTCAGCTGCGGCTTTCTCGGCGAGTGAAATCAAGACTTGTGGATAGCGGACACCAATCAACCTCTGACCATTGTCTAACTGAGTTCTCACGACACGCAACGAACTCTCCGCCTTCCTGCATCATGTAACAGATCATGACATAGGTGTATCACATCATATCATATTTAAAATTTATACAGCCCCTATTACATGATAAAAAACCATGCAGTGGCTTCTATCCTTATACCTGGTGGGCGCTGCTTGGGCAATCTACACCCTTAATAATACTTCCACCTACTTTTTTTACTGGGGAATTATCACCCTTAACAAATATTTCCCCGTATTTTCACTGAGTAATCTACACCTCTAAAAAAACTTCACCCTATTTTTCACTCCCCCTATTTTTTAATTTACACCTTTAACAAAACTTTCCCCTAGAGAGAGGAAAAAGCCGAAAAAAGAGAGGGTTACTTTAGTTCAAAAGTGGGCGAAACTTGAGCCAAAAAAGTGGGGGAGAAGTTGCGCCCAATTCTGATTCCAGATTTGAGGGGGAGACAGAAGACTGACCATGGGTGCATCGCAGACATGATCACATACTTCACACACATACTCCGAAAGACAACAGCAAGACAGACAGAAGACACAGAGAACTGTGCGCAAAAAAGACAGGTAGCCTCAGTCATCAGTCTAACTCAGTTCGGAACAATTTCTCCACAATATAACTATTCTACACTTAAGACACCAGCAGCTAATACCAGCAACATGAAAAATATCCGCTAATGGTAAAAAACGCTGGATCATGATCTGGAATCCACAAAAGAATCCGGATTAAAATTGAAATCTAATCACTTCTTTCCAGCACTGCATCCAAACCTCGCCCAAGATTTCAGCAAAAAGATTTAAAAGGCACATTTCATTCAAACAAACAGATGCAACAACATATCTTCAGCCATTCTTTGCTAAAGGTACAAATAGACACTAGAACTTGACAGAATAAGAGCCAACGTACAAATAAGACCAGAGGGTGCAATAACTGTACATACGTGAGTCGCAGTTGGACGGCGTATCTGTTGATGGTGAGCTGCAGTAAAGACATGAGACGCATAATGCCACCGCACAACAGATGCACCTTGTAGCAACGCACGCCAACTAAACACATCATACACACGTGTATATGTTCTATACATACAAGAAAATTTGTGGTTCAAGCCAAGTGGCTTGGTCCAAAGGCTGGCAACATCCACAGTGATAGCATATATCAACTGTGACATTTCTACACTGTGTCGCAAAATTAGCAGCCCCCTGCTTCAAACACACCTAATTCAGTTTTCAGTTCATGGATTTCAACAAAATATCGTACACTGCACTATCTTAACATTGCTTACGAACACACCCATTATGACATACGCACCTTACCGTGTGTGCTCAGTGTAACGTAATTATGACATCAGAGTTTCTTTACATTAAAATACGTTCAATGCATTGTTATTGACAAAGGGATCAAGCAGCAGCGTACTTGCCTCAGACTGAGCTTGCCTCAAAACCAAAAGTGGCTACTTTGAGCTTAAACTTTAAAAGCTAGTTCAGAATGATTGCCTCAATAACTGTTTAAAATTTTGTAACAATCTGTCAGGTATTAACGATTTTACACTAACTTATCTGTAGGCGGGCCGCTAATTTCGTGACATTATATTATTAGCTTACTATTCTTATTAAACATGGTAAAATGTGCTTGCAAACTCATATAAAAAATATATCACGTTCTAAGCTAAAAAATATGTCAGTGACAATATACTATGCAGCTGTCCCCTTACAGCTAAGCAACCTGAATGATAATTGTGACTTTAAACCTAAAAAACCTAAAAATTGGCACACCTGTCGGTATCTTTTTGTTGGCTTGCGATGCTCCAAGCTATAAGCAACCCTTATTGCCAGACATCGTGTCCGTGGCTGTCTGCATCTCTGCAATGTCACGAGCCACACTGCCTACCACCTTATTTTCTTCTTAATAAGCCGTAAAGGACGGACAGATGGACAAGACTGATAGTGTGATAATCACAGTACATATATACGTGCCAAAGGTGCATAGTATTTGCAACAGGCTATATTTGTGGTAGAAGTCACGTCCAGCTTTCTATTGCTGCCAAACCAATTCACAAACCGAGCCCGATACGCTTGCTGCATATTTTCATTGCGTTGTGTGCTTAAATAATATTGTGTTGCACTTATTTTACTTTATTGTGTTATTATTATATTAACACTACATAAAGTACGTGCTAAAACACATAACAAAATGCAATTTGCATGGAACTATTTTGTGAGCGAAGCAGTACGATCAGCTCGTTGGGTACGTCGGTTCGCATATGCAGACCGCAAACTTCACACTAATTCCGGTTAAATTCACCTTAATTGGACTCAACGTTTTGTGAAAAATAACGAATATGATGTGACAGTACATGTGTGATTATTTAGCAGCATCCAAACACTCCACAACAAAGGATTTTTGCACTTGTTCGTAACATCAACGTTGCTACGGACGCGTTGCCACGGCTTGGTCAAATGATCATTTTAAGTGCTGTGAGCTTGGTATGGTAAGCCAAAATAGCACTACCACGGTCGTAATAGGCCGTGCGCCTACTACACCTTTGGCATATATATGTATTGCGCAATTAAGTTGGTCAAATAATAATACTAATTACTGTCATTATTATCGTAATTACCAGTGCAAGATCGTCCGTGTTTACAGGTTGGTCCATGAATACAGCAAGTCACTGATGAGTTGTATGATTCCTTCCAGCCCTGCTCTGTTACCAACAACAAAACACAGCATTCAGTACTTAATAAATTACTTATTTACTTAGTATTATCTTATACACTGCGTTCAGAAAAAAACACCCACTCACGTTTTCTGTTATATCTCTGTGGAAAATGCTTAAATTTGCACAAAATTTTTAGGGAATGTTTACTAAGGAACAAGTATTCCGAAAATGGAAAAGTTATATATTTTTGCTACCAGTGACGTCATATTTCCATGTTTGTAAATTATGGGTTTACGACTGAAGACACATTTGATGAAATGTGAAAACACATCAATTGGTCAATGCGTTAACTGGGACCCAAAAAATGCTAATCCATCATGCAATTTTCCATTGTGAACTGTTTTTGTGGTTTATCTTCTTGGCTGAGTGCAAGATCCTCAACTTTGTTAATGTTGGCAGATCTATCATCTACGCACACTGCATCACTGCATAAATGACCACTTGCCCGCTATCAGTTAAACGACTTGAAATCACCAGCCATGTGAATTATTTTTATTTAAAAGTTTCATTCCATCAATATTCCATTGTCTGTCCATTGTCCAGAAACAACAAACTTGCGGCTACATAACCCTTGCTGACTCGCAAGCATTTCATCAGACGTCACCAGGAGCAAAAAATATCTAACTTTTCCACATTCACTGAAAATTTGATGGAAATCTGAACACTTTCCATGGAGATAGTGGGTTTTTTTCTGAACGTAGTGTAGTATTCATCAGAGGTAAAGCAGGCAGCCAAAAAATAACGTTTTTTTGTTTTCCTGTTTGGACACATGCACCTAGTTCAAATACTCAATTTGAACTTAATAGCAGTCACCCATCCAACTAGTAACCACTTGATAGCGCCCCGACCGGGAGTAAAACTCATGACCTCTCAATCACGAGTCCAACATACTATATGTTATGCCACCAAGCTACTTTTAGTTATATACACTGTGTCCGGTATAAAACAGACCCCCTAGACATCGTACGATAAAAATATCAAATCTGAATGAATCTGAATACAGTTTCGTACACTTAATCCCAAATAAGTTCCTGAAGTGACTGTCAAATTTTGTCAAAATATATTATTTCTTACCAAAGTTATTAAATGTTGAATATCGATAACAAAACATCTTCGTTACCAATATGGCGTTACATACTGCAATCGCTCAAGCGGAAGTGGCGTTTTGTTGATGCAATCAAAATAACATAAACAATAATAAAATGGTGTTTTCTGCAGACAATCATGTTTTAATTAAATTGTTGAGACAAGAGAAAGGGTACGCTGCTGCTAAAAAGTTTACTGCAGAATTTCCCAGCAAACCATGGACACTGTCAGGATTAAACAAATGGTTGCCTAATACTGGACGTTTCATATTTTGAAGCTACCTCACAAAAGCCGCTGTAACTATTGTTTTTGTAGATAGACTTAACTGAAATATGACACTGACTGCTAATAGATGATGCATTGTTGATGTACAATTTTGCCAGAATCAGATATTGTTTGTTAAAGTTACGCAAATGTACACGGGTTTTCTTATGTGACACCAAATTGGTAATGGAGATATTTTGTTATCGATTTTCAAGAATTAGTAATTTTGGTAAGAAATGATATTTTTAAAAGAAATTCAGCAATCACTTAAGAAATTTAATGGGAATTAAGTGTACAAAACTTTATTCAAATTGGTTCAGATTTGACGTTTTTATTGCACGATGTCTAGGGGGTCCATTTCTTACTGAACAGTGTAGTTCTTATCATTAACGAAAACAACATCGACAACATAATTATTCGGTGCAAACTTGCCGGCTTCATCGACTGATATCTTCCTATACTTCTTCATCAGGTCTGTCTTCTCCTCCTCAAAGCCTGACACACCTGTGTTCGGTCTGCAACACAGAATAATAATAACAATAATCCAATTTACATGGCACCCTTACCTTACACAACTACTGCAACAACTACTACTATATGAAAATATTACATTAAAAAAAACCAAGCCAGACAACTAGTCAACTGAAGGCATAGAACCAAAACAAAATGTGATGACAGCAAAAACGATAATGATGATGATAATTAGAACAATAACGATAACAATGAGATATCGACGACGTTGGTGAGAAAGTTTCTAACCGAGCAATTCTGTAGATATGCATTGAGGCATCTTTGAGAGTCGCTAACACGAACCATCGTCGGTTGAACTGGTTCTCACGCCGAGAAACATAGAAACCGTTGAGACTGCTGCTGGAATTTGAGTCCAGCCGGGACAACGCCTGATCCCAGGACATCCCGCGATCCACCTCCAAGGTCACATGGCTATACACGATTTCATTCCACATGATTAGCAAATGCTACAACACAGTCTATCATTATGACAAAAAGAAGTAAACTGCACACTGTCGTGCGATAGAACCACACAACAAATTAGTGAATAAATGTATTAACAAATAAACATATAAGCAAAAGAATAAATAACATAAAAGTATAAATCATAAATGTGTAAAATTAATATCCACAGGCAAAGTAAACTATGCACATTTACTGTAATAAATGAATAAATAGATAAAGATAAAAACAACAAAGAAAAAATGAATAAGTAAACATGTACAATTACACATAAGAGGTCACACATACTCAAACACAACAATAAATAAATAAGTGAATAGATTAATGAATAAATAAAACGAGTAAATAACAAATTAAGCAATAAATGAAATTAATCAGATAACTGATAACTGTTTAATGAATAAATCAATAAACTTCCATAGTTACTATATATAAGCAAGCCTAGCAAGGTAACATCTACTCATGATAATGAATGAATAAACAGATGAATAAACAAATAAATAAAAGTAAAGTTGATATTGTGTAGTAGCAGTAGTAGTAGTAGCTAAATATTCATTAGTCACCCAAAAACAAGAGATACTAAGTGTCGGGAAAAAACAAAAATGTGCAGTTAATAAACTCACTAGACAGGGCTGCTGAGAGCTAATGTTCTGGATGGAAAAATGTGCCTTGGTTCACCGATCATCTGAACTGATGAAGCCACAATGTCTACCAAACCTTCATTGTATCTGCAGGCATTAACAATACAACACATAAGCTCACCGCTATCAAACTACAGCCATTAGTTGTTAAGTTATTGACGTTCCACCAACAGTTGCTTTCTTTAGAAAGCTGAACGAGATATCACAAAGTTGGCAAAAGTTGCTAAATGTGCATAGTTTACTTTGCCTGTAGATATTAATTTTACACATTTATGATTTATACTTTTATGCTACCAGGTTCCTCGTATATAAAACAATTCATTCACTGTGACAACATCCAGCACTGACAAGAAATAAACAACAAAGCAATGTGATGCAACACAGTTGAAAATAATGTCAAATACATGTAATTTAGAATAAGTTACAAACCTTCCTTCTTTCTTGGCAGCAGCAATGTGTGCATCCAGACACGATGTAAAGTATTTAAATATCTACAGATAAAATAATAACAACAAATTATAAAAAGACAGCAATTCACTACCACAGTTTCAAGCTACAGTATATGTCTGCGATTGTGATCATGACCTCTATCCTCCTGACCCCAAAATTGAACGAGTTCATTTATCAAAATACACTACTAATGAAAGTTTGGTGAGAATACCTCAGGACATCAGGCTCAGCAGAGATATCAAAGCAACATAATACACACACGCAAGGATGGAAAACATAGATACACCATGCCTCCGACAGCACCTCAAAGGCAAAATAAATAAAGTCCGGTACTTGCTATAGCATTTCTTACATGAGATGGACTCGTGAACAGAAGCACTTTACAATCTCGGAAGTGGCAGCTGACTGGCATGAGCTAATGACACCATAGTGCACTATGCGGCCATCCATTGCCCACGTTAACGAATTATTGGACCCACGGTTTGAAGCAAGCAGACATACCACCGCCCCAATCGTCCACACTAGACCTTCACCCTGTAGCCCGTAAGCTACTACTCATTTCCCGTCCCACGAAGGGTAGGAAGCTGAGTTGGCCTGAGCACATAGTAGGTTAGCAACTTGCTCAAGGTTGCTTGCAAATGACGGCAGTGAGAATCGAACTGCAACGTGAAAGTTACGATTCGACACCAACCACCAGACCACTTGCACCTACACAGGCACATAGGTGTGAACAACTTGCCCAGAGTTCCTACTTGCTAGTGCACTGGCTGGGAACTGAATCGTAAGCCTTTTGGTTTCGTAAACAATGCCCTAACCACTGAGCCTGACCTCACAGCGTTAAAAATATAACAAAGATACGACAGCCATTCGGCACTAGTAGGCAGTACTGCTGCGGCTCATTTGACGACTGTGTCAAGTGGCATGTACAAGAAAAGCCCAGCTAACGTAAAGGAGAACGCGCAACAGCAGTGCATGTTTGAAAGCCCAGTAAAACAAAATCTAAGTTCACCATAGCAACCATGTTTTTTACAGTCGCCAGATGACCGGCGGCTAACTATCTATAATGCTTTACTCGTACTCACCAGACGGCGTGACCTGTCTCGCTCAGCCAACGCCGTATCGCCTGGAAATCGCAAATTTTTCCTACCCCTCTGTCATTTAGCGCCCTCACTCGAGGTGACCCCTTTCGAATTTATGGAAAAACTTTACGGATCCTGAAACTAGTGTCTTCCAGGCAGCCGAAAGTGAAAATTTGGCGATCCTATCTTGCACCGTTTTTGGCTGATCCACCTGTGTGACAGACAGACAGACAGACGGACGGACTGACGAATGGACCGACAGAACTGCAATGGCTAAAATGCGCTACAGCAGTAGCTGGTGTTGCGTGTAAAAACTCTCCACCAACTCACTACTTGTTGACACTACAACTTGCAATGCATATTCCGACTGGAGTTCTAACCACCAGATCTCATCTCCCAAGGAAGGACAAAGGCAGACAGAGAGACAGACAGACACACAGACAGACCACGCTGCATTAATATAAGTCACATTAGTGCCTAAAATACCTTCCTTTCAATTCAACTACACAATGCACACAAACAGCTGTTTCACAATTCCTGCGATAAAAATCAGTAACAATAACCTGCGTTTTTGATGGCCTACCAAGGTTTAACGTGTAAGGTAGGTCTATAGATATTATATTATAAATACGCTAATTTCATTCTAATAACGTTAATAACGTTCGAATTTCAATCTCAATACAACGAAACAAAACGCTTTTGAAGTTTTCATCTGCCCTGCCGTCAGCAGAAATTAGAACGTTTTTGCTAACAGCTACCGCACTCGGACCGTGGTAGGCTCGGCACAAAATTAGCACATTTATAACATACGCATCTATGCACTAACCAAAACCATTAGGTCATCAAAAACACAGCTATAAAACTTGAGCGACTCAAAACATCGAAAGCAACCACCAACCAAGTTCTGTCGATGTACGTTGAGGCCAAGAATTCTGTTGAGGAATTTCCCAACATCACCGGCCTCCTTGTCCTTCACCTTTAAAGCCGAGGACAACGTCTCCGGTTCCACGACGTCCATCTGTATCAGACACTCCTGGCAACACAGCCAGAGCTTGTCTTTGGATAGACTCATAGGTTAAAATGATAACTTAATAATTGTTGACATTTCGGCAACCGCTGCTGCCTTCTTCAGAACGACTGTCCACTAGGGATCGACAGTAAGCAACCGACGAACCGAGACAAGGGATCCTATCAATTTCCACACATCTACAGGGTGGTCCAAAAAAACGGCACAAAGTTTATGGCATCATAATTTTTCAACCATACATCACAGACTCATGCGGTTTTCAGCAAAATGTTCTAAAAAAATTCTTTACATGACTAAAGTCAGTGTTTAAATACAACAATTATCAAGCTATCAAACTGCATCTAATGTCAAATAATTATTATCAGTGAAAACAACATTGGGTTTTGTTTAACTTATATGCCGAGTTTTTTTACATCCATTATTGCCTTCAATTACTCAATCAAAACAATCAAAGCAATAAAATTTTGTAACAAATCAAATTCCATGGCTCAAATTAGCAGTTGTACAAAGTCAACAAGTTGCTTTTTTTCATCCTAATTCTAGTGATGTGAACAATACAACAGTTTACCAGCATTTCTGCGTGGAAAGAGTAAACGTCCGCATTGTCCTCCAATACCGCTGCCAACGCAAAGTTAGGAACAAGTGTTCTCTGACAAAACGCAAAAATTCACATAGCAGCAAGCATGCTGAATAACAGATATACACAAAGTATAACTGAATATTACTGATTTTAATGATTAAGCATTACCAACCAATTACGAAATACGTTTTTAAAATATTCTTTTCGTTTCAAAATCAGTCCATCTTTCTAGTTATGCCAAAACTGATGCTAATGATTAATAAAAACACAAAATTGGCAAATTAAGACAACATAATACAGTTCACTATTATATTCTGGAACTTTTAAGTGTTTGACAGAATTGTATCTTTGTAACTGTAACGTGACCTTGCATTTCTTATGACTTTACATTTAGCAAAATGTCATATACTTATTATAAACTATTAACGATGTACAAAGTTATTAGGTACATATCTGATGCACATTGCAAAACACTGTCAAAACTATTTTAACTTTAATCTGTTTAGCATCATTATCGCGAAATGGCAAAAGACAGACACTTGTAACCCACCGTGATAACTACTGCTATTAGTTAAGATTTACTTTACTTTTTTCCTGTTTTATTCTTTTACTATATCATATCTGTTTATTTCCACCTACCACACCTAGGACAAGTCACCACCAACACGGCGCTTCTGATTCACAATTAACATTGTGACAACGGCGCTATATGAAACCTTCTTTTAGATTAGATTAGGTGGATAAAGATTTTTGCTAACAACTATTACCTGGCAGATGGCAGAGTATATGGTGCGGAGTGAAGTGCGTCCGTACGGAGTGTCAAAGTTGAACTCCATCAAATCTGCGCCAGTAGCTGCACGCCGATCACCCTTTGTCAACGCACCTTTGCACAATCATGCATCAGCAATCACTATTAGCATCAATACATCACCATCAGCAGCAGCAGCAGCAATGAGATTGCCTTCTTCAGTACCGATACACGGGAAGCCAATTGGCAGCAAACGGTCTGGCTTAATGGTAAGATGGTGCCATTTAATGGCTCGCCCTGTCTGCTTGGTGTTCATTTGGACCGAACATTGTCATTCAGCCATCATACCGAGATAGTCTGCAAGAAAGCTTCATCCAGATGTCGAGTGTTGGCATGTCTTGCATCAAAAAAATGGGGATGGCAGAAGAATACGACGAAGAAGGTCTACATCAGCCTCATCCGAAGCTGCTTGGATTTTGCAGCTCCAGCTTGGCAACCCTGGCTCTCGGCAACTAGATTTCAAAACTTGGAGGCTACACAGAATAAGGCTTTACGTATCATGACAGGTCAGGCCAAGACCACACCAGTGGAGGCTCTCAGAGCTGAAGCAGGAGTTTGCAGCTATAAGACAGTCAGCAACAGATTGTGTGTAAAGGCACATGAGAAGGCAGCCAGACTTCCAGCTGATCATCCTAAGAACTTGGCTCTCTGCAGCATTAACCAACACTGCCTGCAGAGATCCAGTTGGTGGGAGCAAGCAAGTCTTCTTCTTGACAGCCTCCCATCGGAGATGAAAGATTGACAGCCAATGAGTTTGCTCCAGATACCTCCGTGGATCAGTTGTGCAGGGCCTGCAGGCAGTTGGTGCATTTACACAGATATCCAAGGAAACGGGAAAGATGGAGATTATGAGGTTCTAAAGAATGAAACTGAGGTGTATTGAGAGCCATAAGCCGGTTTTGACCCTCTACACAGATGGATCAGCCAGCGATGGCATTTTCAGTGGTGGAGCAGCGATGGTGATAACTTCAGGACCTGCTGACTCTCCAACAATCATGGATGTCTGGAAGAGAAGAGGTAGCCTATTGACATCTTCGTTTGAGGAAAAGAAGGAGGCCATGTCTATGGCGTTGGAGTGGATCATCTCTAATGAGCCGAAGAACAGAATACTGATTTGTTCTGACAGTCAGTCATTGCTAAAAGCTATTGAGAACGATTCTGAAGAGACATGTGAAGTCAGAGCTAAGCTATTGCAGGTCAAAAACGACGTGATCTTCCAGTGGGTTCCTGGACACATGGACATCCCAGGAAATGAAGCAGCTGACAAGGCGGCTAAGGAAGCTGCGACAATAACAGACGATCCTCCACGGCCAGTCTCATCGACAGCAGCTCTGAGCTGTGTAAATAGATCGATCCAGGACATGCCGATTGAACACCTGAGAACTGCGCAGGTCTACAGGAATTTCAATGAAGCTAAGGACAAGGCGGAAGTCAAGACACGCAAGGACGCCGTGTTCCTGGCCCAGGTCCGCAGCGGTCACTGCCTGAGCTTCAAGGCGTATCAGCATCTACTAAATGCAGCAGTTGACCCAACTTGTCCTAGATGTGGGGAAGGCCCACATACTCTCAAACACTGGTTCCTGGAATGTGCTGGAACTGAGTCAACACGACTAGAGATTTTTGGTGACGTGAATCCGTCATTGGAGGTTCTGACGGATCAACCGGGAAAGGCGGTGCTGATGTCACAGTGCACGCTTTAGGGCAGCCGTGTCAGTCCACCAGGCCTCTGTCAACAACAACAACAACAGCAGCAGCAGCAACAGCATGCCGATCACCCTAGAGGACCTTAATGTAGCAATAAATTGATCAGTAATCATTTGTTGACAGTAACATAATTATGGGCGCCAAAAAGCGGATAGAAGGTAAGTGAGTGAGTAGTTTCTTAACACCACATCTGCACAAAACAGGCCATTCAGTGCCATAGAAAAAAAAGAATAAAAAAAGATAAGGCAGATCTAAGAAAACATAGATGCCTTCCAAAATATGGATGTCAGTTGAAAAAGGCTACAATTGTGGCTGGTTGTAAAAATTGCTTGTTGGCCAGTTTTCCTGCAGGAATAAGACGACCATGGTTGGTTCCTACTACTCTGCAGAATTCATTTTCCCCGACTTTCTAGGAGAGAATGAATCGTTTTCCCTGACTAATTTGTTCACGTGAAATACTAATGTTGTTTTCCAATTGCTTGCAATCACACTAGAAACAAAAGTGGCAAAACAAATTTGAAAGTGCAGGAATAAATAATCTGCAAGCGAAACAAACAGAAAAAATTTTAAACCATTGTATACAGTGTGTGGACAACAGTTCAAAATTATTTCTGCATTTTTGTTAACTTTTGCACCCTGGTTCGTTAAAATTCCCTGACGTTTCCTGACGCTCTGAGTTTTCCCTGACTTTGAAATGTAAAACTCCCTGACTTTCCCTGACCACAGCAACCATGAAGGACCTAAGTCTACGCTTAAGACATCCTTATTAGTATCAACAGCACCAGTAGCAGCTGTAGTATGTAAAATGTACACTAGATCACCGATCATCAGTGCATTTTATACAACAAGCTGACAGCCACATATGCAATCGTTCATTCTCGATTCACCATATACTTCAGGTTAGGACAGTTGGTTGGTCATCAGTAATCAACAATAATAATCTTGACAGATGACAATTGATGTGGCAGTACTTAAACCATTCAGCAGTAATTCTACATTATCACATTATCTGCCACGTGTGACATGTGACTAAATCACGTTACGTGCCAAGTGTGACAAGTAACTAAAGATGGCACTTGACAAGAAATTATGAATATGTCGAATACGTCACTTGATCCATCTAATCTGACAGGTCAATATGCGGGATAGACTTACCTAGTGACTGAAGCCGTCTTGCCACACAAGCAGCAAATCTTCTCTCTCCGCCAAGGTTAGTTGTCATCAATTTGTACAACGGACCACTGCAGTCATATCGTAAAGTACGCATATCACATATCAGTCAGCTGAATATACGGTCCACATTTTCACCAATTTTCCCAAATTCTTCTACTTGCACACTGAATGGAAATGATCACTAAAAATCCTGCCATACCCTAGATGTGACGCTACTATGATTCTATGAAGCTGCACAATAAAGATCTGTCAATGAAATAATCAAGTTTTTAAAAATTAATGAATTAATAAAAAAATTACTCCACAACAGATCGCCTATCTTTCTTTAATGCTCCTTAATAACTACCAACAATATCAGCAAAAAACACTGAAAACCTACAGAACTATCCATCAAAATAAACTCATAAAATCCAACTTCTATTGTATCGCTGATGCTAGCTACACTGTCAAGACAGATCATGCAATGTGACTTAAGGAAATTTTCTACATTTCACTGCTAACGAAATGTAGCAAAAGTTCAGCAGCAAGACGGCCTTCTGTCATTTGAAGATGCCTGTCTGCAGCATGAACCAGATATGCATTAGAACTACGATTAACGCACAACTAAAATAACTGATCGTGCAAAATGTTACCTGGACTGATTGGATCTGTGTGATCGTCCCAGCTGTTGTACTGCTTTATCTGCACTCCAAGCCAACTCTACCGTCAGATGCACTCGACGACGCTGGTTAGCCGCCCTAGTGTCAGCATGCAGAGATATGCCTACAGCAAAACAACAATAGTGTGACCGACTGGCTGCACTGCAGATGCAACAGCTCACAGACAGCATGTAGAGACATATCTACGTCAGCACAGACATGCATAATTGGGGAGGTGGCATGTCTGCTTCCTGTAAACTGCGGGTTCAAGCGTTCACTGCTGAGGCAATGGATGAACACTCGATGCACTTCGATATCACTAGCTCATGCTAATCAGCGGCCACTTCAGAGACTGTAAACCACTTCTGGTGATGAATTTGACTTATGTAATCAGCACTATACTAACTACCTTGAAATAGTATATTCTAGATAATGTTCAATATCATGAGTGTGAGTGATATGTTTAAAACTATCATCAGTACATATCTTTCTATACTGTTGCAAATTTACATTTGCCACTGCAAAAAGCTGAATTCAGATGATCGGTAAAAATCAGAGTTCATTACAGTATAAACAGATACTGCTGCATAAAGCCCAAATTCAATTACACCGACTTTCACTAAAACTTCCTTGCGGAGAGTCGTGGACACATATTATGAAAGTCGCCGACAGAAACGGTGACAAATCATGAAATCATGAAGTTTTGGTGAAAGTTGCGGGCAAAAATCAAAAAAGTTGCGAACACAAACCATCTCAACATGTCGAGATATTTGCGACAAAGTCTGTGATTAATCCGCGACAAAGACGTTTGTGTCGCAGTAATGGATTATGTTCTGTTACAATGCACAGGGAAAGTCGGCAACAAAGTCTGTGACAAATCACAAACACAAATCATGAAAGTTGGCGACATGATTTATGTCGTAGACTTTCATGATTTGTGTCCATGACAAAGTCCGCAACTGACAAAGTCGCAAAGTCGGCGTAAGAGAATTTGGGCTTAACCAACCAGTGCTGGCAGCGTCTGATATGATAGCGACCAGCTTCTTGCCCGACATAAACTGATTTCTCTGTCACAAACACCACACGCTACTTCGTATGAGGTAACATCCACATTACATGCCATCTTTTCTGAACCGAAAACAAGTCTAAATTGAGATCTGTAAGTTAAACTTTGAAAAACTAACACAAAATCAGACTTCAAAAATGTCAGAAAAAAACAGAAAAACTGACCTTTAGAAGAATGCAAGAAAAACTCACAAAAAATTATGCACAACTAACCTGCCGGCATACAAAGAACTTAGAAAAATTTCAAATTCCTATACTTAAGTAAACTAGGCCTCTGTTTTAAGCAGGTTAAATTGAGTCACTAAAGGAGAATATATGAGCATTACAACAATTTCGTGTAACTCTACCAACAGCAGAAAATTTAAATCTATCGTCAAAACAAAAAGCAAACAATCAGAATCGTCTTCATGAATTGACAACCATTTCAGATTACATGTAGTTTTAACATCACTAAAATTTATTCATTTCCCATCCGTCAGTACCCGGCTCTCCATAACAGCACTTATCAATCAGCTTTCCACAACAACAACAACAACAGAGACAGAGTTTACTATTTATTTTACAAAAGACAATACACAGAGTTACAACACAAGTAGCTAGTAATATATTAATTAATTATTATTAACATCAAACACAAATATGCAAAACAAAAATAACTTTTAAAAAACGAAAAAGCAAAACAAAAAGTGGCCCAACTACAGACTGGCCATTATCACCGAACTGAATGTAGAACTCAGCCACCTATCCCCACTGCAACAGCACTGAAGAAACAGCATCAAAGACTGGAGTACTGGTAGTGACCGACCCCCCTCCCCAACCAACAGAGAGCATTATGAGATTGATGACTGTCTGGAGGATAACAGAGAAGACTATTAGAGCTGCCATTAGTCTTACATAAGCAAGTTCTCACAATTTTAGGTTTAGGTCGTTTCTGTGCTTTATGTTTCATATCAGGTTTTTCTGTAAAGATTAAACTTTCTGTTCCATTGTTGTAAAGGTTAAACTTACTGTTCCATTATTATGTGCATATATGTGCATTTTGCCTGGAAAGGCCATCCCCAAAATGACCTACACTGTGTTGGGTGGGATGCTGAACGCTACTCACTCACTCACTCCATGATCGAAAACAAGAGAGAGAAAGAAAAACATTGGACAGAAAGGTAAACAACCATCAATGTCAAACATTGTTACAGACACACAGCGACAAGCAAAAGTCTGACATAAGGCCCACTGACAAACCTCGCTGACATTGAGTGTGTCGAGGCCACCACTGCTGCTGCTGCTAGGTGCATCCAAAGCAGAATCTCTCAGTTGTAATGTAGGCTGGTCCGCCGCCGACTGACGTACAACTCTCCACCGACGACCAGTCATCTCAGCCACACACTCCGCACCTCCTAGCTTGTCTATTAGCTCGTCCAGAGGGCTAGACAACAGCAAAAAATACATATACCCATCCCAGTACTAACCAAGCCCAAAGTAGCACAACCTAGATACAAAACTGGATCTCTAAGCTACCAGTTACTAAAACTTAGTGTAGAGCAACCTAAACAAAATGTTAATACAAGCCACTAAAATTACTATTTAACATTTTGATAGTGCACAAAAAATAGACCCAAACTTGAGAAAAAAACAACTTTGAAGTAAGAGATCAATCACTAAGTAAAAAAAACAGTACTTAAGTCACTGAAAGTGCAGAATCATTAGAAAAGTGCAGTTAGAAAACGGAAATGTTGGTGCTAAGTGGTGACATGATATGCGACCGACCGTCCTTCCAGTTGCAGAGCATCCCACGTGTCCACAGTATGAAACAAATGGTCACGAACATACAGACAGACAAAAGAACAGTCATGTCAAGTAATTCAGCCCACATGATGACCCCAATTTAATGCTATAAAACAACACATTCAAAGCAAATACTAATAAATCAGAAATTGCCCAGATATTATCAGACATAATATGCTATACTTTAATATGTTGTACCTGTCAGGGAGGTGAATTTTTCCAGCAAACTGCAGCAGCATCTGCTTGGCCGTTACACTCCACTCATCAGTGACTGGACCACCAGTGTTTGCATTTGTCTACAACAACACAATCTCATCTAACCACAGCGGCAGTGCCGCCAGCCAAACACAATGTTTTCGAAGCAGCCCTCGCCTGATTAGCATGCATTGTGGTCTGCCCACGGTCGTGCCGCATTGGGTTGGTGGTGTGGTGTAGTGGTAACGCATTTGATCCCATAAACGAAATCACTGCACGCCGGGCCCGGTTAGTACTGTGATGGGTGACTGTATGCGGGCATGTAAACCATCTCGGTATGTAACCAGCCGCCTAGGTCAACTCAGCCTTCCATCCCTCCGGGGTAGGTCAATCAAGTACCGACCTATCTGGCTGGAGTTAAAGCGAGGCGCTTTCGCCTGTGTCGGGTGGTAGGTAACACTGTGTGATCCCACATGGCAGGTGACGCTCCATAGCTCTGAGATGTGCGTCCCATTAAGGGCTATATCAGCACCTTTAACCTTTAATTTATGTAAAAAACTGTTCAGTTTATATACAGTGTAAAGGTGACATCGTGGTTGTAGATATAAAACGGCACAAATCACAATTTAAAAATTCAAACTTTACCATTACACAGTCAGCAAAGTTCTTCTGACATTGTGTAATGGTGATGTTTGAATTTTTAAATTGTGATTTGT
>Ga0056128_1002012_pt1 | contig 23678 bp, 13 predicted proteins | sample WorMetLIZISLAND2_FD_71113 | JGI IMG/M metagenome (GOLD analysis project Ga0056128, IMG submission 71113) | Marine gutless worms symbiont microbial communities from Max Planck institute for Marine Microbiology, Germany - Olavius geniculatus... ... | reverse complement strand
TCCCCATAGGCGCCATTGTAATTTTTTCGATTTTTGCGAATAAATACGTTAAATATTAATTTCAAATTTTTTAACCCCCAAAAGGCACATCCTTGCGCGAGACCGCGTCGTTTGAGCCATAGCGCGCAAAAATCCGCCGAAGGGTCTGAGCTGTAGGTGAGTTTCTGAAAAAAGATATATGGCTACAAAAATTTTTGCGTATATTTCACCCATTTGCCGGGAAGCCCCCCTTGGAGGGATTTACATGAAATTTTGCATGACGGGTCCCTTCGCCGACGTAATCAACCGTGCCAAATTTTATCTGAATCAGATCAAGGGTTTTGATTCTGTGGGGGGTCGAATTTTTGGCTTTCCCATAAGAAAGAGAAGTCGCCGTTAACACAGGGCTTGAACTACCGTTCAGCCTGTGATGACAAATAAACTCCATGGGCTCGTTAAAAAAGTCGGGCTACGAGTTAGCGATGGCAAGACGAAAACGATGACAGTAGGAAAACAACATGTTATGCTACCAATCACTTTCGACAACCATAACATAGAAAATGTGCACAAATTCAAATATCTCGGAAATTAATCAAATTATATGGCCGAATATGGAGATGTAGACGATTCGGACAATGATAGGTAAAGCCTCGTCTGCTTTCCAACGTCTACAGCCAATCTGGAAGTGTGGAGCAATCAGCAAGATCAAATTATTATGGCTATATTCTTCCATCGTAGTTCCAACAGCAACTTATGCCTGTGAAACGTAGAAGACAACAGCAAAAGCCACCAAGATGATTGATGTGTTTCACTGTCGTTGCCTTAGGAGGATCTTGGGGATTTCATGGCGTGATCACATCACGAACGATGAAGTAATGACACGCTCTGGAGAAACGGCATTGCACGACAGAGTAGCAACAAGAAGAAGACGTTTCATCGGCCACATCCTGCGACTTTCGCCAACGAGGCTAGCTAGCCTGGCCATAAAATGAAGACCTGTAGATGGCAAGAGAAACACTAGAAACCCACGAGGACATGGCAAGACACACTAAAAGAAAATCTGGAGGTGATGAGCATAGACTGGAGCGACAATACGACTGCTGCCAGCGATCGTGTCAACTGCAGACGAATCGTCGACCAATGTTCCGCATGGAACTGGAGGAACTAGGTCTCAGTCTAAGTAAGTAATTAGCAGTAACCTTGGCCTTATCTCTCATCGTTTAGCCACAATACATCCGCGACAGACAAACGGACGACGACAGACGGAAGGACTACAATCGTACCATAAACTCGACCGTTACTTAAGTACGATCGGCTAAAAAGACGAGACAGACCTTGTCGACATAATGATGAAGTCTGTTCTGGCCTACACACAGCCAGACGTCACCAAACATCACGTCTCGTAGATGTAGGACGTGAGACGGCGACGCGTCCAGCGTGGCAGTGATTGTGTACGGGCGCACATCAGACACTGGGTCCAGAGATACTTTCCACACCCGACCCGCAGCTGTACACCACACCACACAAACACCGCGAGATTAAACGTCGTTTATAGCTACTAACGGTAATCCATCTTAAAGCTACGGAGCATCACCTGCCATGCGGTTTCACACACTGTTACGTCGGATACAGTTGATGAAAAAACGTTCCAAAAAACGTTAAACAGGTAAAAACGTGAGAAGAATAAAAAACGTTTTAAATCGTTGAATAAAAAGCGTTAGCGCTAATTTGTTCAACCTCTTGGCTAATGCCCAACGCTGTAAGTGCAGTACAGCTAAAACCTAGAGAAAGGGGAGTTGACTGAAAATGACGGATTGTTAAAATTAAAAAAAGGTAAAGGGAGCCATGCCCTAACTGGGGCGTAGGCGGGGGGCTCATCTCCCACTTAATGTTAAAATTGCAGGACATGAAATAGAAGAAACAGATTTCGCATAGACAGCTATGTCCACTGCGTGGGAGGTCACATCCTTTACGGCGCTTTGAGCCGACGAGGGTTAGACCCAACCAATACCCCATTTACACAATGAAGCAAACATAAAGCAAAGATGAAGCAAACGTATTCAATATACACGTGCACGACGTGTGCTTTAAGCTGCTTTATGTTACCTTCATTTTTGCTTTATCGTGTAAACGGGGTATAAGCTAGCATACAGCCCAAGTCAGCCAGATGGCCGGCAGGCTTTACGGCGTCTTTAACCGACTGAGTCAGTATGCCAACAGTTCTGGTAACAGGTCCTACTGTTACGCATAACTCAGCGTTTCTTCCCTAGCGATGGGCGTAACCACCGCCAGTGCTCATTTTGCCCATTCATCGAGGGATGGCCAGGCTGAGTTGGCTTGGGTGGCTTGGTTGAATACGAAGACGGTATGTCCGCAAACGGTCACCCATCTTAATACTCACCCGGTTCAACGTCCAGTAACTTCAGTAATTGATGCGACCAAGGGTGTTACTGCGTGTCTGAGCCACCACAAAACACGAAATAGCAAAACATGACAAAAAGCCCATCCGTCGCTAGAATAGCCGACCGTACTGGTTGTCAGCGACTTTCAAGGTCATCCAAGGTCGATGATTTCTATCTCATCTAAAAGAGCGTATACGATTTCCTATTAGTGATTAATAGTAACCTTGGCCATATATCTCACCGTTTTCGAGATACAGCCCTTTATAACTTGAAACATTCCATTAAAAAACTGCAGCCAAACCGCTGCAGATTGAGCCATGATTACTACTGAGAGCCTATAGAAAATCGCCAGCGCCTTAGCAGATGGTACCATCGCCGAGTTTGCCGACTCCCTACCACTTACCGTTTAGCCACAATACCGCACGATTTGCGTTATGAACCTTCAAGGTTATCCAATGTCAATGATTTTTATGTCATCTGAAAGCCAATATGCGACTGCCTACTAGTGATCATTGCAACAGAAACCTAAGCCCAATCTCTCACAGTTTAGCCACAATACATTGTGACAGAAGACGACCATAAACTCGACCGTTACTTGAGTACGGTCGGCTAAAAATAGCGGCGCAATGACCTGTGTATCTGACGGTGGTGTGGTAGACTAGGCGACGCGTTGAGTTGTTGTCAACGGTGACGCTGACTGAAGTGTTGACGCCTATCAGAGGACCGTAGCCCCAGACGACCGCTCGGCTTGGTGCTCGCTGAAGCACCATGTGATCGCCGTAGTAATGCGCAAAGTCAAATTCGTACACCGGCCCGACTGCAACAATCACCAAACCACCACCAAAAAATACCCAGCTGTCGCTAAGGAAGACGCGCTACAGCCTATAAGCCTACAGTTCCTGTTGCAGTACTGACCTCTAAGGTTACCCAAGGTCGATGATTTTCATCTCATATTAGTGATTGATAGTCCTTACCGTTTCCGAGGTATGGCCAGTTTTCTGTTGAAAAGCGCACATTCAACCCTAATTTTGAAAATGTTTTTCTTGCACTAGACCGCTGAAATTTTGCACACAGAGAGCCTCGACATGCACTAATTATTTGTGCAAAAAGTTTCCCCCTACTACCTACCATTTAGCCACAGTACATCCGTAACAGACGAACGACAGACAGACAGACGACAAATAACAGACGACAACCGCGCCAGAGACGCCTACAGCATAGCTGTAGCGCGTAAAAACCGTGCACTCTGTTGTATTCTCGGTGACGTCAGTTACTGTCCTACACTTGGACTGATAACACTAAACGATCGTTGCGAACAATTGACAAAACATTTTTTTTCGATCAGTTTACAGAACCAAGCAGCTGTCTTATACATTTTTTGCCATTAAAACGCGATCCCTGACTAAAGGTCTGCGCCGATCTCGTACATATGAACTTCGAAAGACAAGAACAGTTCGTTACACGAAATCTTTTTACCGTACTGTTTGGTAAATTTTAGGTAGACGGTTTTTCTTATTTTTATTTCCGCCAAGGCGAAAGTAGTGAACATTAGAAAAGATTAAGAGATTGGTCGTTCTGTCCGTCGTTCTGTGTGTGTGTGTACACGGTGATTCATCATCATCTCCACATGTCATTCACTTGGCGGAGATATGCACTCTTACGAGCGCCTTCTCACTTACATATTTTATCTATTTTATAATAATTTAGCTATTGACTGCAATTGACTGCAAAATACATAACAAAGATGTTTCATTCATTCATTTTCAGCCAAACATGTTTAAGTCCGGGCGTTTCAATGACAGTATTCCTAAGTGGAAGAATAAAAACAACGTGCGAGCGATGACTGCATCAGACTACAAGGTGGCTCAAATAAAATACCCCAGCAGACAATGTGCAATTTCTCCGTAACCAGTTGCCAGATTTTAAAAATTTTCGATGCTGCTTAATTCTGACACTACTCCGAATTGACTAGTGTACAACGTACCCGTCGCACCTTAATCATGCAATCACACTACCGCGTAAAATACTGACCATGAAAATCACGATTTTTGACAGGGAAATTAACACCGGCACAGTTTAGTGAGATAAGGATAAATTTATAATGCGTTCTCAGTGACGTGATCGACTTTTGTCGGTAATTTATTTAAAGATTAGCATTTTAGATTAATCGTCAAGAATTTTTCAAGATTAATTTAACCGCGTGATTGGCCGTCAAATTCCGCATTGGCTGCTCTAGCTTTTACGCGCGACAGCACGTAGTATGGGCGCGTATTAGCTATCGCAATTCTGTCCGTCTGTCTGTACCCTCTCTACGAAATCGTTACTTTACCTCTATTAACTCATCTAGCACACGAGCGGTTGCAGATAGACACAGAATTGCTGTCTATAATAACCGACACTGCTGACGAGCATTTTGGTGTTACCAAAATCGATAACCTTAAATGACCTCAACCTCCCCCCCAAAAAAATAACAGGTTTTAGAAAATTTTTCGCGATTTCAGATTGCTGTTCAGTCATCTTTATTTGTCAGTTGGCGGCAACACTCTTGATGCAATATCTGCTACTACACGATGTTTCATAAAAAACGCCCTTTTATTTTTTTTCATAATTCACTCAAATGATGATCAGTTCACACCAAACTTTTAACAGATGTAGCTAATAAAATACTAATTCAAAAAATATTGACAAAATATAGCCGTTAGTTAAATATTCTTTGCTAGTCGTGATGTAATGCTTACGTCATAATCTGCCATGACTACAAGCTTGCCTGTCCTAACTGGTGCTATCAGTTGTTACCCTGCTTCGATGGCGAACTTTATCTTGTTCGCTGATGAAAAATGTTCATCGTATCAGCACTAAGCAACATGGGGGGCATAAAATCATGTATGTTGCAATCCAAAAACTCAACCATCTCGCAAGCAATATGTGCTGGTGCACTGTCTTGCTGAAAGCTGTAAAAGTCAAGCTATCCTCGCAAGTGTGTGAAGGTGATCGTTTTAGTCATTTTTTGTGGCTGCCATGGTAAAACTTCAACAGTTTGTCATCAGTGAACCAAATAAAGTTCACCATCGACGAAAGGCAGCTATTCAGCTACTGTCAACACCGATTGCAACAGGCCAGTTATACTCGCGGGCCGCGGCACGCTATGACGTCAGCATTATATCGTGACTAGCAAAGAATGTTTAATTAACATTTACATTTTGTTTCAATATTTTAAATTCGCATTTCTTCAGCTACATCTGATAAAAATTTTATGTAAATTGATCATTGTTTGAGTGAATTATGAAAGAAAGAAAAAGAGCGCCTTTTACGAAGCACCGTGTATATCGAATAATCTATATAGCGTGAAAACTGTTGCACATAGACACAGACTTGCTGCTTTTCATAACAAGCAGTGCTGACGAGCTTTCCGGGGTAACAACATCGATGACGTTGAACGACCTTGAAATACAAAAAACTGCAGATTATTAGTGAGCTGTCTCGATTTCACGCTGTGACGCATATGTCAAGAGTATATTGCGCCGAAATTACTTTTAACCGGTGATGTCTCGTGTCTCGTGAGCTCATTCCAGATTTCTGGTTAATCAAAGATCATCATCACCTTGCATGCGCTGGTGCAGCAGCAGTGTGGCGGCGCAGACGCCAGCAATGACAAGTAGTACAAGCAGAGCGACGAGGATGCAACGAATGCGCGACGAATTATGACTCCTGGGTGAAGTCGGACTGGCCGCAGAGTCACGGTCAAAGTCCTTGCTCCACTCAACGGCGTCGTCGACTTCGTCGTCGTCGTCGTCGTCGTCGTCGTCGAGCGCGTTGGAGTTGGACCTTGCGTCTTTGTCCACGACCTTGCCGCCGCCCCACCACTGCAGCGCGTCCAGCTCGCTCTCGTCAGCGCTCGTCAACATCTCGTCGAAATCATCCACCCGCTTAGATAACCTGTGACAACCGACGTAAACGGAAACCTGAAGTAAAGCTAACGCCGGGACCGGGCGGCGAAAAAGAGGAAAGAAGAGGATGGGTGAAGGAAATAGAGGGAAAGGGGTCGAGCCCCCAATTCACATTTTTGGCTATGCCACTGCTAGCTGCTTTTCATTGACGAAGACGCTTCACGTTTCACGCCGTGAGGACTAAAAGAGAAAAAAGGGGGAAATTTTAAAGAATGAAAGGGGAAGTTGACTCAAATGTGCAGTTGGAACAGAGCCGCTGATTGTCTATAATGAGGTGTTTACACGATCCAGCAAACGTCCAGCAAACGTCCAGCAACCGCAACGCTGGACGTTTGCTGGATCGTGTAAACACCCTATAAGACCGGCCCTAAAAGCCACGAAGTCAACAGGGCGGCTCTGATCTCCGTTTCCTTGTCCCTCAGCCAGACACCAGTTGCATTGCACGGTGTGCCTGTTTACGTTTCAGCTTTCGCTGGTACTTAATGCATTTACTTATGGAGGGATAGCCAGGCTGAGTTGACCCAGGTGGCTGGATATTACAAAGATGGTATATCCGTCTGCCGACGGTCACCCTTCTAAGTACTAACCAGGCCTGACGTTGATTAACTCACTTTGTTGATGCGAGCAACGATCTTACCATCTAAGCCAAATCGCTGTCACCGTGAACCGGCGCATAAGAATAAACAAGCTCACGAGCTTTTCTGGTTGTTGCATCAAATGTTCACATACTTGCAAGATTCTTTCACCGACACTGCGCTTTATCCAACAGAACATTTTAGGCTTTTGGTAGGCCTACACAGAGAATTGCATAGATCAAGCCATGCTAATGAGAAACGCTGAGAAAATTAACGACATTACAGTGGCAAAACCGACGGTATTAACCTTTCACCTTAAACTGGAAATGGCACATCACGCCGTCCACGAAAGTTTTGGGCATTAGTTGTGTTGCGGGTCTTGGCGACCATCTGTCAGTTCGTCCGTCCGCCCGTCCGTCTGTCTGTCGTGCGGGCTCTTACTTCAAAAACAGAAAAAAAACTCAGACCTAGAAAAAGGACAATTGATACAGACGCTCCCCGAGACGCGAATAACCGTGGTGCGCCAATTTTCAGTTCAGAAAATCAAAGGTCAAGGTCACGGGACACAAAAAAACCTCCAAAGAATGACGTGCGCCTTGTGTTTGCTGACGACCGGTGTCACCAACTGTCGGAGGTCTGGGTCTGGTTCACTGCCCACCAGGCGCAGTGCAGTAGGTAGGCCTATAGCCTAGCTGGACGGCCGCATAGCACGAAACCACACGAGATGGCAGCATCTTTGTTCAACAGGACTATATATCAGTGATGTAAACAAAGACTTTTTTTATGACCAAAACCAACACTATTTTTGCCTTTGAGGGACCTTGATCTCGAGGAATACATCACTGGACTACGCTAGCAAAAAACGTCCAGCTATTACAGCGACAAAAGCAACAGAATTTGTTGTGGTAATTAGTCGAACCTGACATGCTTTAAGCCGGTGGCGCCATCTCGCTGTTTAGGTTCGTGCACTTGGACATCGGCAGTCGTCGTCATGCTCGTCTCCATATCTACCGCGTCGTCAGTAGCAACCTGGTCGTCATTGGCAACGGTCGTCATGGGCGCTGCGGTGTCACGTGACGTGGGGGCATGTCAGCAGGAGCTCTGACTGCTGGCAGGTGATTGGTCATCAGTCAGTCGCTGCCATCATCGACCCAGCTCTACAAAGACATATACAACACCCGTGCACTTGAGATCTCCAGTCAGCAGAGTAGCAAGAATTTAGATGTATGGGGAGCACTTAAGTGGTGAGGTGCCCCTTCTCAAACACATGTTATATTTTTTTCTGCTAAAATAAAGTGTTTCGGTGCATTTTTGGCACAATTTTTAGCAACTAAGTTAGCTGGTTAAGGAAAGGATTAAGGCAGGTGCTCTCTGTGCCTCTCTCTTTGACGACGCCAGTGGCGTCGTGGCAATTCTTCCACCCCTAAAATTCAACACGTCAAAAAATTCTGTTTCAAAAATATAAAATTTGTGGCTAAAAATTGCAAATTTGGGGGGGAATGAGACAAAATTGAAATTCTGAGTAGTCAGCGCATATATCTCATATGTCAGATATTTGCAGATGTCCGTCGGAAAATCGCATTTAAGTTCTTGCTCCCCACTTTGCTAATTCACCACGCGCTACTGTTTGCTGTTTCATCGTAGAAACTACATTATGCGCTACTATGCCTACGCGCTTTCGATTGGTGCCAAAATCAGCGACCTTGAATGCCCATCAACGACTATGCAGACTCTATTGCACGAATGATGCATCTTTTAGAGCTCGCTTTTAAATTTATATAAATGCTCCTCTACATTGTTCGTTATCTCAGTCTGAAAACTCGAAATATATTACAGTTACAGCTTGGTGTTGATTACGGTTTAAGGAAGATTTTCAGACAGTAATAATAGACACATCATTTTTGTAGTATTCGTTGTTACGAAACGATATAATATCTAGCGGGTTTTTGTCAATAAAAAACTGTAAGCTGGATCTGACTGTGATGCATGTCTATAAGCAGAGGTAAAGGTAAATGCTAAGTAGTTGCCGTAGCGCTGCTTAATACCCCGTTTACACGATCAAGCTTGCTCGACGAACTGGCTATATGTTAGCTGGACGAGCCAGCTCGATGTTTGCTCGATCGTGTAAACGGGGTATAAATGAGTCAGAAGCGGTTTACAATATCGGAAGTGGCAGCTGATTGGCTTGCGCTAATGATACAGCGGCGGACTATGCATGCTGGCGCGAACAATTAGTTTCTAATCAGCCACATTACGCCTTTACCAAGTTCAACCCGTAGCCCGTAAGCTACTACGCAGAGGGTAGGAGACTGAGTTGACCTCAGCACGCAGTAGGTTGGTAAATTGCTCATGGCTGCTTGCAAATAACCCGCAGTGAGATTCGAACCGCGACGTGAAAGTTACGAGTCTGATACTCGAATCACTAAATCAGTAATTGCACGTCGGCGACAACGACAACGTCATAGTCTACAGCAGTCGGTATAAGCCTAAACACAGACTTTAGAACTTCTAGATTTTAGAATTTTCTAAAATTTTAGAACTTCTGAATTTTAGAACTTCTCTGGGTCTTAAGCGTAATTTCCATCCAACGTAACGCATGTAACATACGCAACTAACGCAATGAAGTACGCAAAAAACGCGATAAACGCAGCTGACGCAACGGATAGAAGCTGTTTTTGCGTCAACTTCGTTCGCTGCGTTGCGTACGTTGCGTGCGTTGCTTAACTTGCTTTGGATGTAAACTACGCTTAACGACCGAGTGAGTGTACCGGACATAGTCATCGGAACAGGACTTTCGATAACGGCAAGCTGCAGCTCGGCCGCTGACCAGCAAACACGGATAGCCAGCTAGCCGGCGACTGAGCACATTGCTATAGCCGCCAGCTGATGACCAGTCGTACAGTGCGAGTCACTGGACTGATCGATGACGGGACAGACAGCCGGCTGACTGCAGAGGCGGACTTAGGCATGTTCAGCATGTTCGGCCAAACAGAAGTCCCACAAAAGGGGTGTCTGTCTGTATGTCTGTCCGTCCATCCTCGTCGTCTGTCACAGATGTATTGCGGCTAAACGGTAAGTTGTGGGGGTCGGCGATGGTACCATCCGATAGGGCGCTGGCGACTTCCTATAGGCTGTCAATAGTAATCATGTTTTCATCTGCAGCGGTTTGGCCGCAGTTTTCACTGGAAAGTTTCAAGCTATAAACGGCCGTATCTCGAAACGGTGAGAGATATAGCCAATGTTACTATTAATCACTAATAGGAAATGGCATACGAGATAAAAATCATCGATTTTGGATGACCTTCAGGGTCACTGACAACCCGTACGATCGCCTATCCTAACGACAGCTGGGCTTCTTAATATGACAAAATTTATGTGCGAGCCCCACATTTTTATCGAACGCGGGGCCCAATCATGCAGGTTTACATTCGGCCCTGCGGGTGAGATGAGGTGACTGATCAGCATGCAGACACGGATTCAGACACTGACTGACCCACTGACTGACCGACTGAACGCAGCATTGCGATCAATACAGCGACAGCAGCAGCAGCAGCAGCGATGTGCGGACTGCGGACGCATCAGTCCGCGGACGCAGATCCGCAGGATTTTATTGCGGACGCGGACCGACGTGGATCTTGTTCCATGACGAGTGCATTTTTTCAAATATAAGTTAAAAAAAAGAAGTGACGCGTGTTGAGATGTGCGTAGCACGGTAGCACCGGAACCGGTAAATTACCTTACGTACTAATGACTAGAGGCCTAGGCCTATTCAGTGCGGACGCAAACTGACAGCGGATCCTTGGTCAAAATCTGCGGACTGGCGCGGACTTGAGAATTTCAGGATCCGCACATTTCTGAACAGCAGCAGCAACAGCAGCAGCAGCGGCGGCGACGACACGACCGAACAGCTTGCCTTGCTCCGCTACTGACCACCAAGTCTGCCGCCACCGCCTGCTATTGCTAATGGTCCGTCCAGCCAGCCAGCCACTCCTGCATTGATGCCGAATGCTGATACCTACTCTGAGGCCCGCATCATTGCAGACAACGGAAGCCATTATCAGTAACGGCGAACGCAGCCACGTGCAAGCGCTAAACAGTTGCTCTGGGAGGGTGCCCAGCCTCCACATATTTCGGCACGAAAAATGTGTCGAAAAATACCTCTTTGCTGTTTTAGGCGTGTTCGAAAATAACAAAGATATGGCAGGTTTAAAACCGTTACGACTTAAGAGGGTACGTGATACTCGTATGACGCCGTTATCACGTCACGTTCGAGTTGAAATCAACAAAACTTTTATAGGCTTAAATTTAAGGGCGTCTACGCCATATAAACCTAGGAACAAATGCTCTAAGAAAAAAAATAAACGAAAAAGTTGTTTCGGAAATTAAGTGGAAAGTTTAAGATTAGAATTCTGTATTTCTGTAAGACACTGTTCCGACTCGGACCCCATGTGCCCGTTGGGGGCGCTCACGACGTTCTCTTAGGCTCCTTAATCGGCTGGGGAGGGGAAAAGCCCCTCCCCATTTCTCACCCCCTCGACGCCTACGGGCTTCTTTGTCGGCGCCTGCGGCGCCTCACATGGAGTTCCCCAATCAGCCACGCTACGCCTTCACACCGTAGCCCGTAAGCTACTACTCGTTTCCCATCCCACGGAGGGTAGGAGGCTGAGTTGGCCTAAGCACATAGTAGAGAAAACTAGCTCCAGGGACTTGTATAAGTTAATGCTTTTTTCTTACTTGTATACAGGCTCACAGTAGGGCCTACAGTAATGTTCTTAACTGTTACTCGTATTGCAGCAGGCTATAATACGATTCGCCGTTTCATTTATATACCCCCATTTACACTTGAAGCTGGCTCGACGAGCCTTGCAGTTCGATCTCGACGAGCATGAGCGCTCGTCGAGCATTCACCATTCATTCACCAAGCGCATATCAAGCTGACTTGACGAGTGCTTGATGTGTGTTTAATAAATGCTTGATGAATGCTTGTTGACGTAGTAAGTCGTAGTTCTGCAAACATCCATAAAGCTGGCTCTACGAGCCAGCTCCTCTAGCCAGCCAGCTCATGATGTGAACTAGGCATTACTCATTATAGCCTATACAGTGTACAGGGACAGAAAATGAACTATTAAAAAAGACATACGCTGGGTCAGCACAACAGTCAAACAACATGGTATATAGTGCTAGAGCAAGCAAACTCATTACCTGCTGAGTGCCGGGCAGCCAGGAACAACAAAACACAGGCCCATGGTAAGCCTATTCATCAGCCGCACACTGTATTGGTCTGGGTGTACTGACAGCAGCTGCAGAGATTAACGAACGAAATCCAACTGGCCACTCGTCTTACGACGTTCTGTAATGCAACCTAGCTAAATCTTGGACTGATTACACAATTAAAAACTAATCTGCGACGATTTCGCTGCACAAATCAGCCACATCAATCGCACCGAATGCACGCTAACTGCCTACACATTGTGATGATCATACAGCAGCGACTGCAGCAGCAGTAGCCGGACGAGTAGCTGCTGCTGCTGCTGCTGCAGTCGATAAAATGTGCTCTGCCAGGAAACAGGCGCTAAGCAACGTAGGCCTAGTACGCCTTTGTTACAGATTATATTTGCATGGTGCGAAGCTAACTAGTAGGTTTAGCGGCCCAAGCATTTATCGTAGTCGTACTATAGAGTACTAGTATAGTAAATTCCAACGGGAAGTGCAGGCGATTGTCTACTTCATACTTACTTATTTTAAATTCTTTAAAAAAGTCGCATTTTTTCACTGATGTTTTCATTGTTATTTCCGTTTTTGTATTTGCTTAAATGCGATTGTAGTTCGTAATTTTCTGCTTGCTGGATATTATTAGGTAATTATCTGTCTATTTTTGACGTTTTATTTGTAACATATTTATAGCATCGATCTAGAATCTGACGCTCGCTGTCACTGTCTTTTTCCCTGCTGGTCGGTCGAATTCCATGTAATGATTACGTTGAAACTGAACAGTATGAATTTCCAGGATCTGGACGTGTACTGCAGTGGCAGCAGTGCATAAGTCACATGATAAGTGTAACAGTGTACTGGTGTCACGATACAATTATGTGCATGTTTAGTTATTTATAGCTCAGTAATTTTTCTCAACTCATTGCGTACTCTGAGAGCATTCATAATGAATGACAAAAAAACAGAGTCCATTAGTTTATGCCATGGCCTAATGGCCCTTATTACAGGAGTATGAAATCTTGATGCATAATTTTAAGGATATGCATACTTAAGGGTGTGCATGGTAGACATTTTTTCAGTCTGGGCCGGACTGACAGCACATTTTATTTTCAGTCCGGGCTTGGACTGATGGCAACTTTTGTTATCAGTCCACGGCACTAGACTTAGACAGTATCTACAACCATCGAATAGTGGTCACAAATACCGGCCCAGGCCGTCCGTGTCCAACGCCGCCGTATCCGTGGCGACGGATCGGAAGTTTGGCCAAGCAGCTCCTTAAGCTAGGAACTATCATTGGATAGCTGCTTGGCAAGTTTTGTCAGCTGACTGCATCAACCTTAATATCTAAGCTATACTGCACAGTAATATATGGTGTCTACTATTGTTGACATAATCTTTCTAAAATGCTAACCTTAACCCAAACCCTCAACCTAACCCCAACCCCTAACCCTGAACACTAACCCTATCTTTAACCCTAATGGTAATCACTGAACCCTACACAATAATACAGACACAAATTGTAGTCTCTTCTGGCTCACCTTACTGCCTTAACCAATAACCACTTGCAACGTGGCGCCACATGTTGCACACAAGCTGTTAAAAGTTGAAAGTTAAAAGTCATACATTCTACAAAAAAATCAACTTTCACTTGAGCTGTATTCTAATATAATATTGAATATGACTGATATAAGTACGTTACAGTGTCGAGGCATGGTTCGTAGACGTTCTATATATACATTTTCCACTATGATTATTCATATTGGAAACAAGCTATTCAGTACAGCGTCGGAGCAAATTGCACCAAAACCATTCACCTAAATTGCCTTAAAACTGAATAAGCTGCAGAATACGAATACACTATTATGGAAAAAATGTTAAAATTTTATGACAGTGAATAGAAAAAAGTTGCAAAAAGTTTGGACGCACGAGAACTCGAACCTGAGACCTTTCGCGCAGCAGATGCGGATGCTACCAATAGACTGGCACAGCTGCTTCAATAGCGCTATTTATGGAGCACCTCGACCCGGACTGAAAATAAAATGTGACGTCAGTCCGGCTCGGACTAAAAATAATTTTTTCGGGTGTGCATAGTCAAAGAACACTGTTAAAATTGTACTGCAGGTGTTGTTTTTTAAATTTATTAACGAGGGAATTTGACTTTTTCTCATTACCTAGTGCTACAGCTGTTACAGTTGCTATTGATTTGCTGTGGGAAGTCATATAATAAGTAGAAATGTACTGATGGTATCTGCAAGTGTTGTGTGCTCTTACAGTTGTAAGAATACATTGAATTTTAGAGTACTCATTGTATCACTTCTTACTCATGTTTCTGGTTGTCCAGTGTTGAATGTCTGTGAAGTTTATTTTCTTTTAATACAAATTGTTGCTTGGTCTTGATATATTACATGTTGGTTGGTGTTCAGTGGTGCAGATGGAGTCAGTGGATGAACTATTGGCACGGGCTGTTCAACACTTTGAGACCACGTTCAAGCAGATGCCTTCTTGTGCCAGTTGTGCACCTGGCAGAGTCAACCTCATTGGAGAACACACCGACTACAACGATGGATTTGTCTTTCCTATGGTATGCGCTGGTGTAGACAAAATATCGTCCTTAGATACCATGCTGAGCTCTGCAAGGATAGCATCGACATTACTTCCACAAGTCTATGATTAGCATTTGAAACTGATGAATAATTTTACATTTGAAATGTGGTGTACTGGTGTAGCATGGCTTTTGTTTAGTTGCAGTAATGGAATAGTTCTAAGCCACGTACATTGTGAATGTGAAGAAGATTGCATTATGCTATGACTTTTCATGCCAGAGTGGGGACCCGGGCGTGTGATTTGTTTTGTCAAGGCACTACAAGCAGCTGCACTGTTTTGTCTTTTTAGGTGGCATTGCAACAGGTATTATTACGGCATGGTCTGCCTCTCTGGTTGTCACTCTCATGCACCAGAGTAATGCCATTGGGTGAAATGAGGTGACATTTTGGCAGGAACGCTTGTGCAGCCCGAAGCACTGGGGACTGCTTTTTATGACCTTATAGGAAGGGGAGATTTTAGCATTATAATGCCAGTCAGAACTTGCACGTTGCAACTAAACTGATGTACAACTTGCAATGATGCTGCCTAGTTCCAAGCGATTCTGATCCTTGTTAGTGTGCTTTTGGTTTTAAATGAACTTATTGAGTGGGATGAGCACATTCCTAGTGAAAGAACACCTTTCAATCCTGTAACTCCATGTTTTGTGACAACTGTTGTTTTTTGTGACAGGCATTGCCGCTGGTGACAGTGCTGGTTGGTAGAGCAACAGAGAGTGGAGTATGTAGAGTTGTCACAATGGCAGATCACATTGCTGAGCCGAGATCCGTGGAATTTCAGCTGCCGAAATCTGAGGCTGATCTGCAGCCTGGCCAACCACTCTGGGCCAATTATGTCAAGGGTGTCGTAGCATTTTTTCCTAACAAAGGTACTTACAAGAGCAGTTGTCTAGTTGGCCTGTTTTTTGTCTACTTTTTAGTGAGCTACCAGTAGTCATTGCCAGTTGTTTTGTATTGAACATACTACATTTTCTCTCTCATATAGGCCAAGCAACAATATTGCGGCTCATAGTCACTGCAGTGTCAAGGCTGTCTTGAATTAGCACCTAGCACTCAGTGCATATTTCTCTGTGTGCAAGTAAATGTGGATGCCATGTTGAATGTGTTTGAACGACTGATGGAATATTGAGCCATTTTGACACGGTAACACAAGGTATAATTACATTTTCTTGTCTTGGACAGAAGTCTGTTGGTGTTGGTTTGTAGCTGATCCTGGAGCTGGCATGTCCTTTTCTAGTTTTAAACTTGAAGAAGCTTATTGTCTAAACTGCTAAATGATTCAACTTTGTTGTTTAGTTTAATTAAGGTTTTGTTGAGGGCTGGAATTGTTGGTCTTGGTGTCAATGTGGTTTTGAGTTTTTGGTTATGGTCTTTTGGTCTTCATCTCCAGATTGTGATCTTGTATATGATGTATGTTGTGCTTTGTAGACGTTTTTATGTGCGAAAGCAGCTACTGCGTTCAGCGCGTCTTAGCCATCGCAATTCTGTCTGTCTGTCCATCCGTCCGTCTGTCCGTCTGTCTGACACACGGGTGGATCAGTCAAAAACGGTGCAAGCTAGGATCATCGTCGGCTGCCTGGAAGACTCTAGTTTCAGGAACCGTAAAGCTTTTTCATAAATTCAAAGGGGGTCACCCAGAACGAGGGTGCTAAATGAGAGGGAGTGGACAGAATTTGCGATTTTTGGCCAACAAATCGCTGTATCTCAGTAACGGTGCGAGATAGGGCTTAGGTTACTATTAATCACTAAGAGGAAGTCGTACACTGGCTCTCGATTAGCGTTCAATTTAATGACCTTGAATGACTTTGAACGCCAAAATAGGGGGTTTTTATATTTTTTGGCGATTTCAGGCTGCGAGACACATTGCAAGAGCGAATTGCGCCGAAACCAGTTGAGATAGACATGGACAAGCTGCACATGAAATTTTCAGCATTGAACATAGATTTCAACGGTTCAAGTCTCGATTTTCTAAGTTCAAGGAAACCTGCGCACGAGGGCATCAAGGAGCAGTACCCCCGTACAAGTTGCGACGAAATGGCTGGAGATAGACTGACAGTTTGCGAACAGGAACTGCTATAGGCTTTTGCGTGTCCTGTGAGCATTAGCTCAAATTTCTTGTTTCATTATCTTTTTAGCTTTGGAATCAAGTTTTTGGTTGTCGTCTGCTGCAGATTTAGTTTCATTTACATGAAGTATGTCATGCTATGCAGACCTGCTGCCATCTTTTGATGCAGTCATCGTCACATCAGTTCCAGTCGGTGGTGGTCTGTCAAGCTCCGCATCTCTCGAAGTGTCTGTGTTCTGTCTGCTTGAAGCCCTCGTTGCATCTAGCAGCCATGCCAGCAGCAGCGTGTCATGCTGTGCTTTTGCCATTGATGCAATGGTGAAGGCCAAGTGTTGTCAGCGTGCTGAGCATGTCTATGCCAGTATGCCATGTGGCATCATGGATCAGTTCATTGCTACCATGGGCAAGGCAGGACATGCCCTGCTCATCGACTGCCGGTCAGTTCTGTTTTGTACTGATGATAAATTCATTTATATTAGTTAGGCTACTTGTTACTCCAGGTAAGGTCTTTAGTACTCATGGAGGCTCACATCAATCTGTATACTGACTCTAGGTCTGCTGTTCAAAAGAGGAAGAAATTGTTCACCACGTACTTTCACTGGTTGAGCAAATACCAGCAGGTGGTAACGCACAAATGACGTTTCAGTGAATCCCTGGTCACTGCGGGATAGAGGGAAACATGTGGGCTGACAGTATTGTGAAGGATGCTTTCACATTACCACACTACCACAGTCAGCAGCACCAGTGGACTTTAGCACTGCTAAAACAGTCATCCGACATCACTGCGGAGTAGGATGGCCAAGCCAGCAGTACCGCATGCCACATATGTGAACAGAGATCAAGAAAAGGATTTTACACCTTCACAAAGGATTCTGCTTTCACGCCTTCGTACAGGAGGACATACATCAGAGTTGGCATGGTACCACAACAGAATAACGATAAACCAAGACCAGTCTGAACTGGCCACATGTCAGCGATGTGGTCAGGCAGAGGAGATGCTGGTACACTTAATGACTGAATGTTCGGTATTGGAAGACGCACGCAGCCACCATTTCCATGAGGATGATCCCATCACTTTTCTGTTCAACGAACCCGAAGTAGCACTCAGTTACCTGAGGGATGCTGGCCTCACCAAGGCCGGTTGCGTCTGATCCTTGATCGAGGGCCAGAAGAAAAACAACAACAACTAGGCTATTTGTGAAGGTCCTGCATTTCCAAGGTGGTTGAACTTTCTAAGCAATATACGTTCCATTGAGGCAGAAGTGCATTGTTTTTTTTGTTTAACTTTGCCAGTTATAAATTGTTCCCACATGTCTTTCTTTTCTCTGGGGCAGTTTGGCTCTCTTCAGACAGCTTAATTTCATGTTGAATCACGTTGAAAACTACGGCCTTTGACTTTAATTGGTTGCGCAGTAGCTAAATGTGAATTATCAGCCAGTGTATCCAAGTCCCTTTGGCTGAAGTTGACGATCAATTTGTCCTTCACCTAAAGTCAGCAAGAAGGGGCAAATTTGCTTGTCCTTTGATCGCGTGAAGGAACTAGCTTTTAGCTTTTAATGAGCGAATTAAAGTAGCTGACCAGGGGCATTAACGTAGTTGACAAGTTTCAACCTATGTTCACAGAATTTTACGCGCGAAAGCAGCTACTGCTTTTAGCGTGTCTTAGCCATCGCAATTCTGTCTGTCCGTCTCTCTGTCCGTCCGTCTGTCCGTTTGTCACGTGGGTGGATCAGTCAAAAATGGTGCAAGCTAGGATCACCAAATCTTCACCATCGTAAGACTCTAGTTTTAGGAACCGTAAAGTTTTTCCATAAATTCGAAGGGGGTCACCCTGAACGAGGGCGCTAAATGAGAGGGGGGTGGGCAAAATTTGCGATTTTTGGCCAATAAGTCGCAGTATCTCAGTAACAGTGCGAGATTCTGTCTAGGTTACTGTTAATCACTAATAAGAAGTCATACACTGGCTCTCGATTGGCGTTGAATTCAGTGACCTTGAATGACCTTGAACGCCAAAATAGGGGGTTTTTATGGATTTTTTTGGCAATTTTGGGCTGCAACACAAGTCTATATCATTCACAAGGTGGCACCACGTTACTATCGTTATGCGATCCAGATAGAGAATTTGGTATTTGTGTATTAACTTAGCGCGAACATGCCAATTTTCAGCTTAACTACTGAACCGGAACTGTTACAGGCTTTCGCGCGTCTTATGAGCATTAGCTCAAATTTCTTGTTTTTGCTTGACTGCTGAAATCTATACCAGTAGCTTAATAATGAATATGTGCTCCACTTATGCAGCATTATAGTTTGAGCCATAGATGTAGCAAATGTTGAAAGTGTTTTGTTAATCATGAAAACGTTTTTAACATTTTTATAATTTTCGTTGCCATGACGTATTTAATTATTGCTTATGTAGTCTAAACTCAGATGATGCGCTAATATTACAGGTCTCTGACAGGCGAACTGGTGCCATTGAGTAACCCTGATGTAGCTGTATTGATCGTCAACTCTAACGTGAGACACGAGTTAAGTGCTAGTGAATATCCACTGAGACGTCAACAGTGTGAAGAGGCCGCTCGCCTGTTGCAGTGCAACAAGTTGCGGGATGCCACTCTTGCCGATGTTGATGGTACGCTGTTGACGAGTTTCGACTCTTTAGTGTTTATTATGTAGTCTACATTGTGTCTTAGCAATGCCAACTTTTTTAATTTTGTGATATCTTTGTCCGATGTTATGTGAGTTTGCTAGTTTTTTTTTGCTGCAGAAACGTACTCCAGGAAATTTTAAACAGACACTTTTACACAGCCTGCTAAATCTCATTTTATATGTTTCTTCTGTAACACGTAAAAACTAGCAACGAATTTTATGGCACACAGTATAGCGTGTTAAGCTTAACTGCTGAATAATTTGATATATGAACTGTACTATAATCTGCTTCATGGGGTAGAATTGGACACACTCTGTATTTTTTGGGATTTTGGCCCCCTATAGCTTTGTCATGGCCAAGATTTGCAACACCACCACCACCATTTATAACCCTAACCCTAAACCTAATTCATAAACTCAACCCAGACCTTTGCTATGGTGGCCCTTTGCTATGGTAGGCTGTTATTTTTATTTGAACATTATTTATACAGTGCCATGCCAAGCAGATTGGACAGTAGATGTATTTTAATAGTTCTATACAGTTGATACACGTGACATTGATGGTAACGTTTTTACGCGTGAGAGCTAGCATAGCTAGTAGCTATAGCGCGTATTAGCTATGGTAATTCTGTCTTGGAGTATGTCTTGGTGTCTGTCACAACCCAGTACCGATTGGAGCCCAGGTGAGATAGAGACTTCTGCTTTTCATCGTATGATAGCTTAGAGTCTCTAGTATTTTGTGACAAAATTTCATGCTACTGGGTGATGGGGGTCCAAACAAACGAAGTGGAAGAGGGGCACTCCCCTGCCCCTTAAAAAGCGTTATTCTACCGTTATTGGCTCTTCTAACATGAAAATGGTTGCAGATAGGCACTGATATGCTGCTTATCATAACAAGCACTGGCAACGAGCTTCTTAGAAATGTCAACATCAATGATCTTGAATGACCTTGAACCCCCCAAATAGGGGGTTTTAGTGAATTTTTCGTGATTTTGGGCTGCGACACACACTTTAAGAGTGAATTGCACCAAAATGGCTGGAGATAGACCAAGACAACCTATGTATGAAATTTCCAGCATTGAATGTAGATTTTAGCAATTTAAGTCCGGACCATCTAGGTTCAAAGAGGCCTGCACACGCGGGTGTCAAATAGGGGTTCTCCTCTTAAAAGTGGTTATTTATCCGCTGCTGGCTTGTGTAACGTGAAAATGGTTGCAGATAGGCACAAACATGCTGCTTAACATAACAAGCACTGGCAATGGGCTTATTAGGATTGTCAACATTGATGACCTTGATTGATCTTGAACCCCCAAAAATAAGGGGTTTTAGTGATTGTTTGGCGATTTTTGGCTGCTAAAAGTGTTCTGCGACAAAATGGATGGAGATAGACCAAGATTACCTGCGAACAGGAACTGCTATAGGCTGTCGCACGTCTCATGAGCATTAGCTCAGATTTCTTGTATTAGTGTTTGTGGAATTGCCAGCGGCCAAGACTCGGCTCAGTGGCGTGGTGTATCGTCGTGCAAGGCATGTCATCAGTGAAAATCAGCGATGCATCGATGCTGCTGCTGCTTTGAAGGCTGATGATTATGTCAGCTTTGGCCAACTCATGACTGCCAGCCATCAATCACTCAGGTACTCTGTTTCACAACAGGGCTTGCCATTTGAAAATAAAAGTTGATTAAAAAATCTGTCGTGCCACACAGTGTCTAGGCGATCAATAGGCGATCGATTCTGACGGGGATTGTATAGTATCACTGTAGAGTGTAGACGCTCTCCCTCAGAGCCAGGAAGCAACTGGTGCCAAGTTGCACCAGTCCTTTTTCTTTTTCCCATTTGTCTTCATTTCCTTTTTCTTGTCCTCCGATTTCTTTCCCACTTCTTTCCTTCTCTTCAAAAATTTATCCATATGGGTTTACAGAGTCCAGGCTGCAAATGCATTTTTACAAATTTTGGGCTCCCAAAATGCATCTACTGGCAACATTAATTCGTTTATGTGCAATGCTAATTTTTTCCAGTTCAGTCCTCAACTTTTTTTCATGAAGCATCTTGCTTCTACCTGTCAAAGGAGTGGATGCACTTGGCTAAGACTAAGGTCCACTCTTCACGCTCAGTAAGCGAAAAGAACAGGCAAAAACATAATACTGCAATGATGCAAATAAAATTTTAAAACGTAATGACCGAAAAAATGGTAGTAAATGAGTGTTTTAAAGAGTTTTCGTATCACCCATGCCATCACCCATATTTGACAGTTGCACTCATATTGCTTATCTCTAGTCTTATGTTTGCAATGATATAATGGGTTGGATACAGTTGCTACTGTCACATGTGACTAAACGAATGACAGTGTGGGTTTGTGATACTGACTGTTCGCTACAATGGAATTAGTGTATAAACTAGAAAGCAGTCAGAGCCCGCACACCTCTGCCAAGGCAATGTTTTTCGGTTTTGCAGCGGTTTTCTTTATGCCCCATTGAAAGCAATGGTAACGAAAATTTTAAAGTGATCCAGAATCCAGGATTCCTTCCGGATCACCCCCAAAATTGAATCACTGGTAGTTTTTGCCATTCCCGACATTCCCAGAAAATTTCAAAAAGATCTGTCCATAACTTTTTTGAGTTATCTTGCTAACACACAGACAGACAGACAGACAAACAAAGTCTGGCAAAAACATTACCTCCTTGACGGAGGTAATTATTAAGTGTAGTTTATAAGTTCAGTTGACATTCACGCATTCCACTCCAGACAGTGGCTTAGCAAACAGGGTTGCCGTCTGTTCGTCACCAATGTCTGGAGTGTTACAACCACCCATGAACTCATTCCGGTCAAGCGCAATGATTGAAACATGTCTGTTTGTCTGTTTATCACGCTCAGGTCACATGCAGAATGCACCTTGAAATCAGTTTAATGTTAAAATTGCTGTTTTGAACCATCACACTGTATTGCTGTATTTTTCGCTCTCGTGCATATTCTGTACTACACTTCTCGTCTGTCAGTCTAATTTTTTCAACAGATTGCTGTATAAAAATACAAAGAAGAATACTGTACAAAATTGATTAGTATATTTTTATAGTACTTCATTTGTATAGACAGTTCAACATTTCAACTATTTTTTAACATGTGAACTGAATGAGTACAGTAGACAGTGCTTTTGTAAACGAATATTGTATTGTACTGTTTCTCACTGCATGCTCAGATTGCGAATATGCCACCAAATTTTAGTAACGTCATTTCTTGTCGAACTCACCGGAGTTGGACTTGGACCCAGCCTAAGTGGGTAGAACTGCATCTTGACTGGAGTTTAGTGTCACTAGCAAGAGTCACTTGTGACTGTGAGTGGTGTGCACATGTGTGTACAGGGATGACTTTGAAGTGTCATGTGCTGAACTGGATGAGTTGGTGTCACTAGCAACTAGCGTCAGTGGCGTCTACGGCTCTCGCATGACTGGAGGAGGCTTCGGTGGATGCACTGTTTCGCTCGTCCGTGTTCATGCTGTCGACAAAGTTATCGACCACATCAAGGTGGTGGATCTGTTGGGCGTATAGAAAGGGGTTAACTGTATTTGAGAACGCATCTCAGAGCTGTGGAGCGTCATCTGCCATATGGGATCACACCTGCCACTCGACACAGCCTTGACATGGCCTTCCTTAACCAAGCCAGACAGGCCAGTGCTTGATTTAAATAGATTTCGATAGAAAGGGGTTAACTAAGTATAGCTGTATTTGAGAACCTGTCTCAGTGCTATGGAACGTCGCCTGCCATATAGGATCACACCTTGTTAGCTACCACCCAACGCAGGTGAACACGCCCCAGTTTAGTTCAGCCAGACAGGCTGGTGCTCAGTTTACCTACCCCGGAGGGATGGAAGGCTGAGTTGGCCTTGATATTGGTTGTATAGCAAGATATTTTACCTGTTCGCAGACAGTCATTTATTCAGGTAGCGATCAGTTGACAGTGACCTGACCGGGAGTTGAACCAACAATCTTTTGGTTATAACTGCAGCATCCTAATGGTTATGCTAACAAGCCACCAGTGTATGATTTTGGGCGGCGTTGTGCTTTTATCAGAGTAAGTAAGTAAGTAAGTAAGTAAATGATTTATAAAGCGCCAAAGTCTTGGAAAGAATCAGGGTGCATAGGATGATGGATGCTAGGTGGCAGAAAAGGCTGACTGAAAGTAGTGGGTCTTTAAGTGACATCTGAATGTAGCCAAGGTTTGACATTGACGAATTTGAGGAGTTAAGGAGTTCCAA
>Ga0056128_1002005_pt1 | contig 23704 bp, 10 predicted proteins | sample WorMetLIZISLAND2_FD_71113 | JGI IMG/M metagenome (GOLD analysis project Ga0056128, IMG submission 71113) | Marine gutless worms symbiont microbial communities from Max Planck institute for Marine Microbiology, Germany - Olavius geniculatus... ... | reverse complement strand
GTCACTGTCAATTTAGCATGATTTTAGGGGTAAGGCAGATTTGTGTAAATCAGGCAAAGAATATTTAAATGCTGAGGCATGCAAGTTGTACACTTCTTCTGTACACAATTGCGAAACTTTTGGCATATTACGCACCTTTCCATCAACAAACATCGCTAAGTTATAAAAGGTCAAATATCCATGTTAAATCAATTACAGTCAAATTTGGCAAAATTTCGGGGGTGACGAATATTTGTCAAATTAGGCAAAGAATATTTAAATGCTTCAATATGCAAATTTGTCGTTTATTCTTTACAGCATTCTGAAACTTTTGACGTATCACACGTCTTTCTGCCACTAACGATCGCTGAGTTATTAACGCTCAAACAGGTCTGGTTTTTTTGGCCCACCCTCTACTAACCTGGCCCGGCATAGAGTAACTTCGTTCCTCAGATGAAACGCGTTACTGCTATGCCACAATCCACAATGCACTTCAAGACCAAGACCATGATGTTGAGGTCTTTGTTATTGGGTTCAGGGTGACCACTTGTCTGGAAAACCTGGAGATGTCAGGGAATTTGAAACATGTCAGAGAAATGTCAGGGATTATGTTAACAGTCAGGGAGATGTCAGGGAAAAAATCTTGTCTGGGAAAAGTGTCCCAAAACTGTTCATTTCTAGTTGAATATTTGCGTTCAGCTCCATTTTTTCGCTTCGCTTGCAGACTTTTACTCCCATACTTTTAAATTTGTGGTGCCAGTAAGTCGCTTTTGTTTGCCTTTATTGTTTAAACTGCACTAAATTTGGTCAGTTAACTTTCTGGAAAATAATTAAAATTGTTGCCAATAGATGTCATATCGCTACTGTTGTGATCGGCAATACTCCATCTATGTTTCCTTAAAGTGTCTGGAAAAGTCGGGGAATTTGATCATGACTTGAGAATGGCCACCCTGTGGGTTGTATTTTGTAGCAAACAGATGATATTAATTGAGCATCATGTTGATACGCTGGTTTTATGTGATGGTGTACTGTAGTGCCACATAGAGAAACGTGACTATAGAGCTGGGGTTCAGTGGCTGGACCGAGCCAACTCAGTTCCTGTCTCCAGCCGAGATGTAAGTCTTTCATCATTTGTCTGCTTTTCTAATATGATTTATTGAAGTTCGTGGTGCATTTTTATTTCTTATTTTTTGATGCAGCTTGTTATCTTCACCAAGTGTGAACATAGTGAACATTGGAGAAGATTAGGAGATTGATCGTTCTGTCTGTGTTTCTGTCATTCTGGGTACATAATGACTCGATGTCATTGCACCAACAAGGCAAGCAGCAACGCTGGCTATTACTTTTACCTCTCTCCGCAAAGTGGCTTTTCCTTCACCCTTTCCTTTCCTTGTTGTTGTAGGGCAGTGTTTTTCAGTCAGGAATATTCAGGAATATTCGTACAAAAAAATTATTAAAATGTGATAATTAGTTTTCAAGTTACAGTCAAAAATATTGGGGATGTTTTTTGAGACATGGTGTAGTTGTATTTGTAGGTGTAGTAGTAGCAGCAGTAATGTTTAAATCACTTAACTTGGTGGAGATATGCACTCTCTCGAGCGCCTTCTAGTTTAGCCCATGTAATTTATTTGTTAAACCATTTTCTGAAGTGGGAATGAGAATAAGTGAGTGAGCAACTTATACACTGCTAGTATGTAATAATTGTGTAACAGTTATATAATAAATTGCTTCAGTTAATTAGTTACATTATATTTATATTTTGCAAGGTAGTATGGTGACATTTCTAAGGTGTGGTGGAATCTTTGGCTATTAATTACTGTGAATTGTCAGCACATGACTGCAGATTGTTAAGGAGATACATTCGTTGTAACACTGTGACTGCCAATAGAAAGTTTTTATTGCACACACTTTTTTTCATTTTAACTTTACACAAACTCATTATTAGAAAATCGTGCTTATTTCAGAATATTTTGTTGATGTTAGTACGAATTACCAGATCAGTTTTGCTTTTGTTTTCGACATACTAAGTTTTAGTAATATGTCTGTATGATAGTTTTATGTTGGACGTTGGTTGATATTTATTCCTGCTTTAAATCATCGTTAAATAATTATTTGTTGCATCATTCCAGGATCAGCTATATCAGCAGGAAGTGTCGTCTCTGCTCTACCAGTACTCTATCTACCGGTAGACTATTTTCAACTACATACAGTCATCACTGTTGTGTCTGCTTCATAACGGTTTCAGACTTTGTCAGTTAGCAATTATGTTATTGTTATATTTTGTCGTGTTATTGTTTCATGCTACTGATGTTTGAAATGGTTCTTCAATGTGTTATATTGTGAATGTTATATGCAGTGTTTTTACTTAATTCAAATAATTATATTCAGTTTCACGAGGCCACGTGCTGCAAGTGAGTAGTCACACTCTGTATCACATCTTGAATACGGATATAATGTTAGTCAAAAAAGTAAGTCATTAGATTATTAGATGTCTGTTTATTTTTGTCATTCATTCACTGGCATAGTTGGTAGTAAATTGAACAAGGTGGTCATTAAAGATCCCACCGTGCTTAACTTTCTTTAGTTCACTGCCTGTTATATTATCTATATTATATTATTCAGAAATCAAACCTACCTGAATTTATCGCATTGTGTACCAGTAAGGGCGTGTTGCACCAACGTCGTTCATGATCTCGATTCAGCTGAATCTAGATCAAATGTTGAACCAAGTTCACGCTGAATTATGTTGGACCAAGTTGAACTCGGACCAGCTGATCACGTTCAGTTGAACGGCCGTGGTTATACCGTGGACGACACGCTCGGTCTAGAGCCTACGGGCCAACTACAGTGACGTGACTGCAGTGCTTATGAAACAGTCCAGTACAGATTGGCCGTAATTTGTTCGAATTTTAAGTTTCCCTGAAGTTACTACACAATTTTCGCATCAACAGTTGCATTGATAAAGTTCTGAAAATATGCATTTTGTGTTCCGATAGATATTCGTTAATTATTCTACGTCCGTTGTCAAGATAATATGTTTGCCGTAGCTACGGCACAGCAACAGTGCATCGGCACTCTAGAATGCTGTTTATTTATCCATTAATTAATTTATCCAGCACAAAGACCACAGAAAATAGATATAGCACAAATATAACATATCTTGATCACAAGTGTAATTGAATTTAACGTCTTATAAATCGATACGAATGAGTTTTTGTTGCTGTGGTTAAGGTTCGATTGTATGTTTACTGTAGCAGCGAGACATTGCCACCGAAAAATGCGATTTATTTATCTATTTGTTAATTTATCGAGCACAAAGAGAACATAAAACGAATATAGTAGAAATCTGACATATCCAAATCATCAGTATAATTGCATTAAAAGTCTTATGATTCGATATGAGAAAGTTTTTTGGACAGGATAAGATTTGAATCGGACAATTTTTTGCAGCAATAGTATGACCGAAAATATTTATTGCCTAGTGTGCATGCTTAACCGCGAGTTGAACCGAGATCAAAATTTGATCGATGGTCAGATGGCAGTTCAGAATTGAACGGAGATCAACACTTGAACCACTTAGTGCAACACAATTTACGGCTGAACTAGGTTCAAATTCTAAGACTATTTGACGCTGATATGACAAAAGTAGGGCTGTACCGAATAGCCAATTTTACTATTCGGTCGAATAAGAGTAATATGTTATGTTATTCAGCCAAATAGAATACGAATAGTTGACGCAAGTTCAAACAGATTGCCAAATGCCCTGGTTTCATTACTTAGTGGTGAAAAATTTCAAGATTGGGCACTTTGTATCCATGTTAAACGAGTGATACTGACAAACATTACTAACATTACATGACAGTGACTTACGACAGACTCTTTACAGTTGGCAAATGAAATGGTTAAGAAAATGCCATAAAGCATCGAATGTGGGCGTTATGCTGCTAAGACAGCTGCGCTGACAGCAGCTATCTTTGAGACTGAATTATTCGTATTTAGTATATTTATGGTGCTAGTGTTCGTCCAAATACATATACACTATTCAGCCTACTATTTGGGCCAAATAGAATACAAATAGAATATTTGGTACAGCCCCAGACAAAAGCATTAAAGTAAAAAATGGCTGCTTTGTGAACTGATGTCGTTATTTTTTATGCAGCCATTTATAGTTGCAGCATTGTGGGTCTCGTAGTTTGTCCTATATGAGATCTTTACTTGATAATATTTAGAAAAAAAATTGCTATGAACATTCCTTGGGGCAGGCTTAGCTGGTGTACAATTTTCAACTCAACTGGTGAAGGGTATTAGGGTTACTGTTGTGCTGTATGATCTATAACTTGGCGGACGGCTGTTGACATATTTTTCTTGTTGTAGTCAGTTAACGGAACAGTAGCATTAAAGGTAAAGGTAAAAAAGGTAAAGGCCAACGCTTGCTATAGCACTTCTTACCGTTGTTCAGAAGTGCTTTACAATCTCGGTAGTGGCAGCTGATTGGCATGCGCTAATGATACCACAGTGCACTATGCGGTGGCCATCCATTGCCCGCATTAACAAACAATTGGACCAGCGGTTTGCAGCTAGCAGACATACCACAGCCCCAATCAGCCACACTAGGACTTCACCTCGTAGCCCGTAAGTCACTACTCATTTCCTATCCCAAGTAGGGTAGGAGGCTGAGTTGACCTGATTAAGTGCTGTGATTTGCTCTGTATTGCCATTTTGTTCAGTCATGCTATGTATGTTGTTGTGATTATGTAGCTACACTGTGTCCGGTAAAAAAGGTAAACCCCTAGACATTGTACAATAAAAATGTCAAATCTGAACAAATCTGAATGAAATTTTGTACACTTAGTTCCCAGTATATTCCTGAAGCGAGTGTCAAATTTCGTTGAAAATTATCGTTTACGAGCCGAGTTATTAACAGTCAAATATCGATAGCAAAATTTCTTCATTACCAATATGACGCTAAATACTGCATTCGCTCGATCGGAAGTGATGTGTGTTGATGCAATCGACGTAAGCAATAATAAAATGGTATTTTCAATAGATGGTCGTGTTTTCGAGTTTGCATCCGGGAATGCAGAGGCCACTTTGAACACAAACTTCAGGTGTGTTTGCAATTTGCACTAACACACTTGTACAGTTTGTCAGTTAGGCCGACATGTCCATGCAGTTGCTTAATACTGGACAGTTCATCACAAAAGCCACTGTAACTATTGTTTGCGTGGGCACATTTAACTCAAATTCAGCACTTTGATTGCCAATAGATGATGCATTGTTGATGTTTTGTTTTGCCAAAATTAGACATTGTTTGTTGGAGTTATGCAAATGTGCAGAGTGGTTTACTTATGTAATGCCACATCAGTAACAAAGATATTTTGTTATCAATATTCAACAATTAATAACTTTGCTATGAAATTATATTTTTCAATGAAATTCTGCGGTCAACTCAGCAATTTACTGGGGATACTTTTATTTAGATTCGTTGAGATTTGACATTTTTATTGTACAATGTCGAGGGGTTTACTTTTTTACCGGACACAGTGTAGTGTATTATGGTGCATGCTCCTGCCATTTTGTTTGTAGATGCAGAAACATTCTTTGAACATTTGTTAGTTATTTGAAGTTATTTTTTAGTTTTGCCTTTGCTAAGTATAATCTGTAGAGAGTTGAAACAATGCAGTTTTGTATTTTTGTTATTATTGAAAAATATTTTTATGATACTGTTATTATGTGGCTACATTGTGGGTCTTGCCTGTTAGTTTGTCTGTCTGTCTCATAACTCAAACAAGAAATATTTTAGATTGTGACCAATCTAACATACTCCTCGCGCACATTTTTTTTCTTCTGTATTCTTTTAACTGCTTTGTAGTTCCTTTCTTTTCACACCGCAAATGACATCATTGGTCACGTGCTTTTCTAGTTGTATGATGCTATTGTTATTTGTCAATAAATGTTATCGGTTAGTTGTTTTTTTTGTGACAAGTTTACTGTTATGTGTTATTCTTAGACCATGCATTGTTGATCAGTGGAGTCACTAACCACACCAACAACAATGGCAGGAAAATTCTAGCGATCTAGTGTAAGGGAAACATTGACACTGTCTCAAAAAACATCCCAGACATTTTTTATTCTAACTTGAACAAAAATTATCAGATTTTTATAATTTTTGGTGTGAATATTTCCGACAGAACTTGCCATTAAATGGACATTCATTTTTTATGTTTCCCAATGTCTGCTTCTGCACTACCTGGGGAAATCAGGCCAAGCAAACTACGCATTGAAATGATAAAAAAACATCGATAAATTCCGTCTATCCTGATATGCTGAAGAGCCGAGAGCCAGTCAATTACAAGATTTGACTGTTGTGCAGCAATATGTTTACCATATGACGTTAAGGAATGTTTTTGAATTCAAGAAGTGACTGGTGAAGTCTGGATTAGTCTGGAGCATAACATTATCGATACTGCTGTCAATGAATGGAGAAATTGTCTCTATGTTTGTGATTGCACAATTGGCCAACATTTCGATCAATTTTATTGCAGGCAGCTGAAAAACAAAACAATTAGATAAAGTGTCAGCCAAAGTGTTAAAAATGTAAACAAAATTTGGTTTTGTGTGATATTTACATTAAGTAATAATACCACTTTTGGTAAAAATGCAATATTTCATTGGTTCTAATTTCTCAGGTAGTGCAGAAACATACGATGGGTGAGGTAGGAAACTACATAACGATTTGATTGCCAGTTGTCTTAGGAATAATTTTTACCAAAAATTATTAAAAGCTGATAAACCTTCTTCAAGTTACAATCAAAAATGTTTGGGATGTTTTTTGAGACACCGTGTAGTTACCAATTAAATGAATACAGCAAGGGAGATACGTATGAGTATACTTAAATGTCTGACAGTCATTTGAATTTTAACTTCGTGCTGTAATGTTACTGTGATGCAGGCATCACACACGTCCAAGGTTTGCAGCCACTTGGGGACTTTGTATCGAGACCCCCATATCAGGGCTCCCCGGACCCTACTCTAGGAGGACACGTCCTGCGTTAACTTTTCCTTTACCCCTGCACTGCGCACTGCATTATAGTTTACAATGACTGTAGTGGTGAATGGTTACAGCGCAATAGAGATGATACTGTGCTGTACAAATTCAGCCAATTTTTGACATTGATAGGCCTATAGGAAGAGTTCAAGTAAGGCGTAGAGCTATTTTGGAGCATGGTCAGAAGAATGGCAGAGCAATGCTCATTGAAGAGCTTTTAATGTAAGCGTACGGTATGCACTGCTGTTGCCGACTTTCAGACCTTTGCTAGTTTTCTTATTTTTATATTGACATTGCAGTTACTAATTTTTTATTCAACTGGAAGATAATCGCATCACAAATTCACTATTTCTCAATCCTAAAGACAAGACAATAAGCATAACGGACCGTAATCGTCTAGAAACTATTGGAACCTCCCGATACTTAGACGAACCGTTTTCGCGCGCGATTGTTTGTTTACATAACTTGTAACTAACTAACAAAATTAACAGTATTAAGTTCACGCATATTTATACCATGACATCTAAGGGTTTATTACGCAATGCACACGGCGAAGGGCAGACTGACGTCTGTTACGATGACAGCGGAGAGTAAATATACACTCTGGAAACCTGTGATAATGGAATTATGGCTTTTTCACCGCTTTGCTGGTTCTGGTTCGCCCCTGGCTTGTTCGCCCCTTGTCTCTTTCGCCGCCTGGCTCGTTCGCCTCCTGGCTGATTCGCCCTTGGCTATTTCGCCCCGCAGTAGCTGCTGTTGCACGTAAAAATATTGGTGTGCACATATCACAACCTTACATCTGTCTCTGCATAAGGAATCAGATATGCCCATAAGCTTTATGGGCTCAACATCAGTCTGTGAAGCATTGGGACATTAATTAGTCAAAAATAGTGTTTACGCCAATATAGGCATAAACATAGCCTGTCGTATATATTTACAACTAGGCGTAACAATAGCCCTGGCCTTTATCAAGCTAAGCTTCCAACCTGTCTCAGGAAAATTTGTGACAATTGTTCGGTATTCTAAACCATTTTCCTATATACAACACGAAGAAATTTTGGAACAGTTATGTTCTAAACACACAGGCAAAATTTAGCACCATTTGTAACAATTTGTAAAAAAAATATTCTTGCACTTTTGACATAGACCGGTGCTCCCCTGGTCACATCTGCCAATTGCCTATGATCACGACTGTCGTAAGTGCCTGCCTACAGCAGGCAGTCTCTTACGGCAGCCGTGATCACGGCAGCTAGCAACTGATGAGATCAACCTTAGCAAGGTACGATGCCAAGGTATCACGCCTTCATACCAGTCGGCCAGTCAAGCCTGGCAGCACTAGGTTTGAATTCATAACCAATGTTGCAACTTTAATTTGTTTGTACATCTATGGCTACATAATTGTACAAAATATCCTTAAATTTGCACGCTAAAAATTTAATAGCTAACAAAACTGAATAAGCTGCAATAACTAACCCTAACCACTAGCGCCACCTATCTAACGCCACCTGTCTAGTCTATGCCCATGCCCAGCGATGTTCTAAAAATAGCTAGCAATACCGTGGTTGCCGTGATCACGAATTCATGATCATAGACACTCCCTTTGACATATCGTGATTTTCATGAATTGTACGATATGTTGTAGACACATAATAACATGTGGAAATGATGGAGATGTACATATCTACAATGGTTTTAATGACGATGATCCTGTCTCATATCGTATTGGAGATGCTGTGTTCTGTGTCTGTGTTAAGGTATCGCTGTCATATTTATTTCTAACACAAGTAAACATTGTCAACATCATCATCAAAAGAATTTATAATGTGCCATTTGCAAATAAAATAAAAACAGTAGTGCAATACATTGTCAATAAAAGATTCCCAACACCTGCAGAAAGTAAGTTTTGCTAACTAGTGCACAGTACTGTAACTGTAACCCAGGGAGACTTCAGAATATGCAAGAAATATTGAAATTTACTGGAGGGCTTGGCAGTTAGTCTTTGAATACATATTGGGGCATTTATTTTTCCAGTGATACAAACTGTGTTGGAGACGTTTATTCCATTGACTTAATATTGCACATCTTTGACGACAGATTATCAGCAAAAATTTTTTCAAAAAAAAATCTGCTTGGGTCCATATTTGGTCGGATTCACATTCTTAACTACATGGTTGGCTGACTGCATTGACTGTAATATTGACAGCTGACCAGTTCGCATTCATACACGAAAAGTGTCAGAGGATATTTGCCAATAGTATATTTGCTGTTTCACTGCAGAATGAACGTCTGTATGCGGCCACTGATGGTAATGCGATTGAATCATACCTGTTTGAAGATGGTCAGCCCGACGGTGTTCTTAGTCGCTTTTCTGCCCCTGCGACTCACATGTGCTTCAGCAGTTCAGGAAGTGTCGTTGTGGTTGGTGCAAGGTAAAAGCTTTTAATGTACATTTCCACACTGTTTCTTGGTTTTTTTGCCAACGGATGTATGTCTAGTTCAAAACTTTTAACATTACACTGTGTCTGTTTATACCATCCCTTGCTATGTTGTAGTCATGATATGTATTGATTAGAGCTGTCAGATTCATGCATTAATTAACGTGTTAATGCGTTAATAAATTAACGCATGTTAAAAAAATTAACACATACGTAAATTTATGTTAATTTACTAAATTCTGAGAAAGAAAAGTTCCAATATTTCGTTAAACTGCTGTTATTTGACAGTCGAATGAATTCAAGCAACTAAACTGTAGTTGCCATTCCATCGCTACTGTAAATAAATAGTTATTTTGACGACAGACTAATAGATTTTTATGCTGGCTATGACGTCAGTTATTGTTCATTATACATTTTAAAATGTGTTTCTAACTTTCTATATTCTACAGGTGGGCCCCCAAATGTTGTGGCGCTCGGGGTAACTTACCCCCGTACTCTCTCGACGGAGCTGGGTGGATTAATAATGCATTAATTAATGCATTGGAACAATTAGCGCAATGCTTTATTGCATTAAAAATATCAAAGCTTTGACAGCTCTAGTTTCGATATTATACAACATGTTGAGTTTGCTAGTCTGCTAGAAGCCACATGGAGACAAGGAGTTGCCGAGTCCATGACCTTAGCAGCAGAGCTCACATTTATTCCAAACCATTCTTGTCTGGATCAGTCCCTAATGCCCTGTTGCCATTTCATGTCTTTGTCGTATCCTGTTCTTGGCGTTTATAAAAGCTCACGTTTATGGACTGATGTGTGTGTTCGTGATCTTGGCACATTCAGACTGGTGACTTAAAAGTAATTAATTGGTAAGCAGTAAACTATCAGACTGCAATGTTAAATTTTTATAAAATTTCCTGCTCGAAGTCTGTTTGCTTTCAGAACAAAATTCAACCTTGAGCTGACAGTTGTTTTCTCCATTCAGCACATACACTGTGTCTGGAAAAAGCTAACTTTTTCTTCAGTAAATTGCTAAAGGGAACACCAAATTTTGTTGAAAAATATTGTTTCTTAGCAGAGTTATTAATTGTTGAATATCATTAACAAAATATCTTCATTACTAATATGGCATTACTTACTGCAGTTGCTTAATTGGAAGCGACGTTTGTTCACATAATTAATATAATGTAAACAGTAATACTGTCAGGATTAAACAAAATAGCAGATGGTTGTTTAATACTGGACACTTTATTTTTTTCGGTGACCTCACAAAAGCTGCTGTATCAAATGTATCACGAAGTTTTGTTGTTTTTTTGTGTCACGCCATATTGGTAACAAAGATATTTTGTTATCAATATTGAACCATTAATATTTCTGCTAAGAAATAATATTTTTAAACAAAATTTGATGATTGTTTTAGCAATTTATTTGAAATTAACTGTACAAAATTTTATTCTGATTTGTTCCGACTTGACATTTCTATTGCACGAAGTCTAGGGTGTTACTTTTTTTCTGGACACAGTGTAGAATAACATATAGCAAAACTGCTTCGGTCATTGGAGCTGTTGATCAGTGGAGCTGTATCTTTTCCATCAGTTGTTAGTGTTACAACAGTAACCCTGCACAATTTGTAGTTAATTGTAGTATTTTCTGGGTGCTATCATAGTTAGTCAGACTCGTCTTACTTTGCTTTAACTAAAGGGGATGTCAGACGAATGACAAAGTTGGCCGACTTTTCTAGGCGTGGTTTAGTTGCACCAGAACATCGGCCGATAAAATCAGTGAAGCATGACACATGGCCGATATTTTCGCCTGCTACTTCGTACGATATCAGCTAGCACAACAGCCGAATGCAGATCGCAAAATGATACTTGCATCACTTTTTTGCATCTTATGAACAAAAATAAATATCAAACACAATAAATAACTAACATAAATATTCATCTTGCATTGTAAACAATCACTGTGGCAACCGCAACATTAACAAAATTTGTTGATCGATCTACAGAAAGTCGGCTGACAAAGTCGTCGAAGATAGAACATGCTCTATCTTGGCCGACGAAATCGGGCGATTTTGTCAGCCAACAAAATCGGGCGATTGTTGCATTTCACACGACAGATTTTTGTCCGGCGATTTTGTCGGCAGATAAAATCGGCCAATTTTGTCGTTCATCTGACATCCCCTTAAGGTTCGTCAAGCATTTTGATGTTTCATGAGTGTTTAGCTGTGTTGTGTTTCAGTGACTTTACAGTGAAGCTGGTGGATGTTGAATCCAAGGAGCAGCGACTCTTCAGTGGACATGAGGCACCAGTGTTGAGTGTTGCGCTACACCCAGACGAACATCTTATCGTGAGTATACCAGTGCTACCAGTACTACAATGATGACAACTACCAATGCCGTGGTACTGCTACGACTGTTAGTAGTAGTAGTTGCTGTTGTCACAATGATGTAATGATTCAAACATCACCATTACACAATGTCAGAAGAACGTTGCTGACTGTGTAATGGTAAAGTTTAATTATTAAATTGTGATTTGTGCTGTTTTTATATCTACAACCACGATGTCACCTTTACACTGTATATAAACTGAATAGTTTTTTCACATAACTTGTAGTAGTTTTGCCATTCATAGATTGAGGCACCAGTTCGGAGTGTTGTCTTGTGATTACTATTTCCAAAGGAATATATTAGTAGTTTTTAACTATATGGTTGTAGCGGTCTTGCCGACTCACTGCTAAGAGGTAGGTTTTCATTTTTTAAAAATTGCTGTATCTTGACATCATTAGCATACAGTAAGCCAGTTCAGTTTTGGCATTGCAGTAGGTAATTTGTTTTAAAAAGGCATTGATTATCTCAGCCAAGTGTGAATGTAGTGAACATTGGAGGAGATTAGGAGATTGGTCATTCTGTCCATTTCTGTGTGTGTCTGTCGTTCCCTGTGTGTGTATGTGTGTCTGTGTACATGTCTTTGAGGTGCCATATCTCCATAACGGTGCCAGATAGACACATAGTCACAATGTAGTAGTAGTAGTAGTATTTAAATAACTTCACTTGGTGGAGATATGCACTCTTACAAGTGCCTTCTAGTTTTTTAATGGTGTTATACTGCTGATATTGTAGTGGACTACATTGAGAGGGTGACTGGAATAATGACTGACAGACTTGTGGCTGTGTCACAGGACCGTGCCCATGACAGTAGTGATGAAACTGCACAAAAGATTTTTAATTACTTGAATAATACATGAATATTATTTTATTGTCAAATAACTGTAAGTTAATAAAATATTAGAACTCTTTTTTTTTATACCGAATTTATTAAATTTACCTATGTGCATTCAACCTGTGTTAATTTTTTTAACATGCAGTAGTTTTTTTACTGTGTTGAATATTTTGACAGCTGTACTTTTAAGGTAATTAACAGAACACTAGTGCCTCTAATTTAGTGTATTGATCACCATCTGTCATCAGCCCTTTTGCCAAAGAATAGCAAACCGATAGAAAATCATTTGTGACTGCTTGCAACATGTCGATAACCAGTATTATGGGAAAACCCTGAATTTTGGTGTTTTAATGTTTAAATGTTTTCGTTAAACGTTGTTCTTTCCGATGTTTCAGTTTAGTTGTCATTTACTTGGTGTGCCAAAATTTCTGTTAAGCTAAATTTATTCTTTGTAGTATTTTTTGTCACATTATTTGGTTTTGTGTCATATAGCTTGGTTGATGCTTATGTCCGTGCAATTTCATTTCTCTGCAGGCATCATCATCGTGTGATGGTACAATTCATGTATGGGAAGTTGATGACCAGGAGGTGGTGAAAGTTCTGACTGGGTTTCCTAAATCAAATGATGTTTCCACTGCAAAGATCAGTTGCCGTATTGCTTGGGAAAAGACCGGAAAGGTCTGCATTGCATGTTAAATACTAGATGTTTTTGATTGTCACAAGTTGCTGTGTTTATGTCCACATTGTTGTGAGGTAGTTTTTTTCTTATTGGTGACCAACAATATTAGTGGTCTCAACCATTAAATTGCAACAGATTGCTGCCATGTACAAATTGGTGCAGACTTGGTAATTTTAGCGTGACGCTTAGAGTTTATCATTAAATTATTTTTGACAGATTGATTCTTTCACCATTGTCATTATGACTTTACCAGTACCAATTTATACGCAGCCTGTGGGGGAAAATTAGGAATTGTTTTGCTAGTGCAAGTATTGCCGAGTAATTACCAGTTTTTCTGTTATCTTTGTCAGAAGATGTCGACCAAGTACAGTCAGCTCCACTTATATGCGCATCATGTTATAAGCACACTCCATTTATTTGCACGATGTGCGTCTGGTCCTGTCTGAGTTTGTGTTATGTCAGTGGAAGTCAATTTCACTTATAAGCACCAGCCATATATGCATGATTTGGATATAAGCACGCATTCATTTAATCCCAGCGCCGTGGTTTATCGCAGCGCCATCGATTATAAGCAACTTGGCTGACACAATGCACATAAGACAAGCTGTAGTCAGCCTGCACTTAACGCCACTGCCGGTGGCGTCTAAACCCTATGATTATGCGGGTAGTCAAGAGCTAGTGAACACCACGCATCATGTGGGCTACAGTGCATCTCCCCGCCCCAGCAGCATGCAGCATCATAATCAATATAGTGCGGGTCAATATAGTGCTAGGCCACCTGCTGATTGGAGTTACTGAGATGACGACAGGCTGGCGTGTAAACTCAGTAAAGTGATGCTACGGGAGTGACCATTATCAGCTGAGGTGACCGTTTTTCTGTGCCATGAATGACCGCCTGTAATGTGTTGTAGCTGCAGTGCATATAGTAAATGACTGCAAGTCTGCAGTGCACTAGTTGCACATAAGCTAACTAAGGTTAAATGCATGCTCCGCTTACATGCAAGTCAGCTAGCGGTCCCAAGGCCATGCATATAAGTGGAGTCAACTGTACTTAGCTATTCTTACTTTTCCACTACGTGATGTTAACTCTGGCTTTACTGCGTTCCTGGGGAATGTTTACACAGATTTTGGTTTTACTACATCTTTTTGAGTTCGTCATTGTATGGGACAGACAGATGGACGAATGGAGACAGACGGGCAACATCTGTAATGCTGCCTGTTAGGATGGCTGCATAATAAACTGGTACATTGTTTACCACTCATGCCCAAGTGCTGTGTTCAGGGTGGGCCAAAAAACGTGCCACCTTACTTTTGTCCACATCTTTGCCAATTATTGATCGATTTTCAAAATTCTTTCACTGGCACACCACTCTGCAGACAATTTGCAATAATGTGATTATTATACATTCCACCAGACTACAAATGCATCTTTACACAACCTTGTGAAATATCAATGAAATATGCGTACATAACGATAACAACAAAAACATTTAGCTAAAATGGACAAAAAAACTTCAGACCAACATTGCAGTGAATGGTCTGTGTGACACTTGACTGTGTGGGTATAACACTGTCTAGTATCATACAAATCATTCATCGCAATGTTGGTCTGAAGCGTTTTTTTCATTCACCTAAGTTTTTGTTATTATGCTTAATTTGCTTAATTGCTTACATTTATATTTCACAAGGTAATGTAGAAACACATTTACCATGTGGTGGGATATACAGGGTGGTCCAAAAAATGGTGCAAAGTTAATGACACCATAATTTTGCAACCGTATGTCATAGAGTTATGTGGTTTTCAGCAAAATGTTCCAAAAGAAATTCCTTACGTGACTAAAGTCAGTATTTGAATACAGCAGTTAAATATTCTTTGTTATTGCCGGTGGCAATTAAACTATGCAAATACAGTATTGCCCTCGACACTGCGGTCCATAAAAACGTGCCACTTTTATTTCTTCAATAGCTTCGTGAAACATTGGCCGATTTTAATAATTTTTGGCATGCAACATTAGAAAGAAACTTGATGCAAGTGTCTGTAGTTTTGGCCACCTCGCCCTAAGGTTGTTGCTACACTACCTTGTGAAATGCAGAAGTCGTAGTTTGACCATTGACAACAATGAATTCATACTGGGTAGTGCATGCATCAGCTCAGAAAATTACTGAGACCACAAAATCATTGAAAATCTGTTGCTTCGTTCTTATTTTAAAACTGTAAGTTAACAAACTGAAATGATACATCAACAGCGAGTGAGCCACTTGAATCATGCAGTTACTGAACGTGCTGTTGGCAAATGGTGTCAATGTCTACCGCTTCCGTTTGTGCTGCAGGAGGACATTTTGAGCATATGCTGTAAAAAGATGATGTGCTGTGACACGTGTGACTTTTTGAGTGATAATAATTGTCAATTGCGTCGCTATTCAGTTAATAATTTCTGAGCTAACGCATATGCTACCCGGTAGGAATTCATTGATGTCAGTGGCCAAACTGTGACCACTGCATTTCACACGGTAGTGTAGTGACAACGTAAAGGTGAGGTGGCCAAAACTAGAGACCTTTGCATCAAGTTTCTTCCCAATGTCGCGTGCCAAAAATTATTGAAATTGGCCAATGTTTCACAGAACTATTAAGAAAGTAATAGTGGCATGTTTTTATGGATTGTTGAAGTACGTTGAAGCTAATACTGTTTTTCAATAGTTCACTTGCCAGCGGCAAAAACAAAGAATATTTAATTGCTGTATTCAAACAATGACTTGAGTCACGTAAAGAATTTCTTTCAGAACATTTTGCTGAAAACCGCATGACTCTGATGTATGCTTGCAAAATTATGGTGCCATAAACTTTGTGCTGTTTTTTTGACCATCCTGTATAATAATCACATTATTGCAAATGGTCTGCAGAGTGTGTCAGTGAAAGAATTTTGAAAATTTGTCAATAATTGGCGAAGATATGGACAAAAGTAAAGTGGCACGTTTTTTGGCCCACCCTGTATAATTGCTCTGATGGGTTACTTGAACTACTGTGTGACTTGGAGTCTTTGACGTTTGCAGTACTTATTTGTTCCTGTGGACAAACATGTTGCCGCCTATGAGATGAAGTCATGGAACGTGGCATTTGAACTTACACACAGTTCTCTTACAGAGGTTAGACTGTGAATCAGAGCAAAAAAACTTCAACAGTTTACAAAGCTATGTAAGTGCGATATGAGTCAAAACTCGAAAACAGCAAAAATGGTTTTGAGTTTGAATGGATTTTGATAACAATTACACCGAGTTCTGATCATCACTATATTCTCTTGTTATTTCTAGTTTCTGTCTCGTTGATTTTTTGTTGTGATAATTTGCCAATGGTCCTGCATCAGTCTTCAGCATGTGTTACATGCAGTAATTTTTACAGTGTCATATCATAATATTGTTTAACATAGTTTGCTTATTCTCAAAAGCAGTGTTTCTGTAGTGGTTATTTGAAAATTTCTGTCTTATACTTCTTTTTGAAAATACTCGTTATTTTCTCACAGATATGTCCTCTGATGTTTAAGCTTGATGTGTTGTTGACATTCTGTCAGCCAGCCTCTGTTAGTGCAGTGTCATCGTACATTGCCAATGTGTTTTTTACACACGACAGCAGGTACTGCTGTAGCGCGTCTTAGCCATCGCAATTTTGTCTGTCTGTCCATCCGTCCGTTCGTCACACAGGTGGATCAGTCAAAAACGGTGCAAGCTAGGATCACCAAATTTTCAGCGTCGGCTGCCCAGAAGACTCTAGTTTCAGGAACCATAAAGCTTTTGTATAAATTCGAAGGGGTTCACCTCGAACGAGGGCACTAAATGAGAGGGGGTAGGAAAAATTTGCGATTTTCAGCCATTATTGGAATTCATGCGCTGGATAAGGCGCTAGGCGTAATTTGTCGTCAAGTCTAAATGAAACATCATTGTGAGCTTAGATTTCATTTGCACCAGAACTTCACACATGCATCGCTGTTACGCGTTTCTTTTTGCATTAGCTGGGCTTTTCTTGTTTATGTATGATGTGTTCAGCTTGTGTCCATAGTTAGTGCATCTCCATGTGGCCGTTACATTGCCGCTGCCAGCATCAACGGTCAGCTTACAGTCTGGACAATCAGCAGCCGCTCCTGCATTGCGACGTACTTATTGTTTTAGTCTCATTTCTCTTCTCTTTCATGTGTTAAGTAAAACTACTAAATACAGGTAGCACTTTGATAGATTGTATAGTATTCTACTTTTAGAACTGTTTGGGAACAGTAGCTTTGTTCTGCAGTGTTTGTGTTGAAAAGGTTTACAAACTTTTGGCTTTCGACTATTGTGACTGTTGTTAAATATTCTGCATAGCTTGGGATTGTAGCATCTGGCTTGAAAATATAGCACACAGTTTAAACAGTTGCTGAAGATTCATTTCTTAGATGGTCAACCACGTTGTACATTGTGACAAACTGCCAAATCATATATTCCAAGTTTTCTTGCTTGCTTAAATAGACCCTTATAACAATGCTGTATAATTGTTAGCCGATATTAGTATGCTTACTTGTTTTTAGTACATGTAGATATTGTCACGTTCGGTGTCAGAACGGGATATGTAAGTAAGTAAGTAGCCTAGTAGTTTAATTCTCATATCAGACGTGTGTACACGTTACAATGATTATTTTTGAACATGCAGTGTTAAAGATCTTGGCAACTGGCATGCTTTCTTAACCACACAGAGTCAAATTAACAGATGTAAGAACTAAGAAAGTAAGTTAAAGATGAGATCAACATTCAGTAGTCTATAACCTACAAAGGTTTTTTTCCTTAAAAATCTTTCAGTGGGTAATTTTATGGTGGAAAATCTGGCATTTACTACCACTCTGTACTTGTAGAAAAGAGCATGAGAGAGGTCTCCAGATTACTGGCCTTTGTTGGCATCCACTGAAAAGCCAGCTTGTGTATTGCGATAATCACGGATATTTTGGCGAATGGTCCGGTATTACCTACACCCTAACTTCTGCTAATGTGAGTAGCTTTTTACACACGAGAGCTAGCATATGTTTGTATAATTTGCATCTTAATTGGTTTTTATCTGTTATGTAATTTATACCGTCACTGGTGTTACCGAAAACTGATTCTTGTGACCTGATGCAGCACAGCACTCGTTGCTGCGATATTGTTTTCATATAATCTGATTTTCATTAGGTTGCAGTTTGGCTCAGTTGGTAACATTGGGCCTGGTTAGTACTTGGATGGGTGACCATCTCAGTATGTAACCACTATCGCCCAAATCAACTCAGGCCTGACCATCTTTTCGTGGCTAGGTCTCAATGAGTACTGGCAGAAATCGGAACGTAAACATGCACACTGCGCAGTGCACTAGCCCCATATCTGCGGTCACCTCACAGTGTAAACTGGTGTCTGACTGCTAACAGAATGGAGATCAGCACCACTCTGTGGGCCTGATGGTTGGGGAAAGAAAAACTTGGCTTACGTACATACGTTTACTTACGTTTATAGCTATTATTATGCGCAACAGCAGCTACTGCTGTAGCACGTCTTAGCCATTGCAATTCTGTCCGTCTATCCACACAGGTGGATCAGTCAAAAACGGTGCAAGTTAGGATCACCAAATCTTCACCGTTTGCTGCCTGGAAGACTAGTTTCAGGATCAGTAAATCTTTTCCATAAATTCGAAAGGGGTCACCCCAATCGAGGGTGCTAAATGAGAGGGGGTGGGAAAAATTTGCGATTTACAACTGATACGGTGTTGGCTGAGCGATACAGGTGGCGCCCTCTGGTAAGTACAAGTAAAACGCTATAGATAATTGCTGCCGGTCGTCTGGTGCCCTCTGGCGACTGAGTTAGACTTTGTTTTATTGGGCTTTCAAACATGCACCACTGTTGCACGTTCCTGTTTGCGTTAGCAGGGCTTTTTTTGTACATTACACAGAGTGGAGACGGAGAACCCATGTGACTGGCTCCTCATTCGAGACATTTTCAGTCTGAAAGAGAGAGAGTGAGCAGCCTATGTTTACGTTACAGTTTTCATTGATGTTTTGTGCTCAGAGTGAGTCAGCGGTTGACCCGTCTGATCTGTTTGATGATGCGGACGATGGACTGCTGCTCGATGCAGCAGCCAATGAAAGTGATGCGGGGGGCAGCATCCCAGGCATTGATACTGACATTGATGATGAGGACAATGACGATGATAATGCAAGCACTGCCGACAGCATCAAACCTGCTTCACTAGCATCCGTGCCCCCTGGTCTGTGCTTTTTTTGTTTTCTGATACTGATAGACTTTTGTTAGATTTGTATTGAATTCTGCTACTGAATTTGACAAGAATGTTTTCAGTGGTTCTGTATTATATCTGTAAAATTCTGTAGATCATTGGACGTTTATATAATATGTTTAGTATAGCACTTATGTTTGTTTTGTCCATAAACGAAATTTACTTACTTACTTATTTACTTGAAACTTAGCAGTCGTCTGCTAAGTTTCCTTCTCTAGCATCTCTGCCTGTCTGTCGTCTTTTAGCAACTGTGCTGCAAATTAGATCTGTAGCTTTGGTAATGGTTTTTCATTATGTGATATCTCGGGATCTGCAACTGATCTGAAGTGGAAACTTTTTTCATGCAAATTCTATTGCGGGAAGTTTATGCGTGTTTAATTATCTCCGCCAAGGTGAACACAGTGAACGTTAGAGGAGATTAAGAGATTGGTCGTTCTGTCCATCATTCTCTGTGTGTGTGTGTACACGATGACTCATCATCATCTCCACGTGTCATTCACTTGGTGGAGATATGCACTCTTGCGAGCGCCTTCTAGTTTTTGGATTATTTTGGGGCACAGCCCCATCCCATGTTGGCAGTGTTGTTGAAAGCATCATTCAGTGTTGTGCATCTGTGCATACAGCAGTGAGTGGGAGCATGTCTGGCGTCAGTGATGAAAAGACAGCTGCACCGGTCGTAGTGAAAGGTTGGCAGCCACCAACACTGCAACCGGCATTTCAGTCAACCTCGACTCCTGTATCTCTCTCGGCCCGATTCATGGTCGGTTACTATGAGGGCCACTAGTTTTTGTTGGAAATTTAGTTAAGTTCTGCGGCACAATTTGTGAAATTTCACTACACTGTTATCAGCAATATATCCAGTTTAGTGGTAGTAGTAGTAGTAGGGTTAGCATGTTACCGGTATGTGTAATTCTGTTACAGTAACGAATTGCTGTTATTTTTTAGTTGCAAAGTAACGTAATTGATCGTTTCTAAAAATGTAACAGTTAAGTAATTCGTTACAATTTAAGGTAAAAGTAGCAATGTGTCTAAATTGTATTTTTTGCGTAATTGTGGTTAAACTGAAAATTTGATAAGTTATGATAGAGTGCAGCAACAATGCTAGATGAACATATGGTAAGAGTCGATTGATTGGTATACTGTAACAGTATTAACATGAGCAGTAGGAGCAGCAGCATGAGTGGGCGTATAGTTATCTCCGCCAAGTGTGAACGTAGTGAACATTGGAGGAGATTAACAGATTGGTCATTCTGTGTGTCTGTCGTTCCGTGTGTGTACACGATGACTCAGGAACGGTGGTGCCCTCCTGTGAATACTTCTACATTTTACAGTAGTAATGTTTAAATCACTTCACTTGGCGGAGATATGCACTCTGATGAGGGCCTTCTAGTTATATACGATGCAAGTGTGGAATGATGTTGGCATTGTGGTACAGTACAATGATGAACAGGAACAGTCAATAACTGTTAAGTGAGTGTATATTATGTGAACTGAGAATATAATGAGTGTATCATGGGTGTACAGTGAAGGTATTGGTTGTGCCTAGGTGTGGAACGATGTCGGCATAGTGATACAGTACAACAGCGAGCAGGAACAGTCAATAACTGTAGAATTTCACGACACGGCGACACATCACGCTATCCACGTCAACAACACGCTCGGACACAGTCTTGCCGATCTCTCCACATCAGCCGTTCTACTGGCTTGTGAAGCTGATGACAACAACCCCAGGTAATAATGACTAGAGCCCCGGGTACGGTATGCTGATACGTTCATGACAACAACCCAGGTACTGATGTCTTTAACCCTGGGTATGCCGATATGTTTTAAATAACAACAACCCTAGGTACTGATGATCAGAGCCGGTGGTACACTGTAACACTGATGATTGAGTGATGAGAGCCCTAGGTGATGATGACTTTAACCCCTGGTCCATTGATGACAACTACCCCAGGTACTGATGACTGGAGCCCAGGTATGCGGTACCTGATACGCTGATGAACCAGAACATTTGGGTACATTGATACACTTGTGAAACACAACCCGGTGCACTCATGATTAGACCCTGGACACAGTTTTCAGGTGAATTTTTAGACAACAAGAGATAATCCAGCATTTTCTACGAAAGCTGAAATTTACCAAAGCTATTTTGGGAATGGTTTTAGTCAATGAGCACACCTTTTTTGTGTGCCTGTGTGCTTCATTGAAAATTGAGCAAAGTTCAAGGATGTTTAAGAATGAAAAGGTTAGGTGATCATAGAATTTTTGCCTTAAATCTGACACATTTGCCATCATTTGCATGCATACTGATAGTCAGTCTCATCAGTTGCGGATTTGTTCCATGCAGGTGTTTGTTAGCAGCTTACATGGGTCGTCTTGTGGTTTGTTGTCATGGTTAAGATATACATCATCTAAAGCATTGTTATCTCTGCCAAGTGAATTGGAGGAGATTATGAGATTGCTTTTGTCCATGTGTCTGTCTGTCTACACTTAGGTTGGCGGAGATATGCACTCAAACGAGCGCCTTTTAGTTGCTGTTGTTTTTTGCAGCCAGCTGGTGTGCATGCACTTTGGTTCCTGGGACACTGCTAAAGAGTGGAGTGTGTCCATGCCCGTTGGTGAAGATATTCAGGTACGGGACTTTCACCGTTCTGTGTATTTTATTTAACTGTATCTGTCCAATGATAAATCTTGTTTAAATCCAGTTAATTGGATAGTTGATTAACTGTCTTACTAGTGTATAAATTGCAGCAATGCATATCTGGCTTATGTTGCATGTAGGCCTGCGGAAAGCTGTTAAAATTAGAAATTACAGATAGAATAGAAGGTGATATTGTCCGCATTACACTGACTGTGTGTCTGTTCTGCTGAATAATATCACCTTTGTGATTTTTTGCTGTTTTCGATGTGCGAGTTCCTCTATGTTGCCATTAACAAGTGTATAAACTGATGTTTTGTACATTTATATTTGCTGTTTTATGACTAAAATACTTTGTGCATTGGGCTGAGCTGATATGGCCTCAGCGCTGGACAAATGCAACCTGTCGTCCCCAAAGGTACTAAAATACTGTTTTCCTATACTGGTGATCAGTGATAAAGATATTGCATAATTACACCTCAGATATTTTTTACAGTAGCCAAGCCGCTTATAGCTGTTACTTGCTACCCAACGGCGTGACTAAACAAAGCAGATGACAAGCATCAGGCATGACATCACCGCTGGCCTGCAATGCTGACAATATTGAACAAAATTCCATGGCAACGAGAGTCAACCATGGTAGACTTACTAAAACTATTTATTTGCTCCACCCTCAAAACCCCTCGTTAGATACAAGAATCTTGGAGATATCTCGTAGGCCTACATATGTTGAGTTATAGCCCATTTTGTCCCAGATTTCGTTCCCATTGCAACGTGGGTCAGTTGGGATAAAATTTGATTGGCAGCATTCAATGGCCCATCCTTGGAAACCCCCTTATAGAGGCAAAAATTTTGCAGATATTTTTGCACAAGCCGAGTTATAGCCAATTTTGTCCCAAATTTTGTTGCCATGGCAACCAGGGAGGGTCCGGGGTAAAATTGAATGACACCATTAGATTGGCCATCCTCGAAAACCATACCCTAGAACCAAAAATTACGACTATCTTATACACAGCGAAAGTTATGACCGTTTAAAGAATTGTTTAATTTGTTTAATTGAGAATTAAGAATTGTTTAATTTTCCGTATAGTCACCATTGTAATTTTTTTGATTTTTGTGAATAAATACGTTAAATATTATACAGTCGGCTCCACTTATATGCACGTTGGCTGTAAGCACACTCCGCCTATTTGCACGACGTGCGTCTAGTCCCGTTTGAGTTTATGCTATGTCAATGGCAGTCAACTTCGCTTATAAGCACCAGCCCTGTATGCACAATTCGGCTATAAGCACACACTGTTTTGGTCTCAGCACCATGACTTACTTCGGTTATAAGCAACTTTTTTGACACAGTGCACATAAGACCACCTGTAGTCAGCCACTTAATGCTCACTGGGATGCCAGTGACGACGTCTAAACCCCAGAATTATGC
>Ga0056128_1002004_pt1 | contig 23707 bp, 12 predicted proteins | sample WorMetLIZISLAND2_FD_71113 | JGI IMG/M metagenome (GOLD analysis project Ga0056128, IMG submission 71113) | Marine gutless worms symbiont microbial communities from Max Planck institute for Marine Microbiology, Germany - Olavius geniculatus... ... | reverse complement strand
AACGTGAGTCCGCCCGGCGCCCTAAGTCCGACTGGGGGAAAATTAGGGGTGGGGTAAAATTTCCTCGGCACCAAAGTCACGTGTTCGAACTCAAATGCATTGACATACGCCGAACGCGTATTGCCGATATAGGGTAGGTCAACATGAGCGCTTATAACTTTGCTCGTAGTGGACGGAATTTCACAAATTTTTCTGTGTTCAACGCCCAAAGGATCCCTCTCGTCAACGCCTTTAGATTTTGTCGCTATCGTCATCAATTCCAAAGATATTTGCGCTCAAACTCGAAAGTTGTCGTAAATAGCACCGATTTTTGCACATTTTTTGCTCTGCCAAATTTCAACGGGGGCGGCGCCCCCAAAAGTTGTACTTGCGTTAACACCCCAATTTAGAGACACGTCAAGTGCCAAAGTTTCGTCAGGCTACGCCTCCTAACTCCGAAGTTATAATGGCTCATTTATTCCATTTTAAGCCAATTTTTGACCCCCCTTTGAAAAAAGTAGTAAGGGCGGCACCCGTGCCAAGTGGGGGGGTGCACTAGTAAGACTTGGACATTCTCTAGCGCGTGTAAAAATTTGGGGGCACAGCACCCCCTAGGGGCCGAAATATAATTTTCCGAAATATTCGACTTAGGGTAGGTCGACATGAGCCATTATAACTTGGTTCGTAGAAGACCGAAGTTTACACAATTTTTTTGTTCAATGAGGAATTAACCGTGTTTGATAACGCCGTTTACCGCTAGTCGATATCTCTATCCAGTTTAGAAATATTTGCGGTCAAACTCGAAAGTTGTCGTAAAACGTACTAAATTTTGGACGTTTTTTGTCTTCCCAAATTTTAAGGGGGGGGGGCGGTGCCCCCAAATTTCGTACTTGCGTTAACACCCCAATATAGAGACACGTCAAGTCCCAAAGTTTCGTCGGGCTAAACCCTCTAACTCCGAAGTTATAAGCGCTCCTTTATTGCATTTTAAGCCAATTTTTGACCACCCTTTGAAAAAAGTTGTAAGGAGGGCCCCCGTCCCGGTGAAGGCTGCGGTAGTAAGACTTCGTAATTCTCTAGCGCGTGTAAAAATTTGGGGGCGCAGCACCCCCTAGGGGCCAAAATGTGGTCTTCCGAAAAATGCGACTTAGGGTAGATCAACATGAGCGCCTATAGCTGTGTTCGTAGTGGACAGAATTTCACAATTTTTTTTTGTTTAACGCCCAAAGGATCCTTCTCGTCAATGCCATTTAGATTTTGTCACTATCTTCATCGGTTCCAGAGATATTTGCGCTGAAAGTCGAAAGTTGTCGTAAAACGTACTAAATTTTGGACGTTTTTTGCCCTCCCAAATTTTAAGGGGGACGGTGCCCCCAAAAGTTGTACGTGCGTTATCACCCCTACCTAGAGCCGCGTCAAGTGCCAAAGTTTCGTCGCGCTACACCCCCTAACTCCGAAGTTATAAGCGCTCCTTTATTGCATTCTAAGCCAATTTTTGACTCCCCTTTGAAAAAAGTTGTAAGGGGGCCCCCGCCCTCAGTAGGGGGTGCGCTAGTAAGACTTGGTCATTCTCTAGCGCGTGTAAAAATTTGGGGGCGCAGCACCCTCTAGGGGCCGAAATATGGTCTTCCGAAAAATGCGCTTTCGTTGGGTACGATTTCACATCTAAATCTCCAAGGTCACTGGACCAAACTTCGCCGTACTTGTTTCGCCTAACGCAGGACGAATCGCCATAGACGGATTGACTATTTGATTTTGAATACCTTCATCCGTTTCGGAGATATTCGCCGCCGAACTTCGAAGTCGTCCGAAATCGGGCTAAATTTTGCATGTTTTTGGCCCCCGAAATTTTTTTGGGGTGGCCCCCCGAAATTTTGGACCGGCATTATAAAATTCGGCCTATTACTGACCATCGTGCAAAATTTCACGTCGGTCGGCCCACGCATCTCTGAGATTTCGCGAGTGGAAAAAAATAAAAAATAAAAAATAAAAAAACATCAGGGGTAAAACTTAAGTCCGCTCCGCAAGCTATCGCTTACGGGCGGACTAATAAAGATGCATATATATAATAAAAAATTTTGAAAATCGGTCAATAATTTGTGAAGATATGGCCAAATTGAAGTGGCCCGTTTTTTCACGGACCATTTTTTCACAAAGCATACATGTTATGCTTTGCTTCTTAATGGAGTGTTTACACGATCCAGCAAACGTCCAGCAATTTACATGTATTTTGAATACATTTGCTGGAAGTTTGCTGGACGTTTGCTGGATCGTGTAAAGACCCTATAAAATAGCGAGTTCTGCGTAGCAGTAAGCGAACCTGGCAAGGTTTGCTGGGGTACTAATTTCGTTGGTCAAAAATTGAAAGCGCCGAGCACGGGAGCCTGCCGTCCCCTTACTATGGGGCTTAGCACTAGCTTAATTGGGTTTAACCTCAAAGCGCCCCAAAGGAGATCAGCCCTCTGTCAGACCGTAGGCGTTGTCGCATGTAAAACAAACGAAAACGTTGCCAGACCTTGTAACGACATCTCCTGCGGCCGCCCATCCATGCTGCACTGTCCGGCCAGCAACGCGTGATTCGCACGTCAAAAGAAAACATGTACGCGAGACATGCGTCTTTTTCTGGAGATCCTTGAAGACCGGCGAGTGATCTTACTCTCTGACCTTTTTAAAATAAAATTCGGTGCATCGGTCACCACTATAGCTTACTAGAAAACGTCCATACCAATTTTGCTCATGTTTGCAGTTTTCAATATCTACACATTTGCGTTTTCGAATTAGGAGCCGTAATCACATAAACACACAAAAGGAAGGACGGAGCGTCATGTTTTCGCTTTTTCAGCTGCATCAACGCACGCTAGGCCTAATGATAAAACGCGGTTACACGTCGATTAAACCATTAGTACAAACGTTCGATTCTACATGTAAACGGTTCAATGCTGCACAAAATTGGTAAACCATCTCTGTATGTAACCAGCCGCTTAGGTCAACTCAGCCTTCCATTTCTCCGGGGTAGGTAAATCGAGTAGCAGCTTATCTGCCTGAGATTATGATGGGGCGCGTTCACCTGTGTTGGATGGCGGGTAACACTGTTTGATCTCATACGGCAGATGACGCTCCGTAGCCCTGAGGTGGGTTTTCTATAAAAAAACTATACAGCACCTTTAATCTTTATAGCCTATATACTGACCGTCGTTGATAGCTAAAGTCGCAATGCTGATACACGCGCGTCCAAATCGTTCTTCGCAGCGCGTTGGCGGCGGAGGATTAGTGATGCACGTACGGCCTGAAGTCCGAGTGTCGCACATCGAACATAATATCTCACTCGAACCTGCATATAAACACACATACGCGCTACAGATCCACGTTTTTATTACATGCTCGGTTTTTTTATTGCTCTGGCTCAGGCCTGTATGTATTAAAAAGTAAAATTTTGCTAGTTGTTATAAAAGTTATAATAACAGTGCAAAATCCCTCATAATTTGACCACATTATAGCACACAGGGGCCTATACATTGGTTGGCTGGGTAGAATAGCACCATAATCACGGACATGTGCTGGGCTGGAGCGTAGGAATTTCTACAATATGCATCCTTCGTCCTCAATCTTGGACGTGTCGCCACGCCGAGTTCAGACCGTGGTTGCGAGGCTGAAGGTCGGCTTCCAGGGTCAGTATCCAGGTGTGACGTGGACGTCCTGGGCAGCACCTCCGGACGTTGGACAGCCCACGGATTCACGTATATGTAAGGCTCTGGAGTCTGGATAGATCAAGCTAGTCGCACATCTTTTTCACGTGCCTGACGAAACAGCGCCGTCTGGATTGGATGAGCGACAACAGCTCTGAGGTGGAAGAGAATACCTTATAAAGAACGAGTTACAAGGTCGCCCGCGAGTCTTTCATCTTTCATTACTAACGTGACGACTACATTAACAGGTAAAGATATCACACCTTGACGCCTGAGACAATATTCGACACACTGTCCGTTTCAGTTTAGTAGCCTACATTGCCAGGGTCTACGATTAGACGTAAAAAACAAGCCGCCAAATTTCAATATACATTTTAACTGTATCGAACGTTGACCGATTTCCATAAATACTTTTATTTCTTACCGTTAAAGGTCCCACAACAATTAACCAGCGTCGATCCACAGTTATGTGCTGTCTGTTAAAAACAGCTTTGCTGGTTGGAAATATCAATTTGAATTGAGTCTAAAACTGATCTATAGATGTTAACCAGTCGGTCGCGTAGTTTTAGTTTATTGTGTTTCATACTGTGCGTTTATGTGTGCTATTGCACGACTTGATTATTAATAAATAAGTAAACCTAAACACAGCTATTCAAAAACTGACATTGATATTTCACAAGGTGCTGCAAGTCATCTTTCAATCAAAAAAAAACAAGTAGCTTTATACGCAGAAAAGGTTTAGGTTAGCCTACTTTCGAGTCTTTTGTAACTGCAAGAAGTTGCAATGTAGTTCAAATGCAATACAATACAATACAATGGAGAATTTTCACTCAAAAACTGACAAACAAACTGTCAGTTTAATCTAGCACATAAACTAAAAAGAACTGAAATGTTTAAAAAAATGAAATAAGAGATACTGAGAATAGAAATAGAGTTAAATGTAAAAATGACAAAATTCAAAAAATAACTGAAGTAAAGACAACTAAAATAAGAAAAAAAGAAAAAACTGAAAGGTAAGAAATAAAAAATAATGAAAACTAAAACTCTGAAAAAACTAAAAAAAAGTAAAAATAAAAACCGTGAGCAGGTCCGAATAGCCGTAGAGTCAGTCCGAGGGGGTGCCAGATGTCTATGGAGGATAGGATTTAAGAAAAAAGTTTTGAGATTAAAATGAAAGAATGATGGGGGTGATATGGGGGTGATGGATAACAAGAGTGGTGATGGTGACGCTGATGAGGTGAGATGATCATGGAAGTATAGTGAGTCAGGAGGAGATAGATCAAGACGTGGCTGACGAAGTGAGTGGGGGAGTTGATTCCAGAGATGAGGTGATGCATAACGAAAGGAACGAGTGGTAATTTTTAAGGAGGAATGAATGGGTAGACGAGCAAGAGTGACGACAGACGAGGATCGAGTGTTACGTGGTGGCTGGAGAGAGATTAAGTTATACAGGTAAGGAAGTCGAGCGGTATAGGAAAGTTTAAAGGTAAGAGAGAGAATTTTATATTCAATACGTTCATTTACAAAGTACACTGTCAACAACGCTGAGTGCTCTCGCTGTAAAACAATTCCACAATAAATCGAAGAAATTCAGTTTGCGCTCCACGAAGATTCGAATGAGTCATTCTGTACCGACGCAAAACGATGAAGCGGCATAAAGTGACGTCGACAACAGAACGTGAGACGACTGGAAACCAGAATCTGAGCCACTTACAACAGCTGACAGCCAATAGCTTAAAGGTTAGGTTAGTCAGAATGGAAGATCTCCTTGGCTTAGTTCAGTTCAGCTGAGCTCATTGCTCTATCCTTCTCAGAGCTAGAAACCAGATACGCACGTTACATCGGAAATGTTGACGCTGCCGGCAGATCCAATGAATTTGAAAGTCTATTTTGATGTGAGCGGGTGAACACAGTTATTTTTCACCACTTGCTGAGTGTGTCATTATACGGCTGCTGTGGATGATGATCATGATGACTTTTCTAAACTACTTACGATTCTCTTTGCAGTTTTTTTGTTTTAGTGTATTTTTAGTTTCAGTTTTTGTTATTTTCTATTTCTTTCTTTTTAGTTTACTGATCTTAAGCTACTATTTCTATATTTCTGGATTGTTTTTGTTTTTAACATAAAAATAGGCCCTACTTGTCCCATTTCTCTCATTTTAGTTTAGTTTAAAATGGGTTTTTCATATTATGTGTTAAATTAAACTAAAGGCTCGCCTGCTAGTTTTTTTTCAAATGCAAATCATTCTGCATATTATGTTAACAGGAAGTTGCTTACTCGCGATTAATTAATAACAATAATCTCGAATGATCTCAAGCGTCACGCACTCCATTGCAGAAACATGCGTCGTTCGGAGCCCCTAAAATGAAAATAGGCTTGTAGACTTCTAGCGGAAAAAAATGCAGTTTCTTGATGCTTTTAACGCAATGATTGCGGCAGCGCTAATGTCAATGAAACAAACATGAGCTCGTGGTTGCTGAATCCAACGGCGTTATGAAAAATAGTATGTACAGCTTTTTCAAACCCACCTTAGAACTACAAAGCACCATCTGCCAATAAAAGAAAGCTCAAAAACAACGAAAACGGTAGATTGCTAGTTCCATGTTTAAATTTCGACAACGGTTCTGACAAGATGAGTCATCTTTTTTTACGCGCGAAAACAGCTACTGCTTTCAGCGAGTCTTAGCCATCGCAATTCTGTCTGTCCGTCTGTCTGTCTGTTCGTCCGCCTGTCCGTCTGTCACACGGGTGGATCAGTCAAAAAAGGTGCAAGCTAGGATTACCAAATTTTCACCTTCGGGTGCCTGAAATACTCTAGTTTCAGGAACCGTAAAGCTTTTCCATAAATTCGACAGAGGTCACTCCAAACGAGGGCGCTAAATGAGAGGGGTGTGGGCAAAATTTGCGATTTTTGGCCAATAAGTCGCTGTATCTTAGTAATGGTGCGAAATAGGGCCTAGGTTACCATTAATCACTAATAGGAAGTCGTACACTGGCTCTCGATTGGCGCCAAATTCAATGACTTTGAATGACCTTGAACGCCAAAATAAAAGGTTTTATGGATTTTTGGGCGATTTCGGGCTGCGACACAAGTCTATATCATTCACAAAATGGCGCCACGTTACTATCGTTATGCGATCCAGATAAAGAATTTGGTATTTGTATATTAACTTAGCGTGAACCGGAACTGCTATTAGCTTTTGCGCGTCTCGTGAGCATTAGCTCAAATTTCTTGTTTAAAGTCCGGCAAATATCAGTAGCAATAGACGTTAAAATACACGGTAGTAGACGCTTGCGCTTAGAGTCAATAATAATTTAGAGTTGCTGCAGTGCATTACTTGCTATTTCAATGCAGCTTGGCACTTACACTCACTATAGCACTACCGTCTGCTCTTTCTGGTTAATCGACCGTAACTTAATGTCGACTGCACGTTGCTTAACGTCTTCTGCTGTGGCCATATACAGTGTCTTCGAGAATATATAATTAATCTTTCGGTGCCTCAAAAAAAGTTCAAGCTGTGACTCACGAAAAAAACTACACATAATGCTTATGGCAAGCTATTTATTCCAATGGCGATACAAAAATGCAATATCTTTTGACACGCCGTGGACGTGATCGTTGTAAACTGTAATCGGTCTGCTGTTCTACGACCACATTAAAAACTTTTATTCACCACGCTTGCGTAGAAAATAGAGAAAAAGTTACAATAAAAGTAGGAATGTAAACTAAATTAATCATAACTTAACCAAACTTTAATTAATTGTACAAAAACAATAATTCACGTTGTAGGCCTATGCAAAACCCCAATTATTCACTTCTTAACACAATGCAGAAAAAAACTCGATACAAACAGAGATGCAAAAACGGCGTGCATGCATAGTCGCAAATATAAAAAATAATTAATTGACGAAGCTTACATATGCATCAGCAATTAATTACATAGATTTTCATTACTATTTTACTATTTAATAGTCTCCCATTTAAATGATGAATAGAGACATTGTAGCCTATAAAATGGTGCCATTTTGTTACTACAATATGAAACAATTTTAACAACGTTTTACTGATTTATTCTAAAATAAGCTAAAATATTTTTTAAAATAAAATTTGACACCTAACATCTGTTTCTTTACTAATTTGCAGAAACGGAACTCTAAACTGAACAACTTTTTTTACAAAATAGTCCAGGTTTATATGATTTTCTCCACGCAAATTTTCGGGTGCTTTTCTAGGACTACATAAGGCCCTGAGCGAATTATTCATTTAATTGTTTTCCAAATAACTTGATCTGCACGGCTGCAACACACTAACGTTAAAGCGCATACAAAACGACAAACTGAACTGAACTGAACTGACGGGGCTTAGTTTGTGACGAACTAACCAATGAGCCAGCAAGCCAATGTCATTGGTTTACTCATACGTGCTCGTATTAACGTAGTCACCGACGCCGTTAGACGGTGCCTACTGTAATGTATTACTGCTTGCTTATTGGCCAGTTCGTCAAAAACTAAACCATGCCAGTTTAACTCAGTTTAGTTCAGATACGTCGCTCAGTACGCGCCTTTACAGACGGACGGACAGACTACTTATCATGGCAACAACGCGCTTTGTAACGCGTGGTAAAAACAAACCGAGTCTGTGTTAATTACTATTTTAGTCTGCCGTTGCTACTATTACTTCATGATATCTGCCGTTAAGAACCATACATAAATGCTGTAACACACCTCGGCGTTGACCAAATAATTTCCGTCTGGCACGAAACAAATTCGACTGGCGCGCCAAAATTGCTTCCGACCACGACGAAGACGACGAAGTCAGCAATTTGAAGCGGGTTAATGCAAAGACGACTCACAAATTACACCATTACAACGCATGACGTTGGCCACAAATAACACCCACGCAGTCGTCTTCTTCGCCAAATCTCGATGATGGACTAATCTCCACGCTGAGTTTAGTCCCTGGTTGAGCGGTTGTAAGTCTGTTTCTAGAGTTCGTAGCCGTAAAAATGTCTTAAACGGCGCCTCCATCCTTGGTAAGTAAGCGAACTGGCGCTTTGGGGGCTTCAATTCTTGCCAATTTTCAGTTTAGAAGGTCAGAAATCAAGGGCACCTGTCGCTATATGTGGACAGATCAATAATTCTTATATAATCTTCCACCTCACCCCAAATGTGTTGCCGCCCGCGACCAGAGTGATCAATAGAACATAACAGCAACGATAGGCCTATTTAGTTCGGATTTCGAAAGTGTTCAAAATTGTTTGCGTGCATTGAGTATCAAAAATCTACACCACAGTTTTAAGGAACGTTCTTTAAAGTATTGTGGCGCGTACCGAAAAGATCTGCTATTAGCAAGCAGAAACACGTCAGGCTTGTCGATAAATGCCTTGATGACGCGTTGTTTAATGTTGGCCGAACGTTTACCAGTTGCCATAACAAAACATATCGCGTTTAGTTTCGATAATTACAACTGGTCTGTCAATACGGTGTTTAAATACATGCCTCAACACTAAGTTGTGTTTCATTTTATTTAATCGATCTTTTTCGCTAATCTCGTTTCGTACTTCAATCACACGTAATATCCACTTAACGTCTTGAAAACTTGTGACGTGTAACCTAAGTGCGGGCCCATTTTAAGCAGTGTATTGTGCTAGATATTACCGCAGCGCATACATATTACTGCAGTATCTTCATTAATTTTATTTATAGTTTTGTTTAGGTCGAATGCGACAGCCATTTGTGAAAAAAAATGAAAATCGGTACATTTAATATACTCTGCAATCAATTAAGTAAAAAATAGCAGTAAGATAAGTAAAATATTTTTTAAAACTTAACAAAGTCTTACCAAATAAAAACTGAAACCAAATAACAAGTCAACCACAAAATATTGTTAATGCGTTACAGTAAATAACAGATAATAAACTAGGGGAATGATAATATATGGGCCATGGTTCGTTGCAGCCGCGGTTAATTGTTTTGCACAGAAATGTGTTTGCAAAGCCGAAGTTCGAGCAATTGTCGCCCACATTACAATTCGCTTTGGATCCGACCTGACAGTAAGTAGACAGTGACAGGCAGATTAAAAAGACATTGCGCTGATGAAACAGTGATCGAATTGCGAGGATGGCTTTGTCGCGTGAGAGTATACTGCAGTGTGCGTACTTGTAGCTTTGCTTCGCCATTTGACGCTAACGACTAAAAGGTTAGAAGTTGGCTATAGGCTACTGTATAGCTCTTAACTATAAGCCATCTTAGAGCTACAAACTTACAAAGCATCGCCTGCCATATGGGATCACGCTGTTACCTGCCATCCGACAGAGGTAAATGCGCTTACTCCAGCCAGACTCAATTCACTAACCCCAGACGAATAGAAGGCTGAGTTAAACTTGTACATGTTTTGATTCGTTTCATTACTCTTGTTCTATTTAAGTTTCAGTTCTGTTGTACTTTTGTGACATTGTGCACTAGTTTTTTAAACGCTTGGCTCAGCAGTCACAGAAAAGAACTTAGTGACTGTTTATCAACAGCGATTTGACAGAATACCGGCATCATAATAAAAAGTAACAGTTGGACTAAAGCGTTGCTAGTGTAAGACGACTTTTTAACCACCTCGTCTCTTTCGGTGTTGTTTGTCTGCTATTATTTGCGTTTTTTCTGATCGCTTTTGTCGTTTTAGTTTTCGCTATAGCTGAAAAACACCGGCGAGCGTATGTTGCAAGCCGGATAATGACCGATACGTGTGATGTTGCGTTACGCCGCCGCGCACAAAGCTGTGAGATATGCTGCGCCATTAACGGCATTCCAGCTTGTAATACCAGCGACGGACACTCGTCGGTGTTACGGACGCCCACCGCGAATAATGACCATCCAATATATTTGCTGCTGCAGCTGCTGCTGGCGCTGGTGGTGGGCTTCTGCTCAGCTTTCGTTGTGGGCGTCGACGATGACAGGTAAACAGCGAAAGACACAGCACGAACAAACACAGACAATCAGACAGACGGACGGACACCGGGAGCGACCCACATCCCAATCAAGTAATCCGGTCGACGACGTGCAGGCAGTTCTACTGCAAAACGGCTGCTAACTCACGCATATGTAGGAGGCCTACACCCACATCCGTAAAATCCGCTGTTGATTACTTAAGCTACTATTCAAACAACTTCAATCGTTTTCACTCTGAACGAAATTTCGGTTTAAAAGACGTTATAATCACCCGAGCTAATAAAGCTCTTCCTGGTACAAACAAAAACAAAAAACTTATAGGGTCTACAGACACGCAGTCCGAATTTCCATAGCAATAAACAGCATAAGTGAAAAGAGGTACAGAAAGCGGCGCTCGCTAGAGTTTATTCTAGGAGCCTACACGACACTCAGAAATTTTTTAGCTAAGCTATCGAAGAGTAATTCATTCAAAAACAGAACTTTTAAGTCGCGTCGTTTTTTTACATAAGCTGTGATCAAAATAACTCACTTTCAGTATACACGTTGCCAGTTAGTATTAGCGGGGACGTGGTGGAGTAAAAACAAAAAACCCAGCTGTCGCTAGGATAGCCGACCGTACTGGTTGTCAGTAACCTTCAAGGTCATCCAAGGTCGATGATTTTCATGTCATTTAAAAGCCAATATGCGACTTCCTATAAATGATCAATAGCAACCTAAGCCCTATTTTGCACCTTTTAACTACAGTACATCCGTGACAAACAGACAGACAGACGGTCGGCTAAAAAGTAAAGGTTCGACATCTTGCTATAGCGCTAATTCGCGAGACAGTATTTGACAATCTCGGAAGTCGGAAGTCGCAGCTGATGGGCATGAGCTAATGATGCCGCGTCGCATAGTGAGGCCATCCACTGCTCGCACTAGTAGAAAATCGGATCGGCGGTGCAGTACGCAGACACCATGCACATCCCAATCAGGCACACGAGGCAATCACTCCGCAAGCCACCTACTCATTTCCATTTCGCTAAGGCGCCTGATCGAGCGAGGGTCGATGCCCGAATCCATCCGTGGTCGGGTCGGGTCGGGTCCTTCGGGTCGGATCGGTGACATTGGGTCAAACCGTCAGAATAACACGTTTCGCTCACGAAATAATTATTTCCCTAATTCTTAATCCAATCAGGTTTTTGTTGCGGGCCATACGTAGACAAATCTAAAACCTAACGCACCAAAACTGATTATTTCTAGTTCCAAGTTTTGCATTTTTAAAAGAAAAGTTTCTGACAAGGAGAAAATGCTTTTACAAGATAAAATTTATGGGTGGTGCCCCTCTGCCGCCTTGATATGACGCCACTGGCTAGCACTGCGTCATGTGAAGCCATTTCAATTATGCCGCAGTGTCATCATCTTTTGCAGCAGCTCTTCAGTTTGTCTGCAGTTCTATGCTAAAATCAATTACTTGCTATATTCTCTATTGCTAACAATAATTCTTTAACTCATCAAAAAGTTATAAAAACCTAGGACGCACCACATCTGTCGCCAGCATCTCTCTCTGAAGCCATAAGTCTACGGCTTTAAGGCGCGTCTGTCTCTGTTTCACTCTACACTGCTTTGTGTCAATAAAGATTATCAAAATAGAAATAGAAAAACAGAAATAGACTGAACTAAAAGTAACTAAACTGCACTGACATATTTCAGTTCAATTTAGTTTATTTTCGTCGCTTTGTGTGTATACGCCTTTACTTTGTTATCTGTCCCACTGCTATAGCATAGCATGGGACAGATTATAAAATCACTTGCGTCTGTCTGTTATTTTGTCAGTCTGCAAGTCTGTCTGTAAACACTGCTACGGCCGCAATTTTGATTCGATTTTGATAAAATTTTGCGCACTGATTTGGGGCCCGAAAAGTAAGATCGAGTTTGTTTGGGATAAAAAATCTGATAACTCCTTCCCCTATTTTACCCTATTACGGCCTATGGGAAATTCAAAGCCGTATAACTCGGTCCCTGTAAAAGATAATTGCGCGCTGTGTTTACCTACCGCCAATTTTCGAGGTCGGCAATCTAACGGTGTTATATAAATTAATCCCATATCGACCACTGTTGCCATAGCAACCATTCAACTATTGCAAAATTTAGCATTACAGCCAATGGAGATTTCAAAGCGGTATAACTCGGTCCCCGTAGAAGATAATTGCACGCTGTTTGCACCTATTCCTTTGTTTTCGGGCCCGGGCTATCCGACGGTGTCATTTAAATTTTTCCCCTGCCGACCCCTGTTGCCATGACAACAAATTTTGGCACAAAATTGACTATAACGCGGTCCCTGTAAAAGATAATTGCGCGCTGTGTTTACCTACCCCCAATTTTCGAGGTCGGGCAATCTAACGGTGTTATATAGATTTACCCCTTATCGACCCCTGTTGCTACAGCAACCATTCAAATATTGCAAAATTTTGCATTACAGCCAAAGCGATATAACTCGGTCCCCGTAGAAGATAACTGCGCATGGTTTGCACCTATTCCTCTATTTTCGGGCCCGGGCTATCCGACAGTGTCATTTAAATTTTTTCTCTGCCGACTCCCGTTGCCATGGCAACGAAATTTGGGATAAAATCGACTATAACTCGGCTCCCGCAAAAGATAATTGCACGCTGTTTTCACCTACCCCATATTTTCGGGCCTGGGCTATGCAATGGTGTCATGTAAATTTCTACCCTGAAGACCCCTGTTGTCATGGCAACCAACCGTTTTTATTCAAAGACAAAATTGGCTGCAGGCTCACAAGAACGTCAAACGCTGAAACGCAGCTGCTATAGGCCTAGGCTATATAGCGTAGCAATGGGACAGGTACCTCGTTCCACAGAACGTATTTTTCTAGTTTGTTTTTACAAACTAACAATATAATACGTATTACGATTAATTTCTTGCACAATGCACATTACATGCAACGAGTCATTGGTGATGCTGCTGCAAGTCCAATGTTATACGTACAATAAAGTCGAAACCATTCTGTCTACTTTTCGCATTAGAAAATATGCATCCGCGACAAACGCATGCAGCGACCGAAAATGCTCGTCTTGACGTCCGTTTACAGTTGTCCTTTGCAGTGCGCGTCGAGCTCAGATGGTGTCACTGTTATTCAACTATACATAACCTGCCAAACGGGAAATATTTTCGGCATATCCTGTAATGACAGCACGTTAACTCACTCACGTGATGAGTGGCGTGTCGTCTGCTCTGGGATCGATGTCGACAGCATCCCTGCGACGTAAAGCAAAAAAAGGAGAAAAAGAAGCTGTTTGCATTGATTGTGCATTAGCTTACACAGGTTTACTTATTAGGCCTACATATGCCAATCAGTACATAATACATTGCTCAAATATGGTGCAGGTGTATAGCTATACTCCTCAGATGTTTTTTTATAATTACGCCGTAAGCTGCATAATTAAACCAAAACTCCACTTACTTCGATTAGTGGCAAATATATTGTACGAAGAAGTAAAATGTTGACTACGCGCTGTATAATTATATGCTTTGGATGCTGTCAAACGTTTACGGTATGTTACTGCCAGATGGTAGACCTATATTTAGCTGAACGCTGTCATAGTCAATTGCGTCAGCGACAGCGTTAACATTTTAATTTACCGCAGTCTACACAAAGACCAAAATAAATTGACCGTACATACGGTATCGCGGCAAACACGCTATCTGGAGGAAGGAGAGAGTCAGCGATCAGTCCACACCCTGCCTCCTTCTCAAAACTCTTCTAAGAGAAAAAAGGGAGAGAGCCTCTTCGCTATACCAGCTGAGGGTATGAGAAACGCTGTAAGCTTCCCAAGTGGAGTTTTAGACAATTCTTGACTGAAAACGATTTTGGCAAATTTCAGACGTTGAAACACATTTTTGGTAAAAAGTAATCAAACATTAAAATGCAAAGCCATTTTGGAGGTTTTTGGAAAAAAAACTTTTCGTTCGGCTCCGGCCCTCCGATGAGCAACTCCCCCCTCTTACCATGTCCCTCATCTCCAGTATGTTCCTGGCCCCGAGACCACGCCATGTAGCCTACAACTCTAAGGACCACGCTAGATGTATGCTTGCTCTTGTCGAGATGCGCGCAGTCGCGTGGAGTGCGTAAAATAGTAACTTACATGCAGTGGGAGTGGAAGGTAAATGGCCGCGGATCGTGATCTATACGGACAGACATTGCGTGGATAAAATGGAGATGCTCAGGTGCGGCGAAACGCCGAGACCAAGACTCAGCAGGTGTCAAGCATGATGGGAAATTGAGAAAGGATATCCAGTGACCAGTAGTGCACGACGAGGAATTCTGGAAAGCATCATGAGCATTTTCAGCTGCGCCCATAGATACTAGTAGGCCCTATTTCTGGCTGCGACCGGTGCAAAACCTCAGACAAAAACACATTCGGCACACTTTAAGCGGCACGAACACGTCTTGTGGACTGATAATGCAGTATTTTCACGCCAAAATGAACTCGCAAATGTGCAGTGGAATGAAATGAATAAAACAGAAGAACTGGAGTTGGTCGTCGATGAAGCAAAGAGGAGAAAATCCAATTCACTCGTCCAGTTATCCGTGAAATTATTTACCTAACTCAACATCTACTGGCACGATTCAGTAACGCTGCCGATAAATAAACAAATGGACAAACGGGAAATTCATTGTATAGCAATCCTGCACTCTGCAGTCTGCACTTGCAATTTTATCGCATCAATAATGAGAAATCAAGTGCAACGGTTTTCAAACGAAACCCACGTATCCAACTAAGCTTAAACCAGTTAAGTTCCAAAACTTATCGAACCCGTTTTTAAATAAACTCATAGGTTAAAACGATAACTTTATAAGTTGCATACATTTATTAGAAAACAACTTTTTTAAATTGAAAATTTGTTGACGTTTTGGCAACCGCTGCTACCTTCTTCAGAACGACTGTCCGACAGGTGCCGTTGGGCTGGTGAACAGTCGTTCTTACCTGTTGGACAGTCGTTCCGAAGAAGGCAGCAGCGGTTGCCGAAACGTCAACAAATTTTTTAATTAAAAAGGTTGTTTTCTAATAAATTTATGTATCTTATACAGTTATCAAACTCTGTTAATATCAATGTCGAAACTCTAAGGTAACCTGCCACATTTCCTGCGGTCGGCATATGTATAGGCTACAAATTGGCGGCGTTTTAACTCGACCTTTTAAACTAGAATAAAACTTGCGGGCATGGCTGTTTTTAGATATGAAAAGAAATGAATGGCACTCACCGTCGTTAGCGAAAAACGTGACGAGGAAGGCGAGCAGAAACGTCATCGTCCGCGCAGCTATCATAGCTATTGAAGAAACCTACAGCACAGTAGGCCTATTTCAGCGCTTGCTCGCTGGAACGTATATCAATACAGACCACAGACTGACGCAGAAACAGCGGCTTATCCTTCAGACGCCGCCCACAAATGCGCGGCTTAATTTTCCAGCTAATACTCGAATAATCAACAGAGTTTCCGACACGAGCTTTGCGTCAGAACAGCATCGCGGCGGCGTCACGCTAAGAGTTCGGATTCTGGCGACAGCAGCAGCAGCAGCTGCAGCAATTAGCCGCCGCGTGTGCCTGTGTGTGTCACTGGGCACGCTGCACAGCAAGTGTCTGCTGTACGTAACATGACGGAATTAAAGCATTGCCTACAGGTGACAGCTGCTTGGCTGGCGGCGTTGTGACGTATGAGCTAGGTGCGCGAAGCTACCGTACGTCACGTGACCACAACACGACTTCCGCATTCTCCCGACCGAGCCGCCATTGCCGATACTCGCCGTATACAATCGTAAAACAACGACCGAGCGAACGACTGATAATATCTTGATACGCGCTACGCTGTCCTATGCTCGTTCCTGTTGCTGATCTGCCCGGCCGACGGACATTACGCTTTGCTGGCACGAATTGTCTGCTGGTGCCACCTGTCAGACTTTTAACAGTTTGTAACCAACCGAGTTTTTACCGTTACCGGACCCTCTCTCTGTAACACTCTGCCTGATGATATAACAACATCTCAGTCACTTTCGATCGTTTGCCTATACTAGGGTTAAAAGAAAACATATTGGGCAAGACGTCGTATGTGGTCGGCGATGGCATCTTTGTATAAGGTGTTGCTCAGTTCCTATAAGCTGTGTAATGTGACACATTTGCTGCCTATAAATGTTTGGCCACAATTTGCAATGCAAATTTCGACTGGGGTTAGACCGGCAAAATTTGTGTACTTTTCCGTGCGGAGAGCGGGACCCTTGTTCAGTGCAGCCACGTAAATGAAATCTCAGTCTGTTTGATTGCTTTAGCAGCGTACAACAAATGTGACAAACGTAAGTATACCGACAGACGTACAGACATGCTATACGGTAACATTTTTCGCAGTAGCCGGCTGCGTTGCGATGCCGCCTAAAATATATAGTTCACATCAGCGAAGGTCGACAACACGAAATAATGACGTACGTGATGATGATTCGTCTATCAACAGGAAGGCGGTAACGACGTCCATTACGCTCTATGCTGTTGACGATAAGGTCAAGCGAGAGGTTTGCAGGACAAAAAACAAGTTGTAGTCGTTGTTGATAAAATTGACACAGTGAAATGATGCTGTACTGTATGCCACAAAGGTCGCTGCAAGTTTTTACATTTTTACTACGAACCAAAAAGAAATGATATTACATGTAATGTTTTGTACACGTGTGTTTGTTTCAAATTTCCTCAGGTATGTTTCTGCCGAAAAAAATAACAAAATCGGATACCATCTGATAAAGATATCACAAAAATAAGAAGGGTAAGGTTTTATGGGACGCAGTGTAGTCATTACTATTTAGTTACTTGTCAGCTAACTCAGTTTATTTTAAATCTGACTGATTTTTCACGAGGTAGTGTAGCGACACGTTTAAGATGTGATGGGATTTTTAAATTATAAAGATAGGCCAATCTTTGATGCAGATATGGCAAAAACTTATCAGCTAACTTTCGACCGCTTTGTGCGGTTCGTTTTCTGCGTCTTCGTCGACTTTGTGAAGCGTCAGCAAAGCGAGCGCCGTCGAGTTTCATACACATTCAGCACTCACGTACGTAACAACGGCTACAGTGTGATTCATGTGGTCGGCCGGCTTGACAGCGCATTTTCATCCCCAGTAGCACTGCTCTGCGTGACCCTATTAGCACGGCCAGTGGGCGCAATGACCCATCCTGACGCAAGTGGGTAATGCAATGAACGCTAGAGTTGTCTGTAGCGCGCGCCGGATCGAATCCCGGCTGTTGGATAATACGGTCACATACCCATGCACACATAAACGAGGTGACTATTTGGTATTGACCATATACAGGCGCCGCGACAACCATGCCATGTGCCATGCACGTTTGTAGACTGGACTCGAGTCTGCGCATGTCGGATAAAATAAACTAAAGCAACATACAACCTTAGACGGTCGCCGTTCGACCGCGTTGACTCTGTATCGCAAAACGAAACGTGGCGCTACTGAACAAAACAGATCAAGTTATCAAACGTTCATCCAGTCGTACAGCAAATTGTACAATACAAGCAATCGAAATTCAGTTATGTGAGATCGCACTCGGTGTAAGGGGAAGACGATCGAAACGGTCTCTGAGATGCTGGGCTTCAGACGCAGACACTGACGGTATTTTTGTCAATGCAAACCGAACTAAGTCAGTCGTTAGCGTGCGTTCAAGTTCGGAGAACGTTTTGGCTGAAGTAACACAGCAGATGTCGGCGGATATGTGCATGCAGTCTGCTTTTGTATCAGGTTAATTCTACGAAGGTATAACTTACCTGTACCTCGAATAGCCATGCTCAGGGAGGCCACTGAGGTCAGTGTAGTCTATATTCAACGTCCAGCTGCTTTCAGTCATAGACGCCACTACCAACTCTCTAGGCCTATATTTATTTTCTGTCAGTTTTCTGCAACGTCTTCCATGTCGGTGCTGCGAATTGACAATGAGTGATCGTCCGTCAGCTGTCGAGCGTCTCACCAAGTTGTGTCAACTCTTAAACCTAGCTTACAGTCGAGCCCTGAGCTGCCCGGCTCATGATCCGCCACATAATTTGTGCATCACAATACTTTATGGCAGTGCTTCTGAAATTTTTGCTCTGCGACCGAATTCGCATTGTTAAAGAAAGTTTGCAGGGCAGGGGCGGCACTACGGGTAGACTAGAGGGCACGTGCCCCCCCGTCGGGGAATTTTGGGTATTTTCGTCAGGGACAGAGTGACAGACCACGACAAAAAACTTACTTTGTTTCAAAGCTTATACCCCGATGCTATGTCCTATGAAATAATTAACATGCGTTAAAAACGCGTTAACTAATACCCCGCTTACACGATCCAGCAAACTTCCAGTAAATGTATCCAAAATACACGTGCTAATTGCTCGACGTATATGTTATATATGTGTTATATGTTATAATGGACGAGCCAGCTCGGTGTTCGCTGGACGTTTGCTGGATCGTGTAAACGGGGTATAACACTAACACATCATTATTGCTGAAGTTGTACGTCGACTACCCGGTACGTCGTAAGGGTGACTGGAATGACGACCGACGCGAACTCGTGGCTGTGTCGCAGGTAGGCCCGTTGAAAGCCACAGCGAGGCCGGGAAACATTCTCGCTGGACCCCTCTACGAAATGGCTGGAGATAGATCAAGACAACTAGAGTAAGAAATTTTTAGCACTAAACGTAGATTTCAGCAGTCCAAGTCTCGACCCCCTAGATTTAAGGAGGCCGGCGCAGTCGAGCGTCAAGTACGGCTATCCCCCCTAAAAAGTGATTATTTTACCGCTATTGGCTCGTGTGGCGAGAAAACGGTTGCAGATAGGCACAGACATGCTGCTTATCATAACAAGCAATAGCGACAATTTTTATTGTATGTTAACGTCGATGACTTTGAATGACCTTGAACTTCCAAAATAAACGTTTTTAGTAATTTCTTTAGCGATTTCGGCTGCGTCAGACATTTTAAAAGTGAATTGCACCGAAATGGCTTTAGATGGATCTGGACAACCTGCGTATGACATTTTTAGCATAGAACGTACATTTTTAAAAATCTAAGTTTCGATCTCTTAAATTCAAGGAGTCTTTCATACATCAATATCTTATTGCTGTACACTGATTGCCGAGTTGGCAGGACCGCTGCTATCGCCCGTCACGTGAGCTTTGCTCAAATCACTTGTTTCAGCTTGTCCTGTCTTGTTCTAGCTGTAGTCTTACTGTGAAGTTATTTTTAGCTTTTTTATGTTGATTACAGTAACGCAGGCTAATAGTATGCTTGTTTTAGTCGAAACTGTTGAACAAAATAACCACGTAGCTTACAGTGTGCGGCAAAAAAGTAGGCCTATCCCCTAAATTTTGTCGTTATTTTTTCCTAACAATCGCTAAGATTTTTGGAGCAATATTTTACACGTTTATTACCTATTCATACTCACGCAAAAATGCCAAAGAACATTGAATTATCTTTAACTAAGACAAATGTATTAATTTTTCCCAACCACGTCGTCATTTCTAACGTTCGTGTTCAACACAGTGTGTGTAGAACCATGTTTGCGCTGCAGAAAAACACAATGTCATTCGAACAACAGAATAGGAACAACTTGGCAGTGACCGTGAAAACTCTTAAGTGTCCACCGTCAGCTTTTACACATGCACTGAATCTATTAGTAAGGTTTTTAACGACCTTGTCGATGGTAAGTGTTAGGTCATTTGCAGTACCTGTTTGAGTTTAGCGGCGGCCGTCATTTTTCGTGAGAAAATGTCAATAAATAGGCCTAGGCCTATAGTCAAAAATTTATAGAAAAACTGCAGACTTTGTTTATAAAGTTTACTTTACTTCGACGTAATTAGCAACGAGATGGACACACAGTTGTTTTCAATAGCCTATGCGTTACTCATTACAACACTAAGTTTTGGAATGTGCAAAATAACGGATGTTGTTTTAGAATAAAATTCGTAACTTCACATCAGTAAAAGAATATCAAATGCCGCTTGGCCTTTTTATCCAAATGAGAACTATTAATAAGAATGTGAATTTTGCGTTAAAATTCCAAGCGGTTGCTGCGAAAATGGCAAAAAAATTTTATTTTAAGGATACTTTTCGCCGCACCCTCTAGACTGAAAGCATTCATGCATGACGCGCAATGCCATTTCAGAAGTTATAAAAAAGCTATATGTTAAAACTAAATGTTAATTATTAAATAAGATTAGTTCGGCGATGTGCGCTCGCCTGCGGGTTATACTGCAGGCATATTTGTGTAGATATAAGACGGCATACTTGCCTTAGCCTGCCCCCCCCCGTCGGGGAAAGCTGCCCCCCTCCTGTCGGGACGATCCCTGGCGCCGCCATTGTTACAGGGTTTACTTAGGCCTACTAAATTTCTGGCGTAGTGAAAAATTTTGATTGTGTTAGAGTGCAAATAAGCAATTACAGCGAGCAACAACATTTTTGCCCAATATTGTGTTGAATTAAGCTAGGCTTAGATGTGATGTGTCATTACTCTGCAGACTGATTATTAACCATTGTTGAACTTTGCTAACAATTTCCTTCGGGAAACGCACGTAGTCACGTCGCATCGGCTATGCCCCTACTGTCGGTAGTAACTGTTGTTACGAAATTACAAATAACTGCCATAAGCTACTCGTTATGTACGGACGCACGTGACATTCGAAGCTATTAGAGAAACTAGGCTACATCGACTAAGCCTATTAGGCCCATATAATTTTAAGTCAATGTGTCCAACAGAACAGAATTTTGATTGCAATGTTTTACGTTATTTGGTTGCATCTTTGATTTGCGAGGTACGTTGTAGCGAATAGCTTTAAAATATTGATAACTTTAGTTTTTAACTTCAGCGTTTTTATTCGATTTTTTTTTATTCAGATTCACAATTCTTTCAGGCTTGCAATAAGATACCGCTATCGTGTTGCAATTTACTCGCTACGCCATAGTGTGCTTGTGATTGGTTGGGTTTTTTTCTCGCACTTGTTCATTCATGTCTAACTATGGAGTCATGTATTGATAAGCCCGTAAGAATCACATTTGTCCACAAGTTGTTCTGTACGAATTGACTCTTCCCGTTCTGAGCACTTTCATTGTCGGCCGGAATTTTTGCCGTTTTCTACACATTCGCTGGATCGTTGCGACTCAGTGGTAATGTCTTCAAAACCAATTTTTGAAGCACTTTGGCTTACGTGTAAGAAAAGCTGTTTTATAGGCCTGTGTTACAATTGCTACACCTACTGCATGCAACATTGCAGAGTTAGACATTTAATGTATGATTTATAGAATAAAATAGCCGAAATGAGTGTGAAACAAACTCACACACTACAGACGAAAAGATTTATTCAGATTCATTGACGGTCATAATAGTATTAATTAAAAATAGTGACGACAATGTTTGCGGTGCTGACATGGCATCAATCATAGCACTGCACTGTGAGAGTTCACCCGGTTCATTTTATGAACATAGCACAAGCGCCGAGCGGCCGCCGACCTTTTGGCCGTGTCGATTGGATTGGGCCGCTGATCCGCCTAAACTGGCAGGGCTCTACAGTACTACATTCACATCGACATTTACTACTACTCAGCGCGGAAGCTGATACTCATTTTATCATCCCGCGAAGGATAAAAGGCTGAGTAGGCGGCCAATAGGCCTACTGTAAGCTCAGACTGTTGTTCGGTTGATCATCATGACTAAATGCATACGTGGAGTTATCGATCCGTTAGACATAGCATATAGCACTGGAGACTCAGCGGTACAGATAAGCAGTGGGCCTGTGAGTGAGATCGCGAAATAATACAATTTGCTTGATTTAACACCTGGCACCGTTCATTGCAGAAACTCTTGTTATGGCTGGGGCAGGAAAATTAGGTCAGTGGTTTTTTTGTTTTCGCCACCCTGCTTTATTCCTCTTCCGTGATTTCCCCAATCAAGTTAAAGTATCTGGGGATCTAAGAAGCTCTGTAAGCTCTCTAGCAGCGGGCTGCGGGTTAAGCGGAAAACATTTTATGTGTACTTTGAAACGAAACAAAACTCATTTCATGCACGATGTAAACTGTGTATGAATGTACTGTTTCGAAATACACGATTTTGCTGGCGGGTATTTTCAGCTTGTGGCCAAGGTCATGTTGACTGAAATGAGGGGTAAAATATACAGTACACCCATTGCGCGGTGGTGCAGATAAAACACTAAAAGAAGTGTGATTTAATGCGGCTCACGAGTTGCCCAAAAAATCTAACTAAAACTAAAACTTAAGTGCAATTTTGTTTTAGATAGATGTTGGCACCGCCAAAATTGTGTAATCAGTGTTTATTCGACTTGATTAAAATGTGCATAGTCAAGACAAGAAAGCCCAGCCGCGCTATGGCAAGGAAACAACACGATATCACAATCGTTTTGGCGCGATAGTCCGAGAATGGGTGAGCTGCGTTACTGCCGCTGACAGCTCAAATATTTCTCGTGGACTGCGAACGATGCATCCTTTTTTGCACAAGCGCGTAATGGCCGTTTATCTAAGGTCGTTGATTTAGGCACTAATCAAAAATATAGTATACCGTATGCAGATTCTTATTAGTGAACAATATAGTGAAGTCGGAGTGCTTTTCGTCATTTCAGAGATAGGTGCCTAATGCATGCAGGTTTATTTTGCTGAGAACAGCCGCCTAGCTTTTGTTAGTGCAAAGAAATTCAGAATTTTTTTTCTATTAGGGACTAGATCGCCAAAAAACGAATACCCCAAACTAAAATTATTGGCGTTATTACGTTCCCAGCACGCTAACCGAGCATCAGCGTTAGAGACGGACGCGATCAGACAGACGACCAGATCGGCAACTTAATTATTTTGCAGCGGGCAGTACCGTACAATATCACTCTTTGTACGGCGTGCACTGCGCAGCAAAGACACAGGTAGGACCTAATAAAACCGTTTTTAATTATCTTCGATAAAGACATGTCATCATCATCGTCATCGACAACCGTGGGCTCAATGCCCGTTGGTGTCTGACGCCATTCTTACTATCGCTGCCCACCGCTGCCTATCTAGGGCAGCGTGGCTTAACTCCTGCAGGG
>Ga0056128_1002002_pt1 | contig 23725 bp, 11 predicted proteins | sample WorMetLIZISLAND2_FD_71113 | JGI IMG/M metagenome (GOLD analysis project Ga0056128, IMG submission 71113) | Marine gutless worms symbiont microbial communities from Max Planck institute for Marine Microbiology, Germany - Olavius geniculatus... ... | reverse complement strand
CCTGCTATAAATGTAGTGTAAATTATTATTCTAGTAATAGCCATGAAGAAGAGAATATTGAACTTTATAAAAAAATAAAAGATTATAATGGGGATAAATTATTCATAATGTTAAAGCTAAAATAATTATTATCATAGGTGAAACAATGAAAAATTTTGAATTAGAAAGTATAGAGGATTTTTTTTCTTTAGTAAAAAGTTTTATAGCGTCTGCTATTGGAATAGTTAAGGCAATAAATGTTTGTTTGTTAGGACCTTTTCGATAGTGTATATAGCCTAAAAATTTTCGTCCTCTTAATGTATAAAAAGCTATGGCTAATAAAGCCGAAAATATTATTAATAATAAATTTACTACATAAACTGGATACATATTGCAATTGAAATATTACAGATTAAATGCAAATTAATTGTTTTATATTAAACTAAATTGCATAATTTGTTAGTATTCTCTTAATTAAAAGTTAAGTGCTTTATAAAAATATGCTATCAAATTATTAAGAAAGATATTTCTTATTATTAAAGCTTAAATTTAATGCATCTACTCTGCCATCTTAATATTAAATGTATTGATTAAATCCACGTAGAGGCCCATTATGACAGAAGTTATGGAGTCACATAATGTTATTACGGTTACCGTCGACTGGCATCGAGTAACATGCGCTGAATTTGCATACTTTGTCGCATTTAATCATATATTTTCTAACTAAAACTGTTAATCACTAAGTGACATTAATACTTTGAAACATACCATGCTACATGAAATGTTTGGGCTTTAAAAAAACGTGTGGTTTGCATCAGCTGCGTCGAGTGTTAGGCCTGCCGTTATCACAATATTTTCCCCGGCGTTTGTTAGACGTGTCTGTGTGTTGATTGCAGCATCGGAATGTGAGTAACCCGCCGGAGCGCTGCGCCGGTGAGAGCTACAAACATGCGGACCTGCGCAAACGCTCCGTCTGCAAGTGGACCTACAAGGTCGATTATGACGAACGACGTCGGCCTTCGTGCATCCACAGGGTCGACGAGTGCCACTACACCGAAGCACACGAATCGATGAACCAGTGCGAGATCGTCAACATTTCCTACCCGATCCGACTCATGTCCGAGACATCCTCCACGTGGACGGACGCCTGGATAGATCTACCGGTCACATGTACGCTAGCCAAGCCGCCCATTAACGAAGTACCGTACGAACCAGGTGCTTCGGGTCTGCCCTTTCAAATGCACTAATGTCATCCAACTGCAGGCGGAGATTTAGACAGCGGCGCGTGGGTTAGGAAAGTAGGCGGTGCAGAAAGTTGCAGTTTTTCGACAGAAGCTGCAATAGGTCTATTTTCGACAAAGGAGATTACGAATGCTTACAATGTCAATCATGCCCATAAATTTCCCCGAAACGGGGATTTTCAGCCCGATACCTTCTAATTTTTGAAGAAAACTTTCTGACAGTAAGAATTTTTTCAACAAAACTAGATTCTAGGAAAAGTGTAATTGCCGCTTTTCTCATTACCCCCTGCTACGACGCCACTGATTTTGTCTGTTTTTACGTTTACGGGGTTCGCTATTGGCGCAAGTGCGTTACAACTGGGATAGCCTACAAGAATTTTACTTGAAAACTTATTGCTGTTGTACTGCAATTGCGTGAACTTTATTAGGTCAGTATTTTTGGCCTCTTGCTGTTGCCTATAATGTTCGATGCTTATGGGCCATTAATGTGTGATGGCATTAGCTGTGGCCTTTATGTTGTGATATTCTTTAATGTCTTTCTTTAACTTATCTGCAAAAGACTGTTTTATAATGTATGTACGCCAGTCAGTGAAATTCGGTGGCATTGAAATATTTGTTAGTCAGATGATTTGAGTTTACACATCTATACTTTAGCATGATCTCTACTGAGACCTATGTCTTACACTGAGGGGTGATTTTGAACCAATGGCAACTAATGAGAGTCAGTGTTTAGCTTGGTTTTAGCCCTGTGTTTTGAGAAGCTGCATCTCAGTCATTGCTCAAACTACTTTTGAACGTGATTTATTTTGCCGCTTTCCATTAAGACTGAGTACGTCTTGTGTTTTTTTACAAAGTTACTAACACGTCAATGGCATTTTGATCATATTAACAGCGGATTGGCATGCCATAGGTGGTCCCGCAAAATTAAGCCGCCTTACCTATAACTTACCAAACGATTGTCTGGTTTTCAAGATTATTTCATCGACGCTCTCAGCAGTAAGCTTACAGAGTGAGTCATAAAACACACCAAACTGAAAAAAAATCTGTGCATGTATTGCATTTTCCTTATTTGACTTGTGGGTGGCCAGCTTTGATGGGCCTGTGCCCTTTCTGGCAGCCTGGTTGCTCTTTCCCAAATAAATATTGTTGTTGTTGTACTAGGACTAGGCGTCCTGCTTCCGTACTTTGGCCCGTCATATGTCTGACATATGGCTCCGTATGTCCACACAACAGACATATGACATATGACATAGCCTATGACATAGTCAGACATATGACGGGTCAAAGTGCGGGCGACGGGCCAAAGTACGGAAGCAGGACGCCTAGTTACTTACTACTATCAAGTTTACCATACTCGGTCTTTTCCAAACCTACGCCAAATATTGGCTGGGATTTTTTACAAAAAAAATTGTTATTGAAACATTCTGTGAAATCTACTGTATAGTATAGCCTAAACCTTAGTGTTTAAATGCTGGCAATATTATTAGCTTACTTTTGGATTACTTTTAGCTCAATCGAAACAAAAACGAAGTAAAATGTAATAGCTATTTGCTTCGAACAAAAAGAAAAACAAAATTAATATTGTTGACACTGGTTTTGTTACGCACACAGTGACTTGTTGAGTTTGTTAGGCAATATTTTTTTGTTGTCATTGTTAACTTTGTGTTGTATCAGAATGATTTTGTTTTGTAGTAGCTTATTCCGTAAACTGTCGTGTTTTATTGCTCAACTTGAATTTGTTGCTGTAGTATTTATTGTTTGTTCGTGATAATGTCGCAATGTCTATGGATTTTTTATGTTAATTTTATTTTATTGTGTTCACTACTGTTTCGAGCAAGAAACGGACAACAGCGATTCCGTAGATCACGTACAACAGGGTCTATTATAATGTCAAACAGTGGATTTATACACATACGTAAACCTTGTTTTTGCCGAATGCGGTTTGTTTATTGACAGCTTTCAAAATAATCAGACTTACACAAAGCTGTCAAAGTGTGCGATACAAACTCCGCCAAGGTTGGCTAGGGTATGACTATAACAACGTAACGCCATCTCGCGATTACGTGTGAAAAATGTCAAGAGGCCCTATGACTTCCCTCGGCACGTTAAACAAAGACCCATAATTTTCTTAAATCAAATCGCTTTGCTCTTTTCAGGCCGTACACTGTTTAGAAATTCCTCTAAAATTTAGCCATAACTTTTTGAGTAACCTCCACTGACAAACAACAGCGTCAAAAAATCCCCTCTGCCTACGAAACTAGGCCTAGGCTTTACTTCCTAATTCCATCACTGTGCGAACGTAGGCGTAAATGCCCGTTTAGAACTGAGTAATACCCCGTTTACACGATAAAGCAAACATCAGGCAATTAGAGCACACGCCGTGCACGTATATTCTGAATACATTTGCTTGATGGTTGCTTGATGTCTGCTTAATCGTGTAAACGGGGTATAAGATAACTTTTCATGACGAAGTAGGCCTATCAGCTGCGTTTATGCTTTTGCATGTCGTGTGTGTAAATGTGCCTTAACTGTAAATTATTTTATTTATAGTTTTTTCATATAGTCGTTTATTGTATGTTGTTGACTGCGAAAACTGCATGTGCAATATTAGCGTTTCAGCTTTGATGTTGGATTGAATTATGGGCATTAAATAAATGCATGTTTTGACACAAAATATTCTTGTGCAATTATAACGTTTCTCTCGTGGCCGTAGGCCTGTTCCTTAATCGTAATTACATGCAAAGCACAAACCGTTCCATAAATGTAAAAAACGTTCGAAAAAAATTTAAAAAGTTAAAACGTGGCACGAATTTAAAAAAAGTTTAAAAACGTTGACTGCAAAACGTTGACTATAATTATTTTGTGAAACCTTTAGCTTAATGCCTAGTGCTGTAAGTGAACTATAGTCTAAATAGAAAGAACACTTAATTTCAATTCAAGCGTGTGGTCATGAGACCATAGCAGTAGATTAACCAAATATACTAGATAACATACTTTTTATCTAGTATATTTGGACTAACTAAGTAAACTACCATCACTATGATTTATCAATTTGTTTCTGTGGTTTCAAAAGTGCTTCTCAAAATATTTGATGGGATTTTCAATGCACGTTTAAAAAACATTAAAAAAATTAACAAAAACGTTAAAAATGTAGAAAACGTGGTGCGAATAAAAAAATGTAAAAAACGTTTTTTTACATTATGAACGGCTCTGCCTCTGCCAAAGAGGTTATGTGATAGGCCCGTCGTTTATTTATCTTCCTGTCGGCAGAATTACACTGTATAATTTTTGTGTAATTCACACAAAACTTACAGGCGAGTTTGGCTAAAAAAATTTTTGGAGGGTTGCATGTAGCCCAACTTAGAGGTAATTAGATTTTAATGTTAATCCGGATCACCGTCTTAATCCAGGACAGGCTTGAAAGATTCTTCATCATCGCAAAATAAAGTAAGGATTTTGGTGCAGCCATCTGACAAACACAACGAAAACAAGATAATGTTCATACGAACACGGAGTCTGTTTAATGCATTTCGATAGTTTACAATATATGTCCGTATAAATATAAGCAGTGAGCTGTTTAGACTGGTTGAAAAATCGAACAGTTTAATTTTAAATTGTACAGCAGCAATGATCCTTTTTCTTCTCTCTTCGGATTATTTTAACTAAACAATAAACATTGTCAGTCATGAGACCAATTTTGATTCATCATCAGCACTTTACTACAAATGGTCCATCGTCACCATGCGTCTATCTTGCACTGTTATGGAGATATGGCGCTTCAAATATTGGACGCACAGACGTGGACACGTAAAGAAAGATGGAAGAAAGGAAAAAGAATGAGGGAGGCGGAAGGAAAGAAAAGGAAAAAAGAAAGTGGACAGGGGAAAGGAAGGAAAAGTGGAAGGAAAAGGGGAAAAGATAGGGAAAAGAAAAAAGAAAAAAAAGGAAAAGAGAAGGGGGAAGGAAAAGTAAAGGGAAGGTGAAGCAGAAGGCAAAAAAAAGAAGGGGAAAAGGGAGGAAGGGAAAGGAAAAGGAAAAGAAAAAGTGGAAAAAGGAAAGGGCAAGGGAAAGGGGAGGGGAAGGAAAAGAAAAAAGGATGTAGAAGGGGAAGGAGAAAGAGAAGAAAATGGGGAAAAGAAAAAGGGAAGAGAAAAAAAAGAAAAAGGGAAAGGGAAAGGGGAAGGGAAAGGGGAGGTGGAAGGAAGATAGCTTAAGAACAGTTGGACGCACGCACGCACGGCGCACGGACACTCAGGTGATTTTATACTCTGTCCAATGCTATGCATTGCATTGGACAGACAAAATGTCAGCGTTCTCATAGGAGTGCTCTTCTAGTTTGCAAGTGTTCAAAAGTGTGTTTGACACGTTACCGCCTCCACACACCTACGTTCTTCCCGGCTCTCTACAGCTAGCTGCTGCTATCCGTGCGGTACGGCCCAAATAAAATTTAGGTGCTGCTGGTTCAGCCGGCAAAAAAATAGAGACGGGGAAGGGCAATTTATTATTATTTTTTTTTCTATTATGACATCAACTCATACAAAAACGAAGTGACACTAAACTGTGTCACAATGAATTGTACTCATCAGACTCATTGTACTCATAATGCCTAAAGATACTGTAACATAACAGATTAGCCGTAATTTTTCAGTAAAACTTCGGAAACAAACGAAAAACTGCTAAAATATTTTTGAGGATCCAATAAAATGTTCAGAAAGCAGGTTTTTAGAAAGGAAAGGCAACCGGAAAAACACAATGTATTTTATAAGGTGTTCACACTATCCAGCAAACGTCCAGCAAACGTCCAACATTAACACGTGTATTTTGATTTTTGAATACATTTGCTGGGAGTTTGCTGGACGTTTGCTGGATCGTGTAAACACCCCATTACTGTCTGCAGCAGCGAGCACAGTAGGCCTATTGTATTCAGCATTGTCGCTGCTATTTTTGTGTATTTTTTCTCCGCTAATACGAAAACTCAAAAACCGCTGCACTTAGCTTAATAAAAATTTGCGCAAATGTGTATCTCGACAAGCGCAAAAACCTACTGAATTTAAATCTTATAGATTAAAGCTTAAGGCCACAAGACCTAGATGACCAGATTTTTGGATGCTTTAATTACCATTGCGAGATAAGACCATGTTGCTGCTAGGCTAAGCCAGCTAGGCCGATGGCTATTGGCCGACGCTGACGTCATTGCTATAAGTATCGCAGCATGCCACGGCGTTTACCGCGGACAGCTTTAACCTTGCGCACGGCTTGACAGTCTGGTTTTAGGCCTAAATTCATGCACGCGCTGTCAGTCGTGTATCGTTGCTATTTCTGCCTGGCGTCCCAGACATGCGGCGTGTGTGGTCAACTATATCAGTCCACCGGGCGACCATTACGCAGCCAGAACACCGGCCCGGCTCAGGGAACGTGCGACGCACAATAATGTCGTCCTTCTATCCCACGGGATCCAAATCTGTATGACACCCGTGGGACCCAGGCTGCGGCTGCGGCCAGCCATGGCGGACCCAAGCTCACTCATCAGCCAAACTAAGAGTGATAGTGGTTTACGTAATCGTATGCGCCCCGTGAGTTATGAACGACGGATCGACAGAGGTAACTACAACTTCTATAGGCCTGTTGTCTTAAAAAAAGTAAAATTTAACTAACAAAATGTAGCAAAACGTTATAGCATGTTGAAGACGTGTTAGTAGAAAACAGTTGAAAGATCAAAGATGGTAATATAGCTCTTTATGGCAAGTCCATCTCAGAGTTACGCAGCGTCACCTGCCGTATGGGATCACACAGTGTTACCTGCCACCCGAAACAGGTGAACGCGCCCCGCGATTGTCACCATGCCGTGTGACAGCCAGCAATATAACATGCAAAATACTTGTAAAACGCGCTCGCCCTCTCTTCTTCCCTCTCTGGTCTTAACAGAAACGCTCAGCAGGAGTTACCAGTCAGAGTAAAAACAATGTTTTAATTGAGCCTATACGTACTTACTTACTTACTTATTAAGTTACTAATGAACGCCCAACTGCGTTCATCATAATACGGCTTTGTGGTACGATCGGCGACCGAGAGTTTCCTGTCACAGCGTCGCTGCGGCAAGAACTTGGAACAGCCTGTCGTCAGAAGTGACGTCTTTAAATCTCTTTGGCGTCGTACCATATTCGTAATTCACATTGTCTGCGAACATTTAGGACTAAAAGCAAGACTCATCTGTTGTCTTTTTTGTCACAGCTAACTGTAAAGTGATTGCGGAGCCATAGGCCGGTTGAGCTGTGTTGAGCAAGGCACGATGATTATCGTGTCAACAGGTCTGTGGCGAGCGTCAGCGCCATGAACGGCGGTCCGGTTGGTATCCAGTAGGAGACACTAGGCGGGCCCACACTGCAGTCGGTCGATTGGACGGCGTGCAAACAAAGCGATGCGCCGCTAAATATTTGATGATATAATAGCGATTGTTATTGCCAAGCCGGTGTGGCAGCCCAGACGGGTCACTCCAGAGGCGTCGGTTGTTAACTCACGATCGAGCCACGTCACCATAGTCATCAGAGCACACCGCGTCATATGGACCTACCTCTCTCTACTCTGCCTCTCGCTCGCGATCCATTGCGCTTCGTCATTGTTAACGATTTTCACCCGCGACGTGCAATAGCATGGTGCGGGTAATGCTGTCGTATGCTGTCCGTCCGTCTGTCCGTCTGTCCAGTGTAACGTTGAGGTACGCTGAATGCATAATTTAATGGGTTACATGAATTTTATCGAACGAATTGGTGGTTGGTTGGTGGCCTGGCGATAACGCGTTGTGTCCGATAACGGTAGAATTACGCCTTATTAAGGGAAGTGCCCCACTTTCTCCCCTCGTTCGTGGGGATCCTTTTCGCCCAGTGTCATGAAATTTTGTCACGAAATACTAAAGACTTTAGGCTATCATACGGTAAAAACCCGAAGTCTCTATCTCACTTGGTCTTGGAATGGTACCGGGACGTGCCACGCTGCCACCAGGACAGACAGACAGACAGACGGACGGACTGCAGACAGACAGAATTACCATAGCTAATACGCGCTTTAGCTTTCGCGCGTAATTAGCGACATGATTTCTGATATGTCGTTCTGTCAGCAGAAACTCGATTAGAGCACGAATGTGGAGTGTAGACTGCGGTTGCTTCAAAACTACGTCTAGTTGCCGGCGGCTTAACAACTTTGTGCACCGCTGAAAGAAATATAAACCTATCAGTCACTGAATCGATGGATCGATCATTATCAGTCAACATCTGCGTCGCTATTAGCTTGTACTAGCAACTATCGTAAACAAAAAAACCACGTGCATTTGTAATTATCTTCGCTGGTATCATACTAAAGCTTTGGCATCGTTTTGCGTTGCTCGTGGCTAGCAGTTCCAAACAAAAGTGGCCATGTGGAAGCAAAATATAGTTTCTGGAAAAAAGTTGGAAGCAAAGTTAAACTGAGGGTATTTTTTTAACTTGACAAATAACCAAACAGTCATTTGCATTGCACGCAGCGGACTAAAAGTGTTACCATTGGACGCATTTTGAAAGCCCAAAATGCGTGAAAATGCGTTTGCAGCCGGGGCTGCGCCCTAGACTCAGGCTTGCCGTGGATATGGATATCCATGGATATATCCATGGATATTGTGCTGTCGCATTTGCTAATTAAACTAAATATTTAAGTTTTTTTTATCTCTGTATAATATTTTTCTGTCTGTCGTTCTTGCTCTTTATTTTGTCGTTTTTATGTTATTGAGTCAAATGAATAATCAGGGACATCAGCACGTCATTATTTAGTTAGCCTAAATTAATTTATGTGCACTATAGCAGCAACAGGTCTTAATCGATGGTGCTTTAAGACTGTTGTTTGGGCAAGAAACGGTTTATCAATTTGTGAGATTATTTTTATTCTTTTTTTTTATCAAACGGTAACAAAATTATAAACGTTTTGGATTCCTAACAAATTTAATGCTAGTAGAAAGTACAAACCAAGTGTTCTTCAAAGCGTTTATATACCTGTAGGCGTACATGAATGCAGCGTGCGTCTTGGAGAACAAAAATCCCAGCTTTGTCTGCGATGGGCTGACCGTACCGCCTATATCTGAAGGCCAGTGCCCGACTTTTGGTTACGGAAAGATAGCGATTTTTCAGAGTGACTGCAGTCCCATACACGATCTGATGACGTTGCTATACTGGACGCTAAAATCGGTGCTTGGATAAGATAGGCAATTTGGCGCACGTAAGTGACGGCAGCAGGCAGAAGCATTGCATTCAAAATTGCAGCCAAAAAGCTGCAGATAAAGACATGGTTACTTTTAACAGTTTATACGTAGTCGTTATTGCCCTATCCAACGGTATCGCCAACTCCTTACCACGTATTGTTTATCCGCAATACATTTTTTACGGTTAAAAAGACGACTGAGAGACGACATATCGTAGTCCTACCCAAGGCTCAACCTAACGGTCGACTATAGCAAGGGCAATAAAATAAGTACGGTAGATTTTCATGACAGCCGGGAAATACTTTTCTAAAATCATATTTTAATGCAAATGTGTTTTATTTTTTACTTTTATTTATTTTTAACAGTTTCACAAAAGAAATGCCTGGGGAATGGACGCTCTGGCACTGCTGTATTTCGCAAAAATTTAGTGGCTATATCTACGCACGATAGGCGTCTGTGGATATATTCATGAATATCCATGGATATATCCATGGATATCCACGGAAAATCTGTGGATATGTATATGGATATTTATGGCAAATTTCATATCCACGGCAAGCCTGCCTAGACTCCACTCAGAGAGCTTACATCGCTTCCCCGAGGAACGGAAAAGTTAGTGGGAGTAAGGAATGGGGAATGAGGAGATAAGGCATAAAAGTTGGTGTGACTTGGGGAGGTTGCTTTCTTGCTCCAAGATCGTCGTAAAAATATTTTTAGCAACGGGTTTATTGTTTTCAAGTTTTATTTGTTATGTAGGCGATAACTAGCAGTAGGCTAAAGGGTTAAAATGGAGCGAGTAAAAGTTGTAATAATCCGACAGACAGCTGAAGATTTTCGACAACAGAGCTTATGGGTGCTCAAAATTGTATTTTTTTTCTAATTTGTTCTGAACGAAATATTCAACCTTAAGTTTTGCATTAAAAAGTTTTTCGATAGGTCAAAATGGGGGTAACGGGGCTATAGCTTTCTCCTCTGACACGCTGCCACTGGATAAGGTGGCAACCAGCAGAATAAAAGCTTAACCCATTCATGCCTAGCGTCCCCAAAAATGGGACACCTAGTTTGACGGCAAACTATAAAATAATTCAGGCACTAATGGGTTAAGTATCAGATACTTAAATACTCGTAATTTGATCGGTTCTGAGAAAAATTGTGTGTGAGATATACCGCATTTTCGAATAATATTGCTACCAAGGATGAAAAATTATGAAATGCAGTTTTTAGATGCACCACTAATCTGCCTGCGAGATGTTTCAAAAACAATTACTTTAGTATTAACGTCATTTTTCGGGATCTATGGTAAATATCTGTAGTTAACTTGGATCATTTATGATGAATAAAGACGATGAAATGCATCTAATCGTTGAATATGGCCCCAGTGGCCGCCGCCGTAAGCCGCTCGTAAGTTCTTATAAGCCATCATAGATTTATATCAGCCGCGCTGTGAAAAGCAAAGCCGCAACCACGCAGTAGCCTCGGCGGTGGCGTATGTAACAAGACACTAGGGGGGAGGGCTCCGGACAGAATATCTAACGGACCCTTTTCTCTTTGCTGTTTTCTTGTGACCCCATTTCTTTTAGGAGGCCATTGCCCAAAATTTTTATGCTATGCGCGAATTTTATTACACGCTAAACCACATGAAATTCAATGCTGTCACTCAGTGGATTTTGCGCCTTGGATGTTCAAATAAACCGTAAGCTATGCGTTTAAATTAAACTTACTTTTCAAAAGTTTTTTCCCAATTGTCTGCAATTCGAAGCTTCTACATTCGGGGACCGCCTGGACTTGTCTAGACTGCCTATACCTATTACTGCGCCACTGGGACTCGGCAATTTTGATCTCAGTCTAGCGCGTTATAATAATTTATCTACCGGCATGGCGAGACACGTAAAACACTTAAAAACTTCGGCCGCTGGCGCAGTAGCAGCTGCTGCAGCCGCTCGCGAAACTGTCTCGTCTGGCATGATGAGTAACTAACTAAATACGCAATGATAAAACTATAACTACATTTTGATTAAAAACATTTAAACTATTAGTTAAAAACTATAGTTAACCATATTAATAATTTTTATTAACTTTTTTCAACTAATTCGCAAATTTTTGTGGGTAAATCGGGGCATCCCTATAGACCAATTGCAGTAGAATCAGGGCTAATATTAGAATTAAGGTTTAGGTTTAGAGCTATGGTTAAGATTGGCGTATTTTAGAGATTTATGTGACGACAGACGGACACCGAAACTCCGAAACTAAGCTGTAACATTGCTCATGAATTCGAGTGCGCTTGAGGCAAGCATTACACTTGCCGACTGGCGCTACCCGTGAGATGATATTATAGCTGCTAGGGCTGAGATCGTCAGTTGGCCGGCTGCCCCGAGTGCGTGTCTCTGTGCCGATACGACGAGCATCGTGGTACCGACACAGAGACGATACGGTGTTCGTACGTACCGGCTAAGGCAGTCCAAATCGGTTGCCGGATAAATGGCCGGCGGGAGTAAAACCAAATATTTATTCGATAACCGTATGAATAGCCTAGCGGCTATTCATACGAATGACGGATAAACATCATGTGCCATTTTTAAATTAAATAATTTAATTGTTAACCAAATATTGATAATAAAATTTGAATTACTGTTTTAACGAAACTATTTTATTTAAATGAAGCTACTAATCTAACTAAAATAAGTTACTTAAATACTATTAATTAACAACTTTTTGTTAAGTTTTGCCCATCACTGCACGGCATTGCATTGGGTCTATCTAGCACAATGTCTGTTGTTTGATCCGTCTGTCATGTCCGTAAAGTGTTCGCTCAACGCTACTGGACTTTAAATTAACTCAAACGGATTCTATTTCCGAGAGTTCTTCATTGGGCACGCTTTGGGTGACGTTTTGTTTACTTTGCTTAAGTAGCCTACTACGTGACGATATTGGTCTGAATATTGCCGTTTTAACAGCGCGAACGAAACAACAACAATAGCGACTGTTATCAGAGCTAAAGTTGGTTCAGAAAAAATAGGTTTATTAAGTTTGCAAAAAAAACATAAAAACTCGAAATTTTATTTTAAAAAATGTTTTTTTTTCGTTTTCATGTGCAATTTGTAATACAAACCGAATCTAATATTTTGATTATAGCTGTCGACTTAACGCGTTAACTTAACGCGTTAACAGGCTAAAATTAACGCGCGTTAATTTTTTAAAAACAATTAACGCACATGCGTAAATCTACTACATTTTGTAAAGCCTAAGTTTTAATATACCATTAAACTCAGGCTTGCTGTGAATATAAAATTTCCTATCCATATCCTTATCCATATTCATATCCACAAATTTTCTGTGGATATTCACAGACCCCTATCCTGCGTACAAATGTAGCCACTGAATTTTTACAAGTAGGCCTACAGCAGGGGTAATAGCGCTTATATTTTCCCCCAAAACATAATGCAGACATTTTTATCTTAAAATCGCTGAAAAAAACTATATAAAAATTAAAAATATAACACACATTTGCACTGAAATACCGGCGTGAGCTTATCTTAATTAAGTATTTTTGACCGTTCGTGAAACTTGCATAATTTTATTGCCCCTTTTTTGTATAACGTAGCTAGGTAGCATTCATGTCGGCCTACATGGCGGAGTGGCCGCCTTTGAAGCACACTTGGCTTGTACTTGATACTAGCATTAAATGTGTTAATAAGCACAAAAGTTTTTATTGTGTTACTATTTCAAAAAAATAAAATGAACTCGCAAATGAATACATTTTCTGTTACCCAACCAACAACATTGAAGCACTTAAGAATAAAGATTTAGATATGTTATGGCATATTACACCTATACGACGCCGACGCGACTCAACTCAACTCATCTGTCGGTGAGTGTCGCCGACTGTTGCCGACAGTTGAGTTGAGTCGTGTCGCCGTCATAGGTGTGAATTGGCCATTACTGCTATAATGCTAATAAATTAATTTGTTTGACTGCTTGCTTGTATGCTTGAATGTTTCTCTCTCTGCTGTTTTTACTCATCGTGTTCTCGTTCATTTATGCTGTATATAAGTATTCAGTATAATTAACAAGAAATCTGAGCTAATGCTCACGAGACGCGCGAAAGTTTATAGCAGTTCCGGTTTAGTAGTTTAGCTGAAAATTGGGGTGTTCACGCTAAGTTAACATACAAATACCTGATTCTCTATATGGATTGCATAACAATAGTTCCGTGGCGCCACCTTGTGAATGATATAGACTTGTGTCGCAGCCCAAAATCGCCAAAAATCCATAAAACCCTTTATTTTGGCGTTCAAGGTCATTCAACGTCATTGAATTCGGCGCCATTCGAGAGCCAGTGTACGACTTCCTATAAGTGATTAATAGTAACCTAGGCCCTATATCTTATATCGTTACTGAGATACAGCGACTGTTGTCCAAAAATCGCAAATTTTGCCCACCCCTTCTCATTTAGCGCCCTCGTTCGGGGTGACACTTTTTAAATTTATAGACAAGCTTTAAGGTTTCTGAAACTAGAGTCTTCTAGGCAGCTGACGGTGAAGATTTGGTGATCGTAGTTTGCACCGTTTTGACTGATCCACCCGTATGACAAACAGACAGACAGACAGACAGACAGACGGACAGACAGACAGAAGTGCGATGGCTAAGACGCGCTGAAAGCAGTAGCTGCTTTCGCGCGTAAAAATTGTGCCAGCATATATCCATGGACATATCCACGAATATCCATATCCACGGCAAGCCTGATTAAACTGCGGTTATTATTTTGACGATTGAATAATATTGAAGTTTAAGAATAATCTTGTTGCCATTCGAACACTACTGTCACGGTCCTGCGGCACAAACACGAGTTCGTCGGTTGTCATTTCAGTCACCTTTTCGATGCAGTCTACTGCGACGTCAGCAAAATAGTGATGCGTTAATTATTAACGCGTTAACACATGCGTTAAAAAACTAACTCCTCGACAGCACTAACTTTAATCTGTGGGTATACAACTTATTGCAAAACATATCGTACAATAAAAACGAAGCAAGTGGAATTCGGGATTGAATCCGCCAGTCCGCTGCAGATTTGAGTCCATGGAGTCCGTGTAGCCCCTCGACTGTGTGCTGTGACTATCACCCTGACGCACGCCTTTGAATCATATCCGTTAGAGATGTGCCGGAATGAATTTACTGTTCCCTTTCTCTCCTATGCACATGACAACAGTTTTTATTAGCCGAACGTACTTAAGTAGGCCTAACGGTCGAGCACTCGAGCTATTGCATGATTGTCGTCCGTCTGTCAGTCCGTCTGTCCGACAGTAACGGATGTATTGTGGCAAAGCTTTAGGTCGTAGAGAAAAACTTTTCACACGAGTAATTAGCCATGTGAGTTAAACTTAGGTTTGCAAAATTTCAGCCATCTATAGTGCAAAGGAAACATTTTCAAATTCGGGGTCTAATGGACAGGGGGTAAGAAAAATGCGCGTTTTCAACGCGGAAACGATAGACGTACGACCAAGGTTAGACGGGTGTACTATTAATCACTAACAGGAAGTGGCATGCGCCTTTTCAGATGAAATTAAAATCATCGATTTTGCAAAACTTTGAAGGTCACTGACAACCAGTACGGTCGGCTAACCTAGCGACAGCTGGGCTTTTTTTAATTTTTATTTTACCACCGTTAGGCCTATTCTGCATTCCGATGAACAGTTCCATTCAGCCATTAGGCCCCTAATTATTGTACTTTTGTCCGACCGTACTAACGGCCGCGCTTATAGTATGTTGTGACGTCCGTCTTCTGTCGTCTGTCAGTCTGTCCGTTTGCATATCTGCCTGTAAAGTTATGTACTGTAGCTAAACAATACGTATGAGGGGCTCAGCGATGGTACAGTTGGATAGGGCGTTGAAAAGTGAGTTCCAGTAGGCTGTCAATGGCAATCAAATTTGATATTTGCATCGGTTTAGCCGCAAATTGCAGCGCATAGTTTTTGTTTTAGCACTGTTGGGGAAAACAGATTTTTGTTTGTTGACTGAAACCGGATGTAATACGGTCTTAAATACTTAATAAGAGGACAAAACACTAATTTCCTAAAGGCTATTCCCATTCGCGTGGGATTCCCCACTCCCACGCACACCTCTAATGTCCGGCTAGGCCGTAGACACTCACTGTCTCTGTGTCTCACTGACACGGAACTGGTCGTAGTCGACATCATAAATTCACGGCGATGCTCTGTCGTGTCTATTACTTATTGAATGTGCCAGATGACACGCTAACAGCTCTAGCATAGCGTAGCCTACGTTTACGTTCGGCCGTGTGTCTCGTCCTCAGACCAGTGACATCGCTGACTGGTCCCTAACGCTCTGCAGTCTGTCTACAGACTAGCCTACATTGTTCGCCCCATAATCAGAGAATATTTTTGTATTTTTGTACAATTGTTACAGCTTACATTCACTGTCTTTTGGCTGAATGGCAAGTCGTAGTGATGGGCAAAAGTTAAGTAATAGTTGTTAACCAATAGTTTAATTAGGTTGATAAATTTAGTTAGTTGTTAGTTCCGCGCCTACGATTCGAACTTCTGTTTTGACATATGGCGCGTTACAAATGCAGACTACTCACTTACTTACTTACTTGCTGATACGTCGACTATTTAGCCAGGGTGTTGGCTCAGCTGTCAAATCAACGGCCCTTTGCAAAGAGTAGAAGTAAGCCCCTTTATGATCTTAAACCTATTTTGAAGAAATATTGTGTGTGCAGCGCTACAATGTTGTTTTGTTGCATGACAGTTTGCCGACTATACGGACTGAAGGTCGTACCCACTTTTTATTTCTTAGTCAAACTTTAAGCTCCCTGAAATTGCTGGGAAACGAAGTACCGAGAATCAGCAAATAATAATAACAAAATGTATGCATCACTGACATCTAAATAATTATTTTAGCAGAAAGCTTAAATGGCGTATGCTTTATGTCATTTTAAAATGGCACAAAATATTTATCCAGCCGTATCAATAGCCGCCAGACTATCGATAATGCAATCAGATAAATAAAATATCCGGTTTTACCCTGGCCGGCTATTTATCTGGCTGCCGATTTGGACGACCTTAGCCGATAGGTACTAGCAGCACCCAACGGTGCTCGTATGTACCGGCTAAAGTCATGTCTCTGCGGCACCCAGTGCTCGTCGTATCGCAGCAAAAACACGACGGCAGCCCGGCAACTGACGACCTCAACCCTAGCAAGCAGGAAATCACGTATCGCCAGTCCGCAAGTTTCGTACTTGCCTGCAGCTGTGTCGAATTTGTCACCTATATTATAATTTAGCTTAGTTATGGTGTGCATTATTTTCACATATATCTTTAAAATATGCTAACCTTAACTCTAACCCTAAACCTTAAACTCTACACCATAACATTAACTCTAATTCTGGCCACTACGTACGTGTAACGCAATTACGCTGCGCGACAATAGTGCTGCCGTCCGGCGAGTGCGATTGAGTTTTTCTGTTTTTTTCCGTTTATTGCGGGAACAATAGCCTTTTACGGCTGCCGGAAAAATAGTCACCGCGTTTTAAAATAGGTAGGCCTATCTTGACACGCGATCCCTCTGCCTGACGGTAAGCTTATGCTGCAGAATGTTCAGTTTCAGTGGCGCGATGCATGTATATAGGCGCTATATAAGACCGTATATGCAGCCGTGTGTCTCGCTGTCAGCTGAATATAGCGGCGACGATGGCTCTCTGGACCATGACAGAGCATCAGCGCCTGTGCGGTTGTCAACTGGCATTTCACACTGGCAAATAAGTCAAATGTGGCATTTATTTTTAAAGTCAACAGTAAAGCAGTTTTTAAAAATGTTTGCAGTTGGTGATATTGTACTTCTAAATTTATTTTTTTTATTTTAGTTCGGTATGGTTATTAGTTTTAATCTAAAATGTACTTTACAAATAACGTTTACTTTGAATTCTAATTGTAATGTAATTTTCATTGAGAAAATAATCCGTATTTTTTATTCCGATTAAACATCGAGTTCTATTTATTAGTTTTTATTTGAAACAGTTCGGTAATGCACTGTCAGTCAGTTTGGCGATTTTTGGTAATTATACTTCGAAATTTGCATTAAATATATTTGTTTTGTCAGTGATACTCAAATGAGCCAATAATTTGGCTCTAATGGCATTTTTAATGCTTTTCGATTCCGACTATGTTCAATATTTTGACCTAATAGGTAACGACGTTTCGCCCGTCACAAAACTTGACAAAAGTACGTTTACAGAAAAGACGGTAAAACTTAAACTTTGCCACGTGATGAGTTCTTTTAGTTATCTATTAAACTTAAATCTTTCATTACTTTGAAACAAACCAGCAAGAACGATCGCAGGAATCTGAATACAGAATACACCGTAATGTTTATTTTTATCCGCATATTTGGAGCGCCGAACGTCTGATTTCATCACAAATAAAATTTCAAAGAATTTGGCGATATTAAGCTTCGTTTAGCGGTAAAATACGCTACAGTTGGCGTTTTTCAGCCGAGCCGAGCTGGCAACCCAGTTGTCGTCGCAGCTGCAGCAGCTGCTCAGCTGCGAAGCATGACTGCGTCCCGTAGCTCTGTCCCGTAGGAGACCAACAGAGATGCATGCGCGGATTGCGAACCGCGATCCGCAAAATATTTCGGATCCGCGGACCGACTGCGGACCAGTCAATCAATCAGTTATTTATTTGCGTAGAAACATTGTTGTTCCTGGGTGTTGACAGTATGCACGTAAGAACTTGACTAGACAGCCGGACAGATGAGCTTCTCACAAAGCAGCTGCCTTGAAATCGATGTAAAATTAGAAACTCTTGAAAATACTTAAATTAACGTTAGTAACGTTACCCCTAGGCCTAAAAGACTTCAAACGAATCCGCATATTGCAGTTAGTTTGTTAATAAGTTAATTTTTTCTTATGACTATAGCTTTCTACAAGTCGCAACACAAAATGAAGGCTTAGAATTTCATTTTAGCTTATGGAGTACTTTTTTAAACTTCTAAACATATTTAGGCGTATGCAGCTATGTGCAGGTATCCTTAAAGCAACTGTTGGCCTATGATAAACAATACATTTCAATTGACACGATGGTAAACACTGTGGCTGCAAGACCGAATAGTGTTGCGCTGTGCCGACAACCTGCTATACTTTCCTCCGCACTGATAAATTTACACACATAATACTAGTTAAAACATAAAAAATTATGTATTAGCTTACAAAAAAAGCTTCAACTTGTAGCAAACTCCCTGCTTCGCTGCCTTAAAATCTTAATTATGCCACTACCAATGCGGGGTCGGTTGCAAATCTTAGCTTGGAATCGGCGGAGGGGCGCGGACTCAGAATTCGCAAATCCGCACGTCTCCGGTGGCCAGCACCGTACGCAGCGCGGCGCCAATCGATAGCTCATTGACTATTCAACTTGCCGGCGCAATGCCCACTATCTGCCCGGCCGCCCGGCCGCTCGACATACGTACGAAATTCTCCGTAGGATGGCGGCGCCTTCGAGCTGAGTGGCCGGAAGTCGATTCCGCCCGGACAAAACGTCACCAAGACGTTGCCGACGTCCGTCTGTCCGTGTGTCCGTCCGTCTGTGGCCGTACGTCTCGGCTCAATGATGCTGCACTCGCTCTGAATGCTACTAATTATTTTCATACGCGCAACCGACCAATCCCGACAGCAACAAAACGAAACTGAATGTAATACATTTGGTTGCACACGCAGAGCAAAAGCCCAGCTGTCGCTAGCGGAAGCCGACCGTACTGTCTGCGTCCAAATTCTAGCAGTAAACCTGGACTTACTGACACACACGTATTTACATGACTTGCGATATAACAATAATTTCCGGACAGTGACGGAAGTTATTGTTATATGCGTTGCAAATTGCGGCCAAACTGCTGCAGATCTCTATGCTACTATTGACAGTCCACGGACATTTACGGTGTACTAACGCCCTATTTAATTCAACGGTACCTTTGCCGAGTTCCAACGACGTATCGTTCAAGCACTATACATTTCATTAAAAACGACAGACAGACGGACGACTTCTGCATTTTACAAGGTAGTGTAGCGACAGTATTAAGTTGAGGTGAGCAAAGCAACAGCCATTTGTGTCAAGTCTTTTTCGCGATGTTGCACGCCAAAAAAATGGTTAAAATCGGCTAACGTTTCACAAAGCCATTCAAAAAATAAATGTGGAAATTTTTTATGACCGACGGTGTAGTTCGAAACTCGATAACCCGGGTTTTCAACACGTTTTTTTCGCCGTTTGAAACAATGAATTCATTCATACTGGGTAGCGCATACTTCGACTCAGAAAATTACCATGATTACAGTATAATTTTACTAGTGTATTCATTTTAGAAGCGTACGTCAACGAACTGAAATGACACATAAACTGCGAGTGAGCCACTCTGAGTCACGCATGAACGTGCTGTTGGCGAGCTGCGTCAACGTCTATGCGCTTGCGTTCGTGCATTTTGAGTACATGCTGTGATAAAGATGATGTGATGTGACACGTGTGACTTTTTGAGAGACAGTAATTGCCAGTCGTGTTTGTCGCTTATTTAATTAATAAATTTTCAGCCGGTATATGCGCTACTCAGTATGAATGCATTGTTGTAAATAGCCAAACTATGACTTCTGTATTTCACAAGGTAGTGTAGTAACATTATTAGACTGAAGTGAGAAAAACTACAGTTATTTATGTCAGGTTGTTTCTTAATGTTGCATGCCAACAATTATTAAAATCGACGGATGTTTTACCCAGCTATTCAAAAAATAAAAGCGGCACGTTCATTATGGCCCCGGTGTAGCCTTATGAAAATTGGTCACACACTCTTCTTTAGTTTTCTTTCTTAGTCCACACTCCACACTTCAGTTTCGCGTTTAACTGTTCGTTAACCTTTTCGTAAACTTTCTACAATCTATGTTTTGGTAAATTGCACTTCTTTACAAATTTTTGTGAGTCAAATTTTTATATTTTAACGTAATACATTGTTCTGCGATTTGTTCGACCTCGGATCTTTTGTTCGTCGCTAGCTGCAGTATTTTAGCTGATACCAAAGTAGCCCATGAAGGGCGTCAGAGTTGCAAACGTGTCGTAGTCACCGAAGCCAGCAAGACGTTAGCGCAACTTGATAGCATACAGTAGCAGCAGCAGCAAGTCGAGTGATGAGTGACTGCGTGTGACTGTGCGTGTCGCTGGATTTCTTAGTCGCTGCCGACGGCGGTGCGTCAGTCAGTAGGCCCTATGTCACTGCTGATGTGTCAGCGACGTCGAGGTCGTGAACTTGGACGCCCGGCCGACCGGCGACGCATAGAGAAGAGATAGACGCACGCAGGGCGGGGCACGGCTAACAAGCGAGCCACCGGACGGACGGACTGGCAGCTGCTAACCGGCGCAGCAATGCAGTACAGTGCAGACGGCCGGTGTGCCAATGTCTGGTCGTTCAATACTGATTCCCTAGCGCCCCGCTACGCGCCGCCACTGACGCTCCTCGCATACTGCTGCTGCTGCTGCTGCTGCTGTGTGCCAGTTTGGGACGAAAGTCGGCTGAGCGCCCGTGACGTCGCTGCATGCAACCTATAGACCGTATACATACAACAACGGTATAGCAGCGACCCACCCGCCCGTGTGTCTGCAATTGTCGTCATCGTTTTTTTCGTTGTCGTCGTTGTCGCTATCAACAGCTTTCGTCGACGTTCCGACGCTGGTCACAGTCGCGAAGCCGTGCCGCCAGGTGGCGTCCGTTGGAACCGTACGTTCGTTTTGTTCTCGAATTATCCGGCTCGGTCGGTCGTTCGTGTACGTCGGGCGCGTTACATACGTCGATCAAGATGGCGTCGTGCGCTGTGTGAGATCGTCTGCTAGGTTTGGATCAGCTGGTTGTGTTGCATGCAGTCCTCTGTCTGGGTGGTCGATCGATGTTGTGGTGCATGACGTCTCGTCGCCCGCCAGCAACCACTGGATCGTCCCACACGCTGCCGGTGCATGGAACTACGGCAACCTGCAGGTCCGGTCGCTCATGTCAGGATAACGATGCGTGAGAAAATATTATTTTAAACCTGTGTACCGTTAAATGAAAGCTCGAACTCACAAGCGAGCACGCGAAACTAAATACACATTAATACAAAAGACTAAAGTGGACGGTCAAACAAACACCGAAACACTGAGTGACAAAGGACATTTTGAAAAACTGGTACATGCCTTGTTGCAAAACATGGGTTTGACCGTTAACGGACCGTTGTGACTGACAGCAAAAGGATGCAAAGACAACGTTTAGGGCTGCACATTTCACTGATGAGACGGACGGCTAAACTGCAACAACTGTAAAACGACCGTTCAGTTGCGATACACAAAGTGCCACGCCATTACGTCTAAAAATAGTGGTTAATTTACTAATTTCTCGGGCGTAGGGGTGGGAATCCCCTGACTTCTTAGCATTTTTAAAACACAAAGTTTTTACGTGCGCCGTAGTCTTCGTCTCGAGGTCAAAATTACAATCTTGATCTTTGTCCTTGACTTTGGTCTTGGATGTCTGCCAGTCTGTAGCAGATTTACGCGTGGTACATCTCATTTTCGTTTTAGAGTGTATCAGAATGTATCACTCAAGTTGTCACAAACGACGATCGTCCGATGGTCCTACTTATAATTTACTGGCCAACCATATATCTTCGTCAAATATTAACCGATTTCCAAACTTCTTACTGTATAGTGCACATTCCTTTCTGGACAATTCGCAAATAAGGTAGTTGCTAAATATCTCGCCAAACCTTAACTGCGTCGCTACATTACCTTGCAAAATATGAATGTAAGAAAAACCAACCATAATAGGCAACAAGCGTGTTGGTAAACGAACAAAACACTAGACAAAGTCACAAAGATCCCTATTAATGTACAGTTTATACACTTGTTAACGGCGACATGCAATGAGTGACACATCGAAAACAGCAAAAATCATAAAAGGTGATATCACTCACCATCGCATCGCCTAACTGTCAATGTGCTGTTGAATAATATCATTTTTTATGATTTTTGCTGTTTTCTGCATGTCGCCGTTAACAAGTGTATAAACTGATGTTTTGCACACATATACTTGCTATTTTGAAACAAAAGTAATGTTTTCCTGTTGTCGGTCAATAATATTGTAATCCACCTGTCTTCTACGGCCATAAAGACACACAGCCTTAAATACGTCAGGGTCACGACGTTGACTTTTTGGGATCACGGTTCACGGGACGTCGCATGACCATTGGATTCGGCATATGCTATTTCCTGTTGGTGGTCCATTGTAACCATGCGTCTATCGTGCACCGTTATAAAGATATAACGCCTCAAAGTTGCATTTAGCCCATGCTGTAGGTTAAAAGTTTACTACGCATGCTCCGTGTCACATGACCTGGCAGGGGGTCCAAAATGACCACATATTTGGAATTCACCGTTTTTAACAGAATCATATTTTATTTGGCAGTTAGATGCAAAAGGTTTAACCAAATACAGCTGAAAAAAAATTGCATTTAAAATTCCAAACGGTTGCTGAGAAAACAGCGAAAAACTTTAGAAGGCTACTTTTTGGCTGCACCTTGTAGACTCACTTATACAATCGCGATATTCGAAAGCAGCGCACTCTTTTGAAACTATAAAAACTGTTAAACACACGCATGTCCGCATATTACTTTGGCTATGTCGAAATTTATGCCAAATGTATAAACTACAGGGGCCTACAAAGTTGTAAGCCCCAGTGTCATGCGTTTTAGCTGTTGAAATTATTAGAAAAGTCTCAAGAAATGTATGGCGTGCAGAGTGGTACAAATAGGTCGCCAGCAGTTTTTGTAGAAACGGCTTTGGTTTAAATCGATTTTCAAATTTCTGGGACATAATACAATTTCATCTCATTGCAAATTTACTGGCGAACGTTGCAACAGAATTACTGTAATAGAAATCGGTCGGTATTTAGACATTCTGTTGTTACATTGTCGGCCACACGGTGTGTAAGTTGTTCACAACATTTGGCCTGCACAAGTTAATGTGACGTACAGGGTGTTCCAAAAAACGGATACCCAATTTTATTTTTTGGATAACTTCGGTAATTCAACACCGATTTTAACCATTCTTTCACTGTTACAAGCAGAAATTTATGGCGCGTAAACGTGAAATTCTTCCACCCACCGCACCTTTATTGTGTGACCACATTACCTAGCAAAACAAACACTATCAAAGCTACAGTGGTCTCGGAGAACAGGCAACACATAAAGATATCAATTTCGTAGCATAAA
>Ga0056128_1002001_pt1 | contig 23729 bp, 12 predicted proteins | sample WorMetLIZISLAND2_FD_71113 | JGI IMG/M metagenome (GOLD analysis project Ga0056128, IMG submission 71113) | Marine gutless worms symbiont microbial communities from Max Planck institute for Marine Microbiology, Germany - Olavius geniculatus... ... | reverse complement strand
TGGAGTATGGAAATGTGGAGTAATGAAAAGCTGGCGATTTCGAGTACAATGGTCATGGCTTACTCGAGCCGAGCATGGATTCCCAATGGCGCGTTCTACCGTTCTACCGTTAGACCATGATGTTGAGGATAGTTTCTTTTCAACGCATCGCACGCAACGCATGCATCGCAACGGACGTAAAGAACGCGTACGTATAACATGTATAGGGGATAGGATCGCAAATGACGTTAAGCTAGCTAACGCAACGCCCGCTTTTATCCTTGCGTTTAGGCCGCTGACTACGTCAGCTACGTTTGTTGCGTACTTGCTTGCGTACTTTTCTTGCGTTCGTTGCGTTTGTTACCATTTTTTTACGTGCGCTGCCGAGTTGCATACGTTGCGTGAAATGGAGACCCAGCTTTAGGCGGTTTTGGTTTTACTTTTTTATCTATGGTCTGGCGATCTTCTTTTTATCTACGATTTATTGGCCTAGTTTCTCAAAACTAGGTGAAGGAGACGAACAGAAATCTCTTTCGTAATGTAGTAATTAGTTTTAAAAAACTTTAAATGAGCCTTGACTTTTTGTTTATTCTTCGTCTCCGTGTCGTCGGGGCGCTGCCAAAGTAGGATGTGATCGTCCGACGTTTTTACGCAGCGCGAGGAATCAGCGGTGAGATGGAAGCTGGGAAGCCTAAGCGCAGGTACTTTCTGTCACTCCATTGGACCGTTTCTTGGCGTTTAAAGCGTAAAAACTGCAGCTTTGTTAGCTGTCGACGACAGTGAGAAATGCATGTTTGAATGACGGCATCGAAAGTCATAGATAGTATTACTTTTTAGTACATAGTAGGTCAATATGGCGCCGAATTAGGTCGAACAAGCACCCCACCCGTCACTCCAGATCTGCCGGATTTCTGATTTCCACGTTAGAGCGCTAAACTTATAGATAGCAATATTTATATCTCTGGAAGCTTGTACAAAATCTTATCTGTTGCATGATTTATGAATGACTGTTGAAGCAGGAAAGGAAATTAATTGAATATAGAAACATTGTACTACATCACAATTATTTTCTACGGGCTATGGGTAAAAAGTGCATTGTGGATCTGCAGATGTCACAACAGGTGAAACTGTAAGTAATTTAATTTATTAGTTTAACCATCTCCTAATCCTGTCCCTAACACTAATTTTAACCCTAGCCCTAACCGTACTACGACATTCGCAGATCCGCGCATCTACAGATCCGCTTTGTACCATTGTCTTTTTCTACGAGGAATATAATTAATGTAAGTGCTGCTTGCACTGCTGCTCTGTACCCATGCAGCTATGGTCTGTGTATGATTAATGTTGTCGACAGGAATTCAGAGCAGCGGAAAGAGAAATCGAGGGACGCTGCACGCTGTCGACGCAGCCAGGAGACAGAAATATTCTGCGAGTTGGCGCATGAGTTGCCCGTTCCATACTCATTGCTGTCACAGCTTGATAAGGCATCGATTATTCGACTGGCAATCACTCACCTGAAACTGCGCAGTATGCTTGCAACAGGTAAGCTGTTACGTTTCAAGAAATGTATAAGAAGATTTTGCATAGATGGCTCTGTCTATCACATGGGCTGTCATTACCTTTTTGGTGCTTTGAGCTAGTGCAGGTTAAACCTTACCACTTGAGATTCTTCACGTTGTGAAAGACCTAACGTGTGTTATAAACAAAGTATAATAATAATGATAATAATAAAGCTAGCATACAGTGTTATTGACTATAGTCGTGATACAAGGGCTGTTCCATAAATAAGTTATGGAATGGCATTGTCAACTCACCAATAAATTTTGTACAAAAATTTATTTTATATTTTGAAAATAGCAACCGGGATGAATGTGACGCAAGTGCCAAGTGAATGCTGGCTGCTGACCTTTAAATCAAGTCGCTCTTCTTAAGCAGCAGATCCTGTGTATGGAGCTACATTCACCATAGCAATTTAGTGGAGTCAGTGCACCATTCCATAAGTCTGGCATTCTGAAAGATTGCCACTGATTGGGATAAGATCAGGAATAGGGTTACGGTCAGTATTAGCCTTAGTTTAGCGTTTAATAAGTATGGTTTCATTGTCATCTGAAACAGATTTTTGGTGGCCCCTTGGAATGGCAGACCTGAATCAGTTTAAAAGGTGGTATTCATTTTACAATCACACTGAGGTGATGATGCAGCATGTGATTTTATTTGCTGATGGAAGCAGAAGAAGAGGGTAGTGAGGCCAGCAGTGGATCAGCCGAGATGGAACAGAAACTCAACCAGCAGTACTACAAGTCGCTAGATGGATTTCTCATTGTTATTGCAAAGAGCGGAGATATCGTCTATATATCGGAAAATGCTGAGAAATACCTAGGTCTCTCACAGGTAATATCTTGATACGAATACTGAAAATTTACCCGCACAGGTAATGTGATCTTGTAACTTTTTTATATAGATCGAAAATTTGTGACTTGCCATTTTCAAATTTGTATTAATTCATGTGGTTTTTCAGTCCATAGTAGATTGTTCCATGAGCGTTTTGTGAACATGCCTTAAAAAACCAGCATTTGGCATGGTATATTATGCTGCAGAGTTTTTGTAATCATAGGCTCAGGTTAGCCATAATTGTTTATTGTCAACGATTTGTGTAATTCTATATCCGGTTTGATACAAGTCTTCCCACAAACTATTTCCACTGTTGCATTTTTTATTGTTTTATTTGTTGTTGCTGATTTATTGCAATAAATGATAATTATAATGGTAGTTTTTGTACGGTTGCACGGTTAGGTTGATCTTCTCGGCTATAGCATTATGGACTTTGTTCATCCATGCGACCACGAGGAGATGTATGAATTACTAAATGATAAATCATACACGTCAGTGCCTGATGGAAGTCTGTCACTGATCAATGACATGCTGGTCACGAAGCATCGGTCACTGTTTGTTCGCATTAAATGTACACTCACAAGCAAAGGACGCAACATCAACATCAAATCAGCAGCTTATAAGGTTTGTATGGCACATTAGTACGTTGTTGTCTGTTAGTTTTGAAAGGTACTTAACCATGGAGCACACGGAAAATTAGCTTACTACTTCATAGTTATGGGATATACTCCAAATTTTATGTGCAGTAAGTATTGTGAAAAATATTTTGATAATTGATATAACAATGCTGGTTTGTGAAAATAAGCAGACCACAATAGTAATGTATAAAGTCTCTTAAAATGAACTGGTAGTCCACCAAACTTCATAACTTTACATCTTCATCAAATATACCGGTAAGCCAAATTTTACAGTTATTTTACTGTCAGTACATTTGCAATACAGGTTCATCAGGTAATGTATCTCGCGAAACACCACACTGTCTTTAAATATTAGCAAGCTGGTTCAAAAACTTAAGTTAGATTCTTTTTGCTGCTGTTGCTGCACTGCTTTTTCTGTTTTTGTTGATATAGTGCTAGGTTTGCGCATTAGAGATCTTTTTGAGTATGCACTATATAAACTTACACTTTACTTACTTACTTTGCATCAGTTAAACAAAGAACTGTATGTATGGGCTTGCTGAAAAGGCAAAAGTGGGAGTGTTTAGCATGGTAGCCTTCAACAGACTTGTGAGTTAGGAAGCAGACATAACATTATCTGTGCGTAATACTAATGTATGTATATCTATGTTGGTTGCAGGTGATACATCTAACCGGTAATATGGGCTACCGACTGCCGACGTTGGACCTGCTAGACCTGAGTGGTAGTGCTGGGACCATGTCGGAATGTGCAGTGCTCGTCGGGCGGCCAATGCTGAACGTGTTAAGTGGTGAACTCATGCTCAATAAATGGATGTTTGTCAGCCGGCATGCGCTCGACTTGAAGTTCGTCTACTGCGATCCTGGGTATATTGACATGTTTGTCACTGCAGTCTGTCTTTGAACAGCTGTCATTGCCTGCACAAAAGCATGTTGCTATACACTGTGGCTGCATTTTACAAAGTAGTGTAGTGACAGTAGTAAGGTGAGGTGGGCAAAACTATAGTCATTTGCATCAAGTTTCTTCCTGATGTTCCATGCCAAAAGTTATTGAAATTGGTTAATGTTTCACAAAGCTATTCAAAAAATATAAGTGGCACATTTTTTTGAGACGCAGATTATATACATTGTGTAATCACATGTGTCTGTTTATCAGCATAATTATTTGAAAACTGAATCGATTCTGGTGATATTTTATGTAGCGGTGGGGATGCAGATAATATCGACATGGTGCTGATGTGCAACTATGGGTCTGTGATAAGCATTGTGCACTGTAGGATAGGATAAACTCAAGTGGACCACCTGCATTTTCAGTTGCTGTGAAAGTTTAGTGTTTTAGAGGATCTCTCATAATACATGGTGTTTCATAAAAAGGGACCCCTTTTTGTTTTTCTCATAGTTCACTCAACTGCCATATTTTGTTGCAATATTTTAAATTAGTATTTCTTCAGCTACAACTGGTAAAAATTTTGTGTAAATTGATCATCATTTGAGTGAATTATGAAAAAAAACAAAAAGGGGTCTCTTTTTTTGAAACACCGTGTATTAAATTTTGTCTGTGTTTGAGTGCATGTCAGTTAACCACAGACTGAAAGAACTGTAGCATGAATTGAACTGAATGTGGCATTAACCTGCAGCTGATCATTCTAATGTGTTTTGTTGCAGGCTGTGTCGAATGTTGGGTTATTCACAGTCGGAGCTGGTTGGCAAGTCTCTGTTCAGTTTTCATCACATCTTGGATGCTGAGATGCTAGACAAAACGTTCCGAGCTTGTGAGTAAATTTGCAATTTTCATATAATCCAGCCTGGAGGCAGATTGTTTTGATAATAGTAGAGTATGTTTATGTACTTAGATAATTAGTGCTTTTAGATTTTTTACTAAAACTATGACAGTTCTTTAACACATTGCTCAGTCTTGAGACCTGTTAGAACAGCTGCGTTACTTTCTGTACTATGGAGAAGTGAAGAGTTGCAGTTTTAGTACTACTTAGTCAGATTATTGCTGAATAGGAAAAGCAATTGTACTGGTCTTTTGGCGTGTGTTAGCTCCTAGTCACTGAAAGCTGGACAATGTGATTTTTTACTGCCATTTCAGCTGCTATACTCGTAACTAATGCATGGTTATTAGAGTTGTCCGTCTCTCATCTGTTATGTGCTTCAGCAGCAGTTTAAGCCTTTAAGCCAGAGTTCAGCAGCAAGTAGCTGTTTACTGCTGTTGTATGATGATGCCTAGCTGCCACGGAAACTAGATACTCCTTAAAATAATTAATCGCATGATGAATGCAGTGTAAAAATCGATCATTGCTGATTATTATGCTGTGGTTTTGTGGTGATGTAGTGCTAAGCAAAGGCCAGGCAGCGACTGGTTTTTATCGTTTCCTGACGAAGCATGGTGGCTACGTCTGGATGGAGACAAGCGCTGCATTGACTGGTGATGAGAGCAATGAAAGGAAGGATCGATTCATCATCTGTGTCAACTACGTCATCAGGTTTGTGTGTGGGTGTGGCCATCGATTTAGCACGCTTCTTATCGACGTTGTGTGCTCTGTGAATCTAGTTACTTTAGGGTGGCCAAAGGTCGTTGAAAGCGTTTGAAAATATGTCCATTTTCCAGGATCTGGAAAGTTCTCGAAAACCAGATAGGGTCCTGAAAGTCCCCTCGAATTTCAATGGTTTGCAATCATTGTTACCACAATGTGGAAACTTTGCAGTCACTGCTATGCACTGCACAGTGTACAGTGGTTTACAAAATACAAGAGGTTCTGCTGTGGTAAGTAGTGTTGCCATGGCATGTGTACTTAGGTTGTAATTGTGTTCTTTGTTCAGACAGCGCCCTGATTCTCTTGCGCCCTGATTCTTTCTGAGACTTTGGCGCTTTATAAATCATTTGCTTACTCACTTACACTTGATCTAGTTGATCTTGTGATCTTCAGATTTGTGATGTACCGTGTTGGGTATAATGCATTATAAAATTGTTTAAACAGATTATTTTTTTTGACTAGTATTGTCGGTAGTTTTTCTCTGCAGTAACACGTTGAGTACCGATAGCTGGTTAGGTTGGGGTGTATTAACCTACAACACTGTGTGATCTTATATGGCAGGTGGGTGGTGTGAGTTATCTTGAAATCACGAAACACTGCACGCGCTCTTTAATCTTTAATGACCTGGTTATCAACTGATTAGTTTATCGACATTCAATTTGTTGATAAACCAACATTCCAACAGTCATTGAATGTTTTGTCACGTGTCGTGTAAACAGCAATATAGAAGATCGAGATACAGTGTTTGCAAGCATTCAGCTGCAAGACGAGACATTGTCTACCGTCAATGAAGTGACTGAAGACATCATTGAGGAGGACTGCAACGAGGTGATGGTGTACAAGGATGAGGATGAAGATGACAATGTAGCCGGGATGCAGTTTGTCACTGAACAGATTGTGACTGAACAGCTACTAGCCAGCAAGTCCAACACCATCGACTGTGAGCATGCATTATGTTATGTTTCACCGAATTACATTTAAACTCTTCTGTTTTTGGTTTTTTCCATACATAGCTGACTTTGAAGTGACTAAATTGCTTTCGGCATTTTTTACTCTGAATTTTAATTATGTTATGTTGAATTGCGTTAACGTTTGGTGTGGGAAATACCGAAACACTTCAGTCACTTTACAGTTCGTTTCGTGTGGAAAAAGGCCGAAAACATACGAGTCCACGAGGTTTTGTCTTGAACGATTGTATAAAAGTAACAGTTTCGTTTTATGTGCATTTTGTCATTTTCTGACTAACTGCTTGAATCTGTACTTTTAACCATTCGTTATTGCCTTATCTGTATCGTATTTTGCTTTTCAAAAATATACTGCCATTGTAACATGTTGGATGCTCCGTTGATGTTGGAGAGAGAGGTTGCCAATTACTTGTGTCGCAGTGTTTTAGGCTAGTAGCGCAGTAGATATGCAAGAGATCCCAGGCACAAACACCTCGACACTGTTGGTTTCGTGACAGTAAGGACCTCTGGCCTGTAACCTTTCTGCCACAGCAGTTTCTAAAAGTATATTTTTGGGGCCACGACCAACCTGAGATAACACAGGAAACAAGGCCAATTTAAACAGAAACTGAGTGTACGCGTGTGTGTGTTTGTGAGCACAGATGCCGTCAGTGTGGTCTCGTCAGTTACATTCGCCGCCAGTAAGTTTATTTATTAAATCTTTGTTTTCCGCTTGATGGCTTGTAATAATGTGTAATTGTACACTCTCCGCAGTCTCAGCAGTGCAAAGGATAAGCCGAAACAGTGGACTGCCATGCAGGGCAGCTCTGTAGAATAGAACACAGATCTGTCATTTAAATATGGCTCAAACAGACCTCACAAGATTTAGCATTAACGTTAACTTGCTGCATACTACTAGCTTCAGCTTTAGTATGGTGTTGCAACTTAATCAGTAAAGTCCAAATTAATAAACATTATATTGTATCAAATTGACTCTTATTTATACACTGTGATCTGGGATGTTTGTGAAAAATAATGTACATACTAACTGGTGAGAAAATGTCAAATAATACATTTTAGGCATGTATAGGATTTTAGTGCCCGTCAACGATTTTGCCATTTTTTGTAATTCAGTTGTTGTAAAGTTTAAGATTTATTATTGGATTTGACAGATTTCTGCACAGCTGTAGTACTGAACATGGAGTTTATTTACGGCTGAAATGAATTAAACTTTTTCTTGTTTTTTCACAATTTGAGAGTTTTGACAGTTTTACTCACTTCTAATCACAACAGGGATACATATGCATTTATTTGTACTTTGTTCTTTAGTACGTAATCATGGTAGTTTCGTCTTATTTGACTTCTCTAGCTATTTCTGATAATGTAACTTCAGTAATTTCTGTAGACATCCACCTTCTCTCGAGCTGCTTTTGTGGAAATAAGTTCTGTTAAATCTGGGTTGGATGGGAAGAAATGAAAGCTGGTACAGCATTGTATAAATGGGCTGATTCACATTAAAAGGTACATTGTGTGTATGTAACGTTGTCTGTTCAGCTGCATCTGACGTGTTGTCTGCGCCATCTCTAGACAGATCACCAATGATTGCCACTACCACTGCCACCTCAGACATTGTGGTTATCATTTTCAATATCTGTTTTTTTTGCGGCGTTGTGCAGTCAAATTGAGATACAATTGTGTTTCCGTTACGGCAGCGTTTTATACTAAATGCACTGTGGTGATGTGTTAGAGTTGCCTCATATTAAATAGACTTGGGACTTTTCCTAATTTATTGTGTGATGCATCGTTTTTTCCTAATAGGCCATAATATTAACCAACACTCAATTTTTTCTATTTTTATTTTTAAATTATTTTGTATATTTTAATACTTTGTTAGTTTAGTACCATCTCAGTGTTGTCGATGGAGTCCATTATCTCTCCCCCATAATCTTCATTCTTTAGAGTGTAATCGATTTAATAAAACTGAAACCAGTTTCGGGTTAGAGTTTTGATGTGTACATGAAGCTGGTTTCTGTGCAAACACGCAAGCGGGGCATGTTGCCGCGTGATATTATAACGATAATATTGCAGTTTTTGTTCAACAAAAAACCAGGAAGATGTGCTGCCAAATGACGTTTGCAATTCCACAGTGCATGACTTACATTTCCCAATATTCTCAAACTTTTCAGTCAGTACCGGTAGTCAGTGTCATCAGCTCGGCGATGGATACGACAGTTAGGTCTATATACATGTAAAACAACATAATCTTGTCAAACAAACACATTTACCACACACCCATACGTAAATATCTGCCATATAAAGCTGTTACATAAATATCATACTGGCAAAATAAATTTATCTCACTTTTGGTTCTATGTATGTCTCATCTTGCACAGGTTAACAAATGAAAACGACAGGTTTCAATCGACGAAACCTGGTCCGGAGACGTTTTTGCCAGTAACCCCAGTTTCATTGGTTTTGGTTTTTTTGATGGATTGCAGAAAACTGCTACCCTGAAAGGAAACCAGTTTCAGTTTTTGCTAAATCGATTACATTCTTATTTTGCATCAGTTCTAACTTCTGTAGTAACGTCTAAGCACTTTTGATGGGTCATAGTACTAATGTACTCATGGTACTGAGATCACTTATGATTTCTGTCTGGCTGCAGCAGTAGTAGTTTGAGTTAGCAGTACCAGTGGCTTGGAATGTTTTTCCCATCATCAGGATCCATTCCTGCACTATTGCTTCAGAGTATCACTGAAATTTTATTCTGTTTTTATAACCGTGTAACCACTGGTTGACCTCTTGTTGATGCATCGTTCACATGCTGTTTAGATATTTTCCTGTATTATAGTGTAACTGCAATATGCCCATTTAGCATAATTCTACTGATGCTCCGGTATGTTTGTTTTTATGCTACCAGATTGCATGCTTTTGCTTTTGTAAACATTCTCATAATTCCCTGTGACATGTTTTTATTTTCTCATTCTCTGTGTTTATTCTCTGTTAAACGTTGCACTTTTCCCATTTCATAATTTCAGGAAATTCAGTTCAAGTTTAGTTAAACTGTGTTAATTTATTGGAATATTTTGTATGCCGTATATGATGTTTTCTGTGAATCTGTCGCGTATAGCTGGAGCATGACCATGAGTTGAATGAGAGTGCTGGCGGCTTGCGGACTTTGTCTGGGAATTCTCTCAGCAATTTTTTCAGTGACCTGGTATGGAGGTTTTCATCCGTTAACGATAAGTCAGATTCATGTGCAGTAGCTTACAATATGGTTAATTTGTAAACTAGTAGACCCTCAGAAGTTTGCTATATTTGTGTCGGAACCTGTCTGTTGTATCGTAAGATGTTTAGCGTTTTGTTACTTTGCCAAAAGTAAGCATTGGAAGACGTTATATGTGCTGGTTTAGTTTATTTTTGGTAGCTGGGTTACTCAAACGGTATGGATACTGAATGGATTGTGTTGAAATTTTGTAGAGGGGTTAGGAATATCCCAAGCATGAGGAGCTCACATTTTGGTTAGGGATATGACGAAGCTGGAAAATATTCGCATTCGTCAAATGCGAATATGAAATTTACTATTCGTCGAATAGCGAATATGAATGCAAATAGTTATTCAGCCTCAAGGAAACATCATTACATCTGTATTTGAATAAAGCGAAACATCCAAAGTAGTTGTTCAGTGTTCATTCAGAAAAAAATCAGTATTTAAGGCAAAGTTCAGTTAAATCAATCAAGTTCCATTAAGAAAATGATACATCCAGAGTGTTCTGTGTTCTCTTTAGTCAGTATCTTCTATCTAAAGTTTAGGTAAATTCAGTCAAGTTGCATAAAATGAAATATTCGCATTTGACAGAAATGCCACCAACTATTAATCAAATATCGAATGACTGAAAAGTGGTCAATATTCGCGTGTTGTTGAATGCGAATTCGAAGTTCATCACATCTCTTAATTTTGGTTATGATGTAAAGTCATTTGTGGGTTCTGGATCGTTATCCAATATTCTTTGCAGTTTTGAGATAGTAGCTTATTATTTTTTTGTATTTGCCAGGTGACCATTCTTGGCATAGGTTTAAAATCTTCGATTGTTTCTGGTCATAGGTTTTGTTGGTTTTATCTATATCTTTACCTGTGATTTGTTAGTGACATATGGTGCTAAATAATGTTATTTTGATTGCCACTAAAGTTACATATATCTACACATTTTTAGCAACTGCATGTAAGATATTTAGTGATGGATCCACTGCCGATTTATACCAGAATTTCATGCCCGTCAGCTTAAAGCAGTTTTACAGAATGTTATTGTCACTAGGACCCACAGTTTTCCACGGAAAATTTTGCCAAATTCCGTCGGCCAGTTCGCAAAATTCCGCGGCTCATTGCAGCAAAATTGTCCTAATTCCACAGCTCACCGCGGCCATCCATTTGTGCATAAACTAAGCTTTATTCTATTAAAAAAACTTTAGTTTTTGGATGCTGGTATGGCACTCAGTTATGCTAGCAACATACAATGAAAATTATCGATTTTTTTCTTTTCATAAGTGCAATTTGTCAATTAGTCACGTTGTGTTTATTTACCACTGTGCCATATTACGATGGTAATTATTAGTAGGGACACAGTTTTAGGCAGTTTAGTTTGATTTTTCTCCGTGATGTAGTTAGTCTAATTACGTTATCAAGCTGATAAGTCATTTCTCAACTTCAGCAAAGTTCTGTGAAATTCCGCGGAAAAGGGCAAATTCCACAGCTTGGCTCGAAATTCCACGGCTTGCTTAAAACTCTGGGCCCTAATTATCACTATCAGTGTTCTGGCCACATTTTAACTTCGCTGTTTGTATTCCTGCCTTTTCATTTAATGCACTGAATAGTTGTACTGATGACAGGGATATAGCAACAGTTGACCGTTTTGGAAATGTTCAAGCACCAAATATTTACACAGTAAACGTGTGAATGTATGGCCTAGTACCTGCCGCTACATGCTTCAGAGTTGTTTGCAGCATCAATTAAAAATGTCTTAACATAAATGATTATGATGCTGTTAAAGATGATACATCGTGTCCCAAAATTAGTGATGCCCTTGTTTCAAACATGCCTAATTCAGTTTGTAGTTATGGATTTTGATCAAGTTATTGTACGCTGCGCTATCTTAACATTACTTACGGTTACACCCATTATTACGTACTCACTTTACCATGTGTGCTAAGTGTAATGGCACTATGTTTACATTAAGGTCGCATTCAGTACATCATTATTGACAAAGGGATGAAGCAGCAGTGTACTTGCCTAAGCTGTTAAGCTTGCACTGAGGCCAAAGCTGGCCAATTTGAGCTGAAATTTTAAATACTAGTTCCAAATGATAGTCTCCATGGCCATTTCAGATTTTGTAAGAATCCGTCAGGTATTAACGATCTGTAATTATCTGTAGGGGGGGTCGCTAATTTTGGAACATTGTGTATACTGATAGGTATGTTATGTTATGTTACTGATAGGTTTGGCATGTTGTATTGACTGTGCTAGGAGTCTGGTGGCATCGAACTACGAGCGCCGTACGTTCCATTGGATGACTTGACGTTTGTCTCGAGTGTTGTCTGCGTTGACGAGCCCGCTGAGCACTGGTAATGTATTTATGCTTTCTCGAGCAGATAACAGCTCTAGGTCAATTGAACCGTTTTCCTTCTAGTCGTTGTAAAATTTCACGTGTTTTTATGTGCTACTTCAGCGCTGGTGCAGGTTTTAAAAAATTAGTCAGTTAATCTTAAAACATTAACTTTCATTACGTGATTGATTTCAAACAGAAGGCCACACAGTCTGCAAAATTCAACTACTGGCAATTGTTATATTTCACATACTAAAGCAAACTCAGAAGAATTCAAAAATGACAAAATGCAGTCCATAGTTCCATATGTGTGTAGTCGAATAACTAGTCTAATAGTCTTATCGTGAGCTAACTGCAAAACTAACACCATACAAGCTGTACAGAAGCTATGAATATTGACCACATGTTCTGTGTGATGTGCTGATTAGTGGGTGATGGTAGTGATGTGGAGAAGTACAAAATTTTATTAGAAACTTGATTGATCCGAAAAAAATGATGTCAATGATTAGTCAATTAATTGGTTGCTACTTTATGCAGACCCGATTTATTTCTGTGATTATTTTGCAGTCCCGTCGAGCTGGATCTGACCACCGTTTCAGGCAGTAGTACCAGTACGTTAGCTGCTGACACGCCAACGTCTGCCGATACATCCAGCACTAATAATAATAATAATAATAACACGGACAGTCACGTCAGTGTAATAAAACGTTCCGGGGTGGATACGGACAAAGAGACTGTGAACAGCGGAGACAGCTCACCAAGCGGTGGTGCCTCACCTGTCTACAAACTGCCGAGGCTTGCTGACGATATGCCTACGACTGCCACAAGCCGAGATAAACCGGGTGTGTTCTGTAATTTTTGCTATCTACACAGTGCTTCCTTCAGTGCCTCGATAGTGTGTTGGTTGAAGCAGTAACTGATAAGTTCTCTGATTAACTTGTATCGATCTCAAATTGGCAACACTACTTGTCTGAATCTTAGGAAACAATTACCATGATAGATAAATATTGTTATTTGATGAACTTTGTTTGATCATATTATTTCAGTGACAGGAAGAGGTTCTGCTTTGTAAAAAGTTTTATCATCTGTCAAAGTTTGCGAAAGTTTACTTTTAAGATACCCATTTTAATCTGGCGTGATTGACTGGTTGAACGGAAGTCCTTCCAGAGTACTTTAGGAAGCTACACTCTTTTTGTCTCTTCCTTTTGACTGAGGTTAATAATTTAATGCTTTTTATAGCCGGCCCTACTGTCTTGAACTCGCTGCTCGACGGCCTTCGAGATCTGGAGTGTTCCGTAGACACTAGACACCTTCAGACAGTCATTGAAAACGTTATTGTTTTCCCAGTATTAGTGTGTCTAGCACATTAGAGGTTTTTTATGATAATGCGCTATATAAATCTACATTTGGCATTGTCATTTGACATATGTGTTGTCATATTTCAGTTACGACTGCAGTATCCAGCAGTTCTGTATTGCTAAATCTCTTGACGAAAGGCATCGACACGAACTGGGGCTACAAGCTGAAGGACTGTTTAGCCCAGTCGACAGCCGAGGTTCGATTTGCTTTTTTAACATGCTGTAATAACAGATGTTGATACATGAGTGTTTATCCATTTAACTAGGAATAACAGCAGATATGTAGGCTATGGGTTTAGTTCTTGGTTAGGTGAATAGTATTATAAAGCAGTAGTATGCATATGAACTTACGTTATCAGGATTATTAATACTGAAGAATTGTGGTCTCTACCAAATTATTTGCTGCACAAGCTGCCAGATTTTTAGGCTGTTGTAGAATCTAGAAAGTGTGAGGTTATGGCCTGTTGACAGCATTTGTCTGTCTTGTCAGTCAACAAATTTACTAGTCAGTATGAGACCTCTGCTAATGAGAGAATAGAATTTGATGTTTATCATACCTGAACATATTTTGTTGAGTATTATTGCATAAATAGGTACAGCTGTAGCTCATTACTGTTTAGAATTTTCTTCAGCACTTCGCCAGAGTTAGTTTGCTTTTTGGTGGCATAATGGTTAGATCGTCGGATTTTCTGCCTACGTGTTGTGAGTTTGACTCTCGGTTTGCTGTCTATCAAGTGTTTTCTACTTGGATTGGCGACTGTCTGCGGACCGGTATACCATCTTGGTATATAACCGTCCACCAAGGTCAACTCAGCCTTCTATCCCTCTAGGGTAGATACATCGAGTACCAGCCAGCTTGGTTGGCGTTAGGCGGGATGCATTTACCCATGCCGGGTGACAGATAACACTTTGTGATCCCATACGGTGCTCTGTAGCTCTGTGCATGAGCTTGCCCTGTTGGAGTGCTGCGGAATAATCAGTTTAAGTAGTACAAGATTGTTGTGTTTGCAGGTTTCCTCTGATGGTGCTAGCAGCAGCAGTGGTAGCGACTCATCTGGCGTAGTGTTTGTTTCACTGGTGCAGAATCTAATTAACGTTGAACAGTCGGCCAGCGGCTTAGACCGGAGCAATCTTCCTCCCGACGACGTTTTTCTTAGCACACAATAACAAACAACAGAACGACATTTCTGCCAATCAGAGTACAGTTTATTTATAAGAACATCAACTGCAGGGTAACCACTTATCTGGAAATCCCAGAACGGTGGGAATGTTTGGGGGATTTTCCGGGGTGCTGTGGGTGGTAACCCTGCGATTTGTTTTGCGTCGACTACTAATTCTTATCTCGGACTTGAGCATAATGTTTTACTCGTTTATTTACTTACGGGCCATAGTAATGTGCGTTTTTTGCCCATTCACGATGATGATCATTCGTTTTTAGTTGTGATTATTTTGCCGCAAGAATTTTGTGATGTATCGAAGCGCACAATAATGTTGCTGTTAATATTATCGTTAGAAGTATTCGCTAAATCGTACAAAAGAGTTAGTATACGTTAGTTATTCTAATATATATTCACATGTAGATGTAATTCAGTGGTTGAAATTTATGCGATTGTCGTTGGCAGGATGGTAAGTAACTCAGGAAATACGCAGTGACTTTTACGAGTAGTAGCAATTGTCCTTGAAGGGCACGACATTCATGTCACTTTTGTAGTGTATTAGCATGTGAGATGAGCTTTACTTGAACTTTTATGCCCGTATTTTGTGCTGGAGTGTGAGTTGCTTTTACCTGTTGCGGGATGTGCCCCAGAATTAGGTGTAATGTGCGCAATTCTTAAGTAATTGCAGGGCTAAAAATTGCCGTCGGATGAACAGACTAAAGCTTTTGCCTTACAAGCTGAGAGGCCTTTTAAAATTTTCGATTTTTTTTTATCTGTTATTATTCTGCTGGAGTGTGTTAAAGTAATGGTTTAGCCTAAGTAGCCTGCAAGTAATTATGCTGTATGTCTGTTTTATATGTACCTGCACTATTTGCAGGTCTGGCAGTATTGTTTTCTGAGCTTTTTTCTATTTGCTTTAGCTTTTCCCAGTTGTAATAAATGTTTTGTTATTATATTCTTCATCAAAGTTGAACGAGAGAAGGTCTAGATTAGCATTTTGCAAAACATCTCTAGGCAGTTAGTTTTTTTTATCATTTGTGTTGTGAACTGCTGGTAGACAGTGCAGTTTCTGAAAACAGTTTATATATTGCAGAAAACTTTGAAAGTCACTCCTATACGGCAAGATTAAACTTTCATTAATTTGCGTAAATTATGTGTAATGTAATAATCCAAGGCATTTTACATGGTGCCTCACCTGACCCCTTTTCGGTGTCAAAAAAGTCCTTGCTGTACCAGTGCAGTAAGTGGTAACTCAAAAGGGGATGAAATTTTAAAGATTAGTGGTCAGTATTATTAGTTTCGGCTGTTGTCATTTGTCGAAAGTGTTTATGCCTTCTTGTAAAGATGCCAGTTATTGTCCAGCGTTTACTCTTCTTGATTATGTATAGAATAGCAGGCAGTTATCTTTCATGTAAACTGCTGGCTGAGTTGTGCTGTGTCATAAGTTTACAGTGTTGTCTCCAATGCTATTTTTGTCCTAAACCAGCGGTGCACAACCTGTGTGCCAGGATGTGTTATTCAGCCAGGCCAGGTCTTGAAGTCCAAGAGAAGATTTGTTGATCCTATCTTGCACCGTTTTTGACTGGTCCACCCGTGTGATGGACAGACAGAATTGCGATGGCTGAGACGCGCTGAAAGCAGTAGCTGCTTTACGCATGAAAACTAAGCATATTTCGTATGAAATTGTGTCTTACAAATTATTCATTTACTATCTTACTTGCTTTTGGACTTGTTTTAAATGGCGCTTTTCTCCAACGTCAGATGGCGGAAACGTATCACAATATACATTTAATATCTGTCTTCCATTTTTTTCACTACATATCATATCACTTTGCATCAGTCTGGCCCACGATGACTTCAATGTTATGTTAATTGGCCCTCATCTCAGAAAGGTTGTGCACTGCTGTTCTGAACACTAAGAGGCAACAATCTTTGTTGACAATCTTGCTCACAGCCCCTTCCATTTGTTTTGCATGCACGGTTCAGCAGCACCCACTGTGTGCATGTGTGTGTGTGTTCAGTGTTTGAATATGCATCATGTCAGCATAGGATTATGTCTTATTCATCTCGCGTACGCTGCTGGAATTATTATTTTTTTCTTTTATGCTTCGACGCTGCTTGTTTTGCAACAGGAGGTTGTGACATAAACTCTGGGTTGTTTTACTGTCATGGTGTAATAACTTTTGCATAAATGTTCTGTTGAGCTGATGAGGGTTAGACTCGATTAAGCCAGCATTCAGCCAAAGTTGGCTCCTGGGTGGTAGGTCATAGCGTGGTCCAGTGGTCAACACGTTATGTCCAATGAGTGTAATTGCCCTACAACAGGCCCGGTTGGATGGGCGACTGTCTTTGGACATTCAAACCATCTTGGTATACCAGTATATCCAATCACCCAGGTCAACTCAGCCTTCTGGGGTAGGTAGACCGAGTACCATCCTGGCTGGGGTTAAGGTGGAGTGTGTTCACCTGTGCTGGGTGGCAGGTAACTCTGCATGATCTCATATAGCAGGTGATGCTCCGTAGCTCTGAGACGGGTGTCCTATGAAGAACTACAGTGTACATGCACCCCTTTGACCCTCTGTTAACAGCCAGTGCCTAGGTCGGTCTGCAGTCCTGGTAGTGGGGCCTACTGTTATGCACAGCTTGGAACATTTCTTCCCTAGTACTAGCAATAATCATCCAGGTCTGGTCGAAAGTAATTGTAGTGTAACTGCATGGCTAAGCCACTTCTGCAGACAGTGATCTCTCCTCGTTACACAGTATTGAACTACTGAACTGGTACCCAGAGCTTGTACAGTACGGCCCCATTGTGTCTTAGTCCGACTATTGTTGTATGATGGATTCGCGTTCATCACGTGTATATATGTTGTACATACATACAGAACAGAAGTTACTTTCTGCTGCATGCAGAGATATCTATGAAATGATATGCTTTTCAGCATTAGGCAAAGAACTTTTGTGTGTCCGAACTCAGTATGTGTAATATGCAATAACGAAGCTTGTTTTTAGCAAAAAGTGGACGCGCGAGTCGGCATATTTTTGTGATTCGACATCAGTGCAAAACGTTCTGCCTCACTGACAGATAAGCGATGCCAACTTGTGTTGTATGTTATTTAATAACATCATCATATTAGTATTACCGATTCTCAGCTTTATGTTCTGTTTCATTACACTATCAGCCGATTGTTAGTGTATTGGAGTGGAATTATTAGATATAGAGGAAAGTGTGTATTTTGTAAAGCTGTTACTAACACAGTAGTGGGTTTTATTTTCAGTAGAATACAGTGGTGCTGTCCAATTCGTAGTTTTTATTCGCTGAATCAATAAACTCAGCCGTTATGAAGAAAAAACTAAATTTAGTGATAATTACTTGATTATACAGCGAGCATGGTTTTTAAGAGAGAGAAAATAAACCCCGAGAATATTTCGTTTTTATACCGTTTGCCATTTGACCGTTATAGTGACAGTTGGCTATTTTTTTGTCCATTGCTCACCCATGAATTGGCTTGGTAATAAAATTCTCCTTCATGTTGGACAGCACTATGATACAGGCAGCAAGTTGCACATGTATGCATATATCTCTATCAGTTACTAGCCACATACTTGGTGCTGTCTGTCGTAGTGTATAGGTTACTTCTCGTAAGCATTTCACTCCATATATAATGGACCAATTTGCTGTTGTCACTGCTGACGTAGTGTAACCTGTCTGTTCTTAGCTGTTATTATGTTGTTTAAAGGTGCAATTATTGCTGTAACTTTCGTGCATTAATTAATATATCATCCAATCATTCATAATTCAGCTTAGTAATCATCTCCGACATAAAAGGCGACTGAAGCTGACAAGTTTATGGTGTGTATTAGAACAACAAAATTCAAAATTGCCCATTTTATTTTTCCCACAGAACGTTTGCAGATGTTCACAGATCGTTCTCTACTTTGTCTAAATTATTCAGTATTATGTCAAAATTTCAGTGCTTAATATGTTGCGTTGAAGGTCTCACAACAATGTTCTATATGGTTCATTGTTGTTTGCTAAGTCGATTGATTACAATTTTCGTTGTTTATAAACTTCCCCACGTTAGTAATTTGATCGGTTTGCTTATTCAGTGTACAGGGTTCCCAACTTCTCGCATTGTTGGGGTTGTGTAAGGGCACATATAAGTAGTTACGTACTGGTAAGTGTGATAGATATGTAACTCAGAAAGTAATGAGACTTGGTTTTTAACAGAGTCGTGAAATTTGCTTCTCTTATTGTACTGGGAACCCTGTTTGTACGCACACTAATTGCCACAAAATGTGGCCATTTATTTTTGATGTAAACCGAGTTGTATAGCTCAAAGTTGTTATTCTTTGCACTTATTTTTTGTAACGTATTCGTGTAATTTCTCTGTAACGCCAAACAGTCGCAACTTGACGCCCGTTGCACCTAAATTTTTGTACTGTAACCGGCAAGCATGACTGCAGATATAATAAGCATTTGAATATTTGCATAAATACACGCAGCTTATCCCAGTTTCCGCAAAATCTTTCAAGTGGCATTATAGTGAATTCGTTATGTATGATGTTAATATCGGCCGGTGGTAAATCGTGATTTCATGTTCTTGGAAGTGCAATCAATTGCCTCTGTGTCATTGTGTGTGACTTCCGTACGAGCAGTTTGTTACCATATTGCTGTTAATGTGTTCACCAGCGTGCACGTTCTTTTGTGCAGAATTATAATAACATCTTTGTGCACGCTGAAACTCAACTCTGCACATTCTCTTGCCGTGGTTCTATTATTTACATTTGGCCAAAGACTGATTACCCGCAAGAAATGTGAGCTGTAAGGGTGTCCAGCCGCTGCAGAACAGATACCAGGTGATGTTCGTTCATTGAGTTACAGACTTTTTGTGCCCCAACTGGACTATTTTTGTCATTTGTGCGGTGTACTTTTACAGTTTAGCGGCAGCATGCAGCAGCTTGGAGGTCGAGATCTCCAGAGTCTTGTTGCATCTCCATGGGCTATGGAATTCAACAATTTAATTAATTTTATCAAAATGTACAAAGTTCAAGACGTGATTGACTTCTGCATTTAGCCATGCAATCATCTAACCATAGCTTCCTAAAATTATTGAAAAGTTAGACTAGCGCTGCAACCAAAATAGCAGTTCACTTCTGGGTGGTTACTGACGGCTATTACCATGTCACGTGTGATAAAAATAGTCGTATGAATAAATAAAAGAAAACCAGGAATCGAACATGGTACAAAAAGTTCAGTTACCGTACATGACGTTCATATTCGCCGTTTTATATTCAGTAGCTCTAACGATGCACCAAATTTTCTCACTATTTTCATCGGAATGCCTTTTTACTATGTAGTGTGTTTGCTGTGTTGATGAATAATGATAGTTTAGTTGGCTATCATTTCCAATGGTCTCTTTCAGGGGTTCTTAGTCTTCAATTTTGGTCTCTGTACCTTGGATTAAGAATCCCTCTTCAGTTGTATTTCACAAAGCGCACAAATGGTCCGCAGAGGTTAGACGCATCGTCGAGTTGTTTGCTGACAATAAATAGCTTATATCGATTTAGTCTTTTCTTCTAACATTTTACTGTATGCACAAGGACTCGTATGCTATTTGCCATGTGCAATCTAAGTAAGCCAGTTATCCACATCTGTATTTCCACTCTTTGTTAATTCTGAACCTGTAACCTATAAATGATATTTGGCAACACTCATCCCCTAGATGATATACATGTGCAGAACTGGATGTAAAACTACACATTCACTTTACTCGTGGTTCATCGTATCTAAACAGGCAATAAATACAGGGTGCAGCAAAAAAGTGGACCCCTAAAGTTTTTTGCTGTTTTCTCAGCAATTGTTTGGAAATTTAATTTGAAATTTCACAGCTTTATTAACTAAAACCTTCTACATCTAACTGCCGAGTAAAATGTGACTCTGTTGAAAAACTAAGTTATAGACTTTTTAACATGACCGCCTACCGATTTTTCAGCATTAAAAATGTGCAAGCTACAACACCAATTCAATAACATCGTTGAAACATCACAGTTAACTAATGATCAGATGCCAGAATTTCATCATCACTGTGAATGTTCGGAGTGTCTATCGCCAGCTCCAGACTCCAACACAAGCCTTTAGTCGCTTAATTTGATGTCTTTCACAGTCTTGTCAATCGGTCCTTATGGCAGGTTGCCCCAGACAACCTGAAGCACTTCCTTGAGTTCAGCGATTGTTTTCAGCTTTGTTTTAAGCCTGCTGCAAGCCTCCCAACATTGCACCCCACAGGTGATAATTTATTAGATTTATATTCGGTGAATTTGCAGCCCACTGGTCCTTTGTGATGAAATCTGAACAGTTGGCCTGCAGCCCATTCCGTGCGTTGCACGCTGTATGCTGGCGCGCCATCCTGCTGGAAGACGAACCCAAGGGCAGCCGGCGATTGCTTTAAAAGAACGATAATTTAGGGGTAACTTATAAACAATATAAATTACTGTTTATCAAAAAGTCACTGTGACGTCATCGGCAGTAACGTGTAACCAGTTTTTGAAAATTAAATAGTATTTTGAGCTTGAACATTTTTTAATGCTGAAAAATTGGTAGGCAGTCATGTTAAAAAGTCTACAACTTCGTCGTTTTTCAACACAATCACATTTTACTCGGCAATTAGACGTAGAAGGTTTCAATAAAAAAAAGCTGCAAAATTTCATAATAAAATCCCAAACGGTTCCTGAGAAAACGGTGAAAAACTTTTGGGGGTCCACCTTTTTTTGCTACACCCTGTATATCCTTTGCGAGTCGTAACGATTCTATCACATATTTCTCAGAAATTCACACCGTCTACTTTCTATGCCTGTACTTTCACGGCATCATCTAAAATGACTTACCTTTCACATTACATTACAATACAAGCAAATGTTATCACAGATGTGTTGAAACGTGCAAAGTCGTAACACTGCCGCATTGGCAGGCATTACAGACCGCTGCATCGTTCATGTGCTACTGTCATAATTACATCTGCTGAGTACGTTAGAGAGACCAGACGTATCCCACTGTACATGGGCCAAGTGGCTTAGGGCCAAGGTTAGAAGCTGACTCGAACAAACGGGCCTGGCAAAAAAATGGGACCAGGTCGGGCTGAATTTCCCAAAAGCTATCTTTAAATGCTCAGGTTCGCAAAAAGGTGCATTTAAACTGAAAAAAACTGTTTTAATCTTTTTTTCACAGGATAACAGTTTGATCCGTATGAACCACAGGCCATTTGTTGTAGAACTCTTGATTTTGAAACTGTTACAAAATCCAGCTGGTATAGCGGGGCCTTGCATTTTCTGCAAAAATTGGCTGAGACAGGTCGAAAAAGCCTGCAGGCTGTGACACAAAATAAGACCGGATAGTCAAAATAGGCCGAAAAAGCCCAAAGAAATGGTCTGGGCCTAATAATTCAGGCCCGCCCATGGAGACTGGACAGACCTACAATGGTCACAGCGGAAGACCACTATTAACAAAACTGTCTCAGAGTCAGTAATCGGTCGGAATGCTCAGTTCACTTGGTGGACGGTTTCATACAGTTGCCGTCGGGGTAGACTTTCTTGAACGCTCGCACGATGTCGGGATCCAGTAGTTTGACACCATCCACCTGATTGCCCAGGGTCACCCTGAATAACGCACAAAAATCGTTCCAGTGATATATATCTGAGAGTATAATAGTGCTTCGATTACCACAATATCATTGTACTTATCCATATTTCTATTCAAAATTACTGTACTAATCTTTCTGTTCATCATGAAAACCGTGTCACTACATAAATCGACTTAATATTTTCGGGCTTTGTATTAACTTTCAAGTTTTATTTTTTACCAACTTTTGTTTTTTCACAAGTTTACAGACAGTACGTAGTCTAAAACTGCAAAGTTCTTGCTAAAGAGATTGAACCTAGCTGAATACTGGATGTATCTTATTTGGTTACGAATTACACCAAGCTATACAAGAAATCTGAGCTATTGCTCATGAGACACGCGAAGGCCTATAACAGTTCCTGTTTGCAGGTAATCTTGGTCTACCTTCATCCATTTCGTTGCAATTCACTCTTTTGCAGTGAAAAATTGCCAAAAATCACTAAAACCCCCATTTTTAGGGCTCAAGGTCATTCAAGGTCATCGATGTTGACATTTCTAAGAAGCGCATCGCCAGTGCTTGTTATGATAAGCAGTATGCCTGTGCCTATCTGCAACCACTTTCACACTAGACAAAAAAACAGCGGATAAATAAGCACTTCTTAGAGGGGTATGATTCTTTGACACCCACTTGTGCAGGCCTTCTTAAACCTAGAGGGTCCGGACTTGGACTGATAAAATCTACATTCAATGCTGAAAATTTCATATGCAGGTTGTCTTCTTTTATCTCCAGCCATTTCGGCGCAATTCACTCTTGAAACGTGTCGCAGACAGAAATCGTGAAAAATTCACTCTAACCCACTATTTTGGGGGTTCAAGGTCATTCAAGGTCATCGATGTTGACATTCCTAAAAAGCTCGTTGCCAGTGCTTGTTATGATAAGCAGCATATTTGTGCCTATCAGCAACCATTTTCACGTTAGACGAGCCAATAGCAGTAGAATAACGCCTCTCTTTCACCCCCTCTTTCGAGAAACCACCTTCACCTAGCGGCATGAAATTTTGACCCAAAATACTAGAGACTCTAAGCTATCATATGGTGAAAATCCGAAGTCTCTGTCTCACCTGGTCTTGGAAAGGTACCAGGACGTGACAGACAAGACAAACAGACAGACAGAATTACCATATATATACCATCCCCGACATTTTTGACTGTAACTTGAAAACCAATTACCAGATGTTGATAATTTTTGGTAGGAATATTCTTGACACAACTTGGCATCAAATGACCGTTCAGTTTCCCACTTCACCCAATACATGCTTCTGCACTACCTAGGGAAAGCAGATCAAGCGAAATATGTGTTGAAATAATCAGAAAACCTGAAAAAAACATCCCCGACATTATCGATCGTAACTTGAAGAAAGATCAGCAGATTTTAATACTTTTTGGCAGAAATATTTCTGACACAACTGGCTATTAAATAAGTGTTTTAGTTTCCACCTCACCCAACGTC
>Ga0056128_1002000_pt1 | contig 23743 bp, 10 predicted proteins | sample WorMetLIZISLAND2_FD_71113 | JGI IMG/M metagenome (GOLD analysis project Ga0056128, IMG submission 71113) | Marine gutless worms symbiont microbial communities from Max Planck institute for Marine Microbiology, Germany - Olavius geniculatus... ... | reverse complement strand
GGGCCCGGTTAATACTGCGATGGGTGACTGCCTGTGGGCAGGTAAACCATCTCGGGATGTAACCAACCGCCTAGGTCAACTCAGCCTTCCATCCCTCCGGGGTAGGTAAATCGAGTACCGACCTATCTGGCTGGGGTTAAGGCAGGGCGCGTTCACCTCTGTCGGGTGGCAGGTAACACCGTGTGATCCCATATGACGAGTGACGCTTCGTAGCTCTGTGATGGGTTCGCTCATTAGGAGCTATATGCGACCTTAACCTTTCTTTTGCAGTTTGATCAATTTGTATAGTTTACTTACTTTTTATTTACAGTTTCATTTTGTAAGTTTATCCTAAGATTTCACAATGGTATTGTAGTTGGTTGTTCAACGTGCAGATTTTTAATGTGTGCACAAACTTTGTACAAGGCGGAATGGCTATGGTGTATTTGTTTGTTGGTGGTATGTAGGGTTTGGATGCTAAGAATGCAAAGTTGGATCTCATCTCGAACGTGATACGAATGACGTTGAACATCAACTGTGCCGTGCTCATGGGTGCCAACATCGCTGGCGAAGTTGCTCTGGAGCACTATTGTGAAACCACTATTGGTCAGTCTGCAGTCTGGCATTTTGTTCCCCTTGGTGCAGCCAAAGTGTCTATTTATAGTATATGTTTTGGAAAATCCTTGAGAGCTGAGTAGGCCTTTAAAAGCAACAGAACTTGGTGTAAGAGACTCTTGACTATTAAAAGTCTTGAAGTTCAGAACACCGGTATTTCATCTGTTTATAATCATTGTTACCACGATGAGAACATGATGCAATCAGTACTTAACTACGCAGTCCACTGCACTGGCACGATTTACCTCCCCAGAAGGGTGGGAGGCTAAGTTGGCTTTGGTTTTAGTGATGTTATGGATATACTGCGTCTTCTTTCATGCCCTCTGCCACCCTTTCTTGCCTATTTCTTTTTGCACTCCTGAAAAAAACGAAAAAGAGTTGGCAACCTGATGCACCAGTTGAATTTGTCGGTGAGTACAACAACCCAATGAAATTTGCAGCGTGAAAGTGACTCATGTTCTTGCAGTGCACTTTGCATTTTTACCACGTTAATCTGTTTGTGATGACGATGATGATGAGTCGATGTCGTCCTGTGCATCTGTAGGCTGTCGGGACGTGGTGCTCGGAAGGATTCTCAAGAAAATGTTCGAGACTCCGTACTTTCGCTGCGTAGTTGTTCCCGATGCCGACACTGTCGAAATCTGCGGTGCCCTAAAGGTTGTTCAGTGCTTCACTCGCAGTCAGCATGTTTAACTAGGATTACATGCAGTCTGCGCTTGCAGTGATATTAATCATGTGATTATAAAACTCGGACTTTTTATGTATTTTAGAGTGGTGAAAAAAATTTTTGCTAGCAGTTTTTTTACCACAGTTCTGTCTCTGTGTACACAAGCACCTCAGAAGTGTTAACAAATGGTACTGTAAAGAAGTATTTTGTTTTTAGCGCTTTTCATTTATACGTTTACTTCTTCAAGTCAGGATGAGGACCCTAGAAGGCTATATCTAGGCCTACAGTGGATACTACCAGTGGTCACATATGGAGGCGGGGCATGGCTGGCGAGCTGCTGTCCTTCTGCACAAATGATGATTGACAGAATTGATAAGTGTGCAGCAAGAATTGCCATTGGCCGTCAAAGAATATCTCTTGGCATTCCACGGCAAGTGCATGGAGCAATTTATCAATTGAGGCTTAACAGACTGATCTCTACAGCTTCATACCAAGCCTTAATTGGACAGATACTGTGTCCCCATTGTGGAAGTGGAGAGGAAACAGCTGAACATCTGCTTCTTTTCTGCCCAAAGTAGGCAGTAGAACGGCAACAGTACTTTGGTGACTCCATCAACATATCAGATGTGTTCCAGGATGGTGCCAACCTGATGGAATTCTTCATCTTTTTGTGGCATCTGCCCCCCCCCATATAGGCAGCTCCTGAGGGCTCGCGATGCCAACAACAACAACAAGTTTACGAGGGGCGTTCAAAAAGTTTTGCAAGTCGATATGTTAAACTGAAACACTTATCAAAATTTATACACCAATAAAAAGCATGTTTCTCCTAAACACGTATGAGCCTAAAGTGGTCCATATGACGTCATTGTAACGTATGACGTCATAGAGTGTTAAACAGGAAAGATTTGGAGTGCCAGCGCAATCAGCGTAAAATTGGGCTCGCTGTTGCTTGACATTTCGTCAGTCTACCGTCAAATTTTCCAACACGAGGCAGTGGGACATGGGATTTTAAGAGAGCCGTAACAAGTACGTCTGTGAATTTCTTATTTCAGATTATAAATATTCAATAGCTAAAATCTGTGCCAGCCGTGAAAAAACTATACGTGTGGCGAAAATTAGACAAAGTTTACAACTTGATAGCCCCCGTATATTTGACTAACAAACTTTTAAAAATTTATACACCAGTAAAAGTTACATGTATCCCATACTTGTATGAGCTTAAAGCGGATGTGATGTCATTGAAATTTATGGCGCAGTAAAGCGTTAAACAGATACGATTTGGAATGCTAACGCAAGCAACACAAATATACGCACAACAGTTCTCCAATCTGCAGCCGGATTTATGAACGTGAGACCCCGTAATATGTAATTTTGTGGAAGCCCTGACAAATACGTTCATGAATTTCTTATTTGCAATATGAATACACAGTAGCCGAAATCTGCGCTGGCCATTAATAAGAATGCTTCTGTTAATTATGATGTCATGACAGGATTTGATGTTGTCTATAAAATTTTATGGAAAAGTTAACATTCAGTGATATCCGTCATCTTTGTGGAATGGTAGACAATTTTTACAATGTACAACCTTGGGAGCCCTGATGTGTGGGGGCCTGGGAGTGAGCCCCGAATATCTCCTCTAAATCTGGCAGCGCCCGGCACTGTAGCCCAATCCCAAAGTTAAAATTACCCAGCAAGCTGTTCGCGACTCTGGCTTCGAACAATAAGGCCACCTAGGGCCTACGTACTGCAGAGATTTGACTTACAGTAACTATTATCTTTTTCTAAATTTGAAAAAGTTTTTCTGTGCTGTCTGCTATCCAAACAAGAAATGACTCAAGTCTGTGGTAGAAGCCTGGCTGGAGGTACTGATATAAAATGCCTTGTGACGTCATAAGTAACAATGATGACCTATCCATGTTAAACTCAGATGTGTTCTGGAGAAATGTGAATTTTACTGGTGTATAGATATTGAAAAGTTTTTCAGTCCAACATATCGACTTGCAAAACTTTTTGAACACTCCTCGTACTTCTTGACTGAATCAACTTACTAAAGCCAGTCTGCCACCCATACATTCATTTGTCAACAAAAGTTTTTTGGGATTTGTCTGATTTGAATGAAATTTGGTTTGTAGATAGCAGGTGATGACTGCTACGTGATGGTATGCCATATGACCTAATTCAAGGTCAAGAAGGTCAAGGTGATGAGACTTTAGAGTTAGAAATTCTTACATTACCAAAGTTAGTCTTCTCTGGATTCACTGTGGTAGCTGGCAAATGACTAGTTTGTGTATGTTCAGTTGTTGCATATAATGTGGTTGCGTGTGTCACTGGTTTCACAGATTAAATGAAGTATGGTGGTAGCATGACCAGGAGTTGAACCTGTAACCTGTTGATCATAAGTTAATTGTTTTAACCACTACTGTCTCTTCGTTCATTTTTTGTGTAGACTGGCAAATGACTAATTTGTGCAGCATGCTATGTTCTGATCGCATTGGGCACTGGTTTCACAGATGAGACGAAGTATGGCGATGACACGATCGGGAGTTGAACCCGTGACCTTTTAATCATAAGTTTAGTGTATTAACCATTATGCCAACATGCCACTGAGTGATTGTAGTTTGAGTGTTTTGATGGTTATGTAGAACGTGGTCGCATTGGGAGCTGGTTTCACGGATGGTATGAAGTACGGTGATAATACAAAGGCAGCTGTCATACGACTTGGTCTCATGGAGATGGTTTCTTTTACCAAACTTTTCTTTCCAGGTTCTGCGCTGTACACTTTGCATCGTATATCGTATCTCTTTCTTTTCCATTTTCCGCCAAAAACGGTAAAAGGCAAAGGTTTGGTACACACAGGCCTAGCTTAGTTTGCAACGTATGCCCTGAAATTTTGCAATTTCGGAAGTGGCAGCTGATTGGCATGAGGTCTTTTTCCAAATGGCTCCTGTGTGGGTCCAAGGGTGTAGAATAGACTCACTCCATTTCCTGGCTCAGTGGCGTAAAAGGCACCTGAACCGGCTGTTTAGTTTTGTGTTAGTTACATTGTGCATGTGACGCCATGTGTGAATCTTTTGTTAGGTAGTATTATGTTTGTGTGCAGGTGTATGTAGGTAGTTTATTATTTTATTTTGTTTTTTTTTATGTTGGTTTCATTGATTTTGCTATTTTTTTCTTGTTGTCCTTACCAGTGCAAGTGATCGTCTAGAGGACTGTCTTCTAAGTGACCTATACTGTGTCAAGTGGGATGTGAAATTTTACTCACTCATTCACACACTCTGTCAGATAAAAGGCTTAGCCATCTATTGCTTTGTACTTTTTTGTTCAAGCCAATGCTTGTTTGTCCAATGCAATGCAGTAGCATTGGACTTTACTGTTAGCTATCGAGATGCATCGGAGAGACTCCGTGTTCGTTTGAACAGTATCTTGTTGTCTTGTATTTTGTCGGGTTTATATAGTGTACTTCATTGTTGTAAGCATTTGCGTCTGACTCCGTGTTCGGTAAGTCGTGGACTTGTTTAATTTATCTTACTGATACGGTACTTTTAGTAGTTGCTTCGAATTGCCATTTTGTGCATGTGGACTTCACTGACAAAAGTACGTATCGTTTGCTGTTGTGCAGAGACGCGGATAGAGACATTCCTAGAGAGCTGTGGTGTGGCTGATCTAGTGACAACGTGTTACAGTGGTCGTAATCGCAAGGTTGCCGAAGCATTCGCCACCGCTCCTAAGGGCAAGGTACTTTTCTTCTAGCTTTGTTCGTTTATATTTACTTATTTGTTGTGGAGGTTTGGCTTAGTATCAGTGTGTTGTTTTTGGTCAGTGAAATTGCCATACTCGGTTAATGCCCGTGAGTCAAATTGTCTGAAATAATAATAGTAATCATTGTCATCATAATAAGTGAACATTTATATAGCACGCTGTCATTTTGAGAAATTCCTAGTGTGCTTGATGCGCTGTCTATACATAGTAAGCAGAAAGGATTTAGGAGACAAAAACAAGTATGCTGTGCTTTATACCCCGTTTACACGATCAAGCAAACATCAAGCAAATATGAAGCATGCATAGAGCATAACCTACACGAAGCAATCATCAACCGAACATCGAGCAAATGTCAAGCAAACATCAAGGCTTGATTTTTGCTTAACGTTTCCTTGATGTTTGCTTGATCGTGTATATGGGGTATTATACATGTCCGTGTATTAAGGTTTTAAATACAGTGTGTTATGCAAATGCGGTCCGAAACACTGATAGCAGTACTGCACTTTTGATCCATGGCGGAAAATATTCGTCGGTATGCATGTTGTATAGACACTAGAACAGCTGGAGTCTGAGATGCTGAATGGTCAGAAGCTTCAAGGTCCACCGACGGCAGCCGAAATCAACTTAGTTCTTAGGCAGCGAGGAATGGAAGACAGGTATGACCGCTGTATTTTATAACCAGGGCCAGCAATGGACGACAAATTTTTTCTAACAGTTACCTTGACAGAAATTAGCGATCAATTACAGTTAATTGGTTGTTTGCATTTTTGAAAAAACAGCAGCAAGTGTTTTTGTTTAGTTTCTTGTAAATTGTACTTTAATGCAGTTCAGTGTTTAGACGCCCGACACATATTGTAACAAAATACTGAGTGGGTTATATTGGGTGAACCTAGCTAGAAATTACCTAAAAAATCCACCACAAACTTAATCCAGATTGATTTTTTTTGTTCCACGAATAATGAAATGTTTTACTGTGGTTAAGGTTGTGAAACTTTATATGTACGAATTTGCTAATTTCTTGATATTCGCTTGATGTGGATACTGTTTACAGGGTTTTTTTCTAATAACTTAAAGGCCAAGTCGCACATAAAACGATATAGGCTAAATATGTGTAGAATGTAATGCTAATTAACAACATACCAGTCAGTTGAAATAAAAACATCGCTTTACGTTAATTTCAATAAAAATAATGATGTGCGAACAGAATGATGGCACAACATTACATTTTTTTGAAATTAATATAAAGTGATATTTTTATTTCGATTAATTAGCGTATTATTAACGGAATGATGGCGTCATCTACTGCATTTTGTTTATAGCATGTATCACAGCGTGTGAGAAAGTTTCTCACCACGACCTGGCCGTAGCGTCGATGTAGCACGCGCTTGGGGAACTCGCTTGCATTTCGGAAGTGAAATTTGGAATCTGTTGGCGATTGGTGCAATGGAAAGGGCATACAGTCGGCCTACTTTCGGTATGACAGCGACTTCTCGAAATGCAAGCAAAGTTTTTTTGCCCGGTACCATGCTCCATTGATGCTTGTAGCGTCAAATTCTCTCGAACGCTGCATTGACGCTAATAGTGGTTTGTGACTGCACCATTTCGTCACATTTGTCCACTTTAAACTGGATTTTTACAGTATAAAGATAACATCAGCAACAGGAAGATAAATAAATGTTGACAAAATAACATTTGATCAAGCCAATTAGCTTTTTATAACAGTTATGTAAACTGATGCGACTTGGCCTTTAAAACTAATGAAAACCTCAAAAATCATATGCTGGACCTTTTGAAAAACCGGAGTCTAACTCTCCAATACCAACGAAACTGCAGGTTTTGCTTTTAAAAACATGCATTTTTAAGTTATTCCTTATGTGGCTTGTTTAGACATCTGTCTAGTTGCTGAACAGGGGGGGGATTTTAGTGTAAAATTTGAAATGAAAATAAACTGCATAAATTTATCGAAGTACAATCTTTCTGAACTAGTTTATTGAAGTTTTGGCAGCTACTGTTGCTTTTGTCAGAACTTACTCATTTCTGTGTCAACTTAAGGTTTTGACACCCCGACATCTAGCAGTGAACAGTTGTTCTGGCGAAGGCGGCAGCAACTTGGCCAGAACACCAACGAAGTAATCTCAATGATGTAATTTGATGAATATGTGTGGCTCATTCATTACTGTTTTAATCTAGCAGTTTGTTCAAAGAACTCAAATATAGATATAAATGCGAATTAATACTAATTCATTGCTAATTATCTTCCCCAAGTGTGAACGTAGTGAACGTTGAAGATTATGAGATTGGTTGTTCTGTCACTCGTTCTGTGTATGTGTCTGTGTACACGATGACTCACATTGCACCAGCAGAGCAAGCAGCAAGGCCGGCTGTTACATTAACCTCCCTCCTCTGCAGCGAAGCAGCTCTTCTTTCATTTCCTTGTGTTTACATCACTTCACTTGGCAGCGAAATGCACTCTCACAAGCGCCTTCTAGTTTTTGTTTGTATGCTTTGATTGTTTCCAGGTTTCCACTTTTCACGGCCATTCACGAGGTGTGCATTGGAAAGTTGGCACCGCAAGTCTTCATTGACTGTCTGAAGGACCATCCGGAGCATCAGAACAATGTGTGAGACATTACACGAGAATCTTAGATCCGGCATTGTCTGTAGTCTTTCGTCCATCACAGAGCCTTGTGGGACTGTCCGAATTGTCAAAGTTTTTATTATGTTAGAAAGTCTAGTTTAGTCTTAGAATACCGGCGTCTTATCCGGTGGGTGGCATATCGAGAGCATAATAGAGAAGTACAAAACATGAAACTATGTTTGTTAGATTCTTTTCTCTCAGAAATCATGGGTAAGCATAATTAAATGACTGCAGAGAGATTTTTTAGTTTTCTTCTGTATATGTTGTTGTCATGACTACTGCATTCTAGTCTCTTTTAATATCGGTTAAGCAATTGTGCAACAGAAAATGCATTGTTTTAAACAGGTATCCGAACACACAACTGTGTTACAATATTGTACAAATATGGTTTATTGACTTAATACTCTGTGTGAACTAACAATTGTTTGATTAAAGACAGTTGGTGAGACTTGGCTGGTGTGAGTGTAACAAGTTCAGGTGAAAATTAAATGAGCATGACATGACTTTAATCGCCAGTGTAGCTGAAATGTTATTGTCAAAGAAAACTTGGTGATGTTCCGTTAGATTAGTTTCGGCTTGTCGCATGAGAGTACTCAGGACTAGACATCTGCACAGGCTGGGTGGCCCACTGGGTGGGTCAGGCCCTTAGTTTTATTACCGGTAAACAAAATGGGATGTGATAGGTGGGACTGGGCCCAAAATTTGGCAGGCCATCTACTTTCAGCCCGCAGCAGGCCAATTTGTCACGATATATTTTTGTTTCAGATTGGAAGTTTGATACCTTCTAAAACAGGTTACGGCCTATAAAGGCTATTACAACCCACGCAAACTATTCTTTGGTTCACTCTTTCAGCCCACTAGACTTCAACTGGCACTGTCACCAACGTACATTGTGTTAAAGAAAAAAGTAAACCTCTAAACCTTGTACAGTAGAAATGTCAAATCTGAACGAATTAGAACAAAATTTCGTACACTTAATCCCCAGTTAGTTTCTAAAGCGATCGCCAAATTTCATTCAATAACTTGATTCTTGGCAGAGTTATTTATACCTAAATATCAATTACAAAATATCTTTGTTACTAGAATGGCGTTACATAGCCTACTGCAGTCGCTCGATTGGAAGGGACGTTTGTTGACGTAATCAATGTAAACAATAAAAACGTTATTTTCTGCAGACAATTGTGTTTTAGTTAAACTGTTAGAGACAAGTAAAAGGGTATGCTGCTAAAAATTTTTTGCAGAATTTCTCAGTAAGCCGTGGACACTGTCAGCATTGAACAAACGGTTGCTTAATACTGGACACTTCACGTTTTGGGGTGACCTCACAAATGCCACTATAACTATTGTTTCCGTTCACAAATCAAACTGAAATTTGGCACCTTGACTAACAATAGATGATGCATTGTTGGTGTAGAATTTTGACAAAATCAGATGTTGCTTATTGGAGTTATGCAAATGTACAAGAGTTCGTTTATGTAACGCCACATTGGTAATGAAGATACTTTGTTATTGATATCTAACAATTAATAACTTTGCTAAGAAATAATTATTTCAACGAAATTTGGCGATCATTACAGCAATTTATTGGAGTTGAGCGTACAAAATTTTGTTCAGATTAGTTCACATTTGACATTTTTGTTGTACAATGTCTAGGGAATTAGTTTTTTCTTGGACACAGTGTAATGATGCGTTTAGCTGCATTGCTTTACGTGAAGCTATGTTTGTTAGATTATTGAGTTAGTTTGGTTGGTGGTTAAGCTGTAGAGTATTTTTATAACTGTTAATTAGTCGAATCTGTTTGATTTCTATGCGGGACTTGGCATAATGAATTGGCATAATTTAGCATAGTGAATTGGCATAATGTTGCTATCTCAGTTATTACACTAGGCTAGTTAGTTACGGCGTATGTGGGTTGGTGGCATGGTGTAGTGGTAATGCGTTTCATCCGATAATGAAGTTACTCTATGCTGGGCTGGGTTGGTACTGCGATGGGTGACTGCCTGCGGGCAGGTAAACCATCTTGGTATGTAACCAGCTGCCTAGGTCAACTCAGCCTTCCATTTCTCCAGGGTAGGTAAATCGAGTACCAGCCTATCTGGCTGGGGTTAAGGCAGGACATGTTCACCTGTGTCGGGTGATCCCATACGGCAGGTGACGCTCCATAGCTCTGAGATGGGCTTTCCATCAAGAGCTGTATCACCACCTTTGAACCTTTAACCTTTATATGATGTCACACCCATTGTTCGGATTAATTATTAAATTTCTTCACCACTGGGCGGTCCGGAATTTCAAGGCACAGGGTTGGTACAGAGTGCATTTTTTGTGGAATTTTTCAGCTCCGATGCACTGTTTTCGAGATATTTCCAAAAATGTGTTTCTAATTCAGCAAATATTCACATGTAAACAATATGGCGCCCATAGGCCCAATTCCCAGCAGCCTAATTCGTCGGATGACCTGTCTATAGATAAGAACTGGCCTTGGGGAAGGCTAACCAAGATCTACCTGGAAAATGACCATTATAATGGTCATTTTCATGGTAAATGTGTATGTTCTGAGTGGGTATTTGTGTTAAGGACCAATGATATGCATGGCACAAATAAGCTAACTCTAGTTTGTCTCAAAAACCTCTGTTAAAGTGGCATATATGCATGTGAGTGTGTGTGTAAATCCTGTAGTATTGATTTGCAAAGTGTTGTTTTGACTTAGGTTTTATGTTATAATCAACCACTGCCGATCGACTGTCTTGCATATTTCCCGTGTACATGTACATAGTATAGGTAGACCACTTAATGTGTGATATTATGAGCGTTTAGTAGGGCTGTTGTACTGGAATTTGGCTTTGACTGGCGTCGAAATCCGGCTGTTTTGCAAATCCTGCCCTAGCCATATTTTGACCAGATTCCAAATTTGTGCAAGATTTTCCGAAGAAACTCAGTTTTGTTGTGGGCTATTGCGTAGAACTCGTTAATTTGTGATTAGCGATGATTGCTTACATCAACTATGATCATGGTAAATGCAGTTGTGCACTGAGTTTTCCTACCTCTGTCCTCCAATAGACAGCATTCTGAAATTAATGTCTGTCTGGAGCATAACAAGAAGATTATTAGAACTATCATTATTGTTAATTACGTATGCACGCGTGTAATGGAGTTCTTACAATTTTAGGTTTAGCTCGTTTTTTGTGTGTTTTGTGTTTCTGTAAAGGTTTAACTTTCTGTTTTTTTATTGTAGAGGTTAAACTTTGTTTTATTATTATGTGTTTGTGTGCATTCTGCCTGAAAAGACTAGGGATCGTGGAATTATGTGATTATGCGCGTGCATAATTTTGCGCATAATTGGTGACCTTCCGCATAATTGGGCAGATCCCGCATAATACAACTAGCTCCGCATAATCTATCTCATTTATGAATGTCGTTTTGTTATACATCAGTAATTTTGCTTATAGTAATGAATCTATGCTATATTCTAACAACAAATACTGTTTATTGCAAAATTCATCGAATATTCCCTGTTGCTGACTTATTTTTCCCACTTAGGCTACTACTTGTTGGCAACTGGCTGCTGACGTCATTGTTTGTTGTGTTGACAAAGTATTTCCGTTGCTGAATGTTGACTCTAAGCCTAATGTTTGCAGAATAATCGCCTTCAGTTACAGGAGTTGAATTCTGCTTCAGCCAAATTTTGCAGACCCAAATGTGGTACAGCATTAGTACGTAGGTTGCAGTGAATTGTGTAGCATGTAAACGTTGGAGTTGCATTGTTTGGCTCATTTCTGTCACATACTGGTAGTTGTTGACGTAACATTACTACGGACCACAGTTTGCCTCAGGCCACGGAATATTGAGTCTAGCTGCAGAATTTGCTGATTTCCCCGGAAGTTCTACATTTTTGCAGAATTTCACAGAATTGTCAGTGGCTGATTACTTTTATTTTCCAATTTAAATCCAAGTTTATTACAGTTTTTGACAAAACTGCCAATAGTCTTAAATTGACAGACTTAGTTCAGCAGTCGACTGAATTCCACTGCAATGCAAAAGTATTCGACCAATGAGGGTATAATCAAGAATTGTTGAACATTTGATATACATGGTTACAGACGTTTTGTACTTTGAATAATTCAAGAAGGCTTCATTCTACTGAATGAACAGGACTCAGCAGAATTAGGAAAATTTGCAGAATTTGGCAAACTGGCCCAATGAATAACTGTGCTCCTTAGACATTACTAACAATGTGACGATGAGATATTGCTCCGTGGCAAGCCACATGTGGTTGTATGTTGCAACGTGTTGTTGAATTGTTTGACAGACATAAATGACTGCAGAGAGAGTTCTGAGTTGTTCCCCTTACATATTATTGTCATGAATAATGCATAATAATGATTCTAGTCCATGTGAGTGATAATATGAGTAAGCGGTTATGTGAAAAAGTGCAATTTTACAAAATTGAAGACACAGCAGAATGATGTGTTATTGACAATTCATGGAAAATTAATAAGAACACATCTTGCTTATAAGTCATAACTGGTCAGAGTAAAAAGCCAGCTCATATTTTAGAAATTTTCATTATTATTTGTTAATTGTTCCTGCATTTGTTGAATAAAGAAAAGGCGTATTCCTCTCAGTGCGGTGTTTGTTGAAATTGGTTGTAACATTCGTGTCATGTGAAGAAGTTTATTTATTTGAGGTTTTTGACGTTACTAAATACTAATATTGTTCATGGTTGTGTGAGTTGTGCAGCACATATTGTAAGATTTTGATGATAAAGAAATCAAAATCATGATCAACTCCAAAGGAGGCTCATTTTCCATAAATTGAACATATTTTGTGCATTCAAATGCAAGTAGTAAGATGAAACTGAGATGAAACTGAGCAGTTTCTTAGGTGAAATCATCTCTGAGTGTAAAATGGCAATGAGCTTCACATGCTGCTGGGTAGTGGTAGTTTGCCATCATGTATACTAGTTAGTGTTTCCCCGTTGCTGCAGCGTTAAGCCAGTATTGGTGTAGTGTGTCATTCATTATATTTACGTGAGCATCTTAGTTGAACCTGCATCTTATTGGATGCATTGGGCCACACGTTCATATCATTCTGCTCTGTCTGTTGCCCATTCTTCGCCTTTTACCCAGGTACGAGACTGGACGATGTCCATCCAGTTTTTCCTTGGCCATCCCGGCTTTCTCTTGTACCCCTCAGTTCCCACTGTATTGTCTGATAAGCTATTCTGGATTCCTCCATTCTCAACACATGTCTGTCTTCTTCCACTAATGATGTGCACTGATTTCCACAACCCCCAGTCTTCTTTCTGATGTCTTCATTTCACACTTTCCGAAGCTGCCCAGTGGCTTGATCGACATAAAGCTTGTGCCATAGTTAGCGAATCAGTCGTGGCTCACGGTATGCCTGATAAGGTATGTGTATAACGTAGTATATTATACAATGTGTATGTAGGGAGTATGTATTACAGGGTTGTGCATGAATAAGTGGAGCAGACGTGCATTATACAGGTCAAACAATCAGACAGCGTTTCGAAAATAATTCGCCTCGATCGTCGCAGAAAAGGATCGTCATGTTAAAGGCACATACAGTGCAAAGTAACTGAACTGAACTGAACTGAACTGACATGGTTTAGTTTTTGACAAACTGACCGGTGGGCAAGCAGGGCGAGCCTATTGGTCATTGGTTGACGCGTGCGTGAGCGTAGTCATGTAGGCCACCGACGCCGTCAGACGGTGCGTACTGTAATGCACTGTTGGTTGTCCACTGGTCGGTTCGTCAGAAACTAAACCAGTCATTTCAGTCCATTTACATCGCTCTGTGTGCAGTGATAGAGGTTAATTGTTTCCGAAGCTGTTTGATTGCCCGATCTGTGTGAAGCATGAACCGTAGTTAGTTAGTGAATTGGTTATGGCTCACTCACAATGTAGCCTGTTTTTGCTGGCGTCGCACAAGTGATTTTGAATTACCGTAAACTTTGTTTGTTATTTGTGTCTGGAGGGCAACAGAAGTTGTCTGTTGTCACTAGAATTCATGTACTTGCATTTTACAGGCGTCTAATGTTTATCATTTATTTCTCATAGTTTTTGTCTTTTTACGGTTGGATTATGTATGCAGTATGCACTGTTTCGTCTCAGCTATCAATGCAATGACTAAAACATCTTGTACAGGCCTTATTTCAGTATATTGATGGTCAGCGAGGGAATTAACATTAGCATTTATTAATTTTGTGCAGTGGACTTTTCTTCATTTGAAGGTTGACTTTTAGAAATTGGCCAAAAATTGAATGTATGCATTTTTATGCATCAACTTGCACAATGTTCTTTGACTAATAGTTTTCAGTGTTAATTATTGAGTTAGTTAGGTTCGTGGTTCAACTGTAGAGTATTTTTATAGCTGTTGATTAGTCAAATCTGTTTGATTTTCATGCGGGACTTGTGAATTGGCATAATGTAATTGGCATAATGGCGTAATTGGCATAATCTCAGTTATTACACTAGGCTACTTAGTTATGGCGTATTTTTTTATAGCTGAGTTTTTAAAAGCAGTATTAGAATTTGTTTTCTACAGTTGACGCTGCAAATCTGATAACCGGAAAGGAGTGAATTTCTAGCCTTCTTGAGTTCTTTCCATCAGCCGCAGGGCCAGAATTAATCCGAGTTAGGCGCTGTTCGGTGAAAATGTGCACCCTTGTGGGGGCCCTCACATAAACTTTCTGATGTTAAAGTACAAAAACTCCAGTGAATTCAGGGTTGAAGCTGTAAGCAGTTATGCTGCTATTGCCTGGTTTGAGATATGGATGTTTTAAATTCGGAAGTTTTGTATAGGCCTGAGAGTTTCGTGCTGCACCACGTGAACTTATAAATGTTGGAACATGCCACAAAGAAGCCAACAGGCTAGAAATTGGTTGGCTGCTCTCCAAGATCTTTTGGCTTGTGGGGCCCCTGTTAGGTCAAACGTGCTGACCATGCCTAAACTTACCGTAGAACAGTACGTTATTTTGTTGTTTGCATATCGTCCACTGTTACAGATGACTTGCTTAATTGCTTTGTTAATTAACTCTCTTATGAATAGCTAACCCAAACTGTTTACTATAATAATGAGTGACTGTGTATTTTGTGTAACGATCAGTTGTGAAATATCGAAAAGCTGTATAATTTTTACTGATCTGTTTATGATGAGTGATACTCACACTTTTAGTCTGTGTCTGGCTTATCTCAAGTCTGATTCCTGCATGCAGTCTTTGTTTTGCCTTTGCGCTTGTATCCGCTGTAATGTAGCGTGCGGGTTTACCTATTTGTTCAGTCGTTTGTGATAACAAACAGTGGTGCAGTATCTTTCGTTTGTTTCTTATTCGTACCAAGTTACACGTCTAATTAGTACAGGAAATGTTAATTTAAATTGTGATTCTAATTTAACTTTTTTCACATAGCAAATTTTATTTAATTAGTCTGAAATTCTACAAGTAGGCCTAGTCGTCATGGCTTGCATCCAAAACATTTTATAGCATTTGTGAAGTCGCTAGTTCTAATACTAATAGGTTATTACATAATTTTGCGTCACAGAATGTGCCGTGTTAAATATCTGAAACTATTAGTTTGTAAGCCTACGTGTAAGGTATAACAGTACATTTACGTACAAATAGCGTCACACTTTTTTCACATTCATGCTATGCACAGGTCGATGATAAAATCTATATACACCTGATTGGCATGTGACATCGCATACTGGGGTGTCGAAAAGAAGTATAAGACCCTAACTTTTCAACATCATAACTTCATCAAATATTAATCGATTTGGAAAATTCTTCCACTAGCCACATCGCTGGTAAACTTGTAATACACTAACCATCATATTGTAAACGAGTCATGAAATATGATCAGTTTTGTCCGCTTCAGAATTAACCGATAGTAACAAGATTAGCGACCTTGCTACCACTTACTTTAACGCTCACAAGATTTCACAAGGTAGTGTAGCGACATAGTTGGAATGCGACGGGATATGGTAATTTTTTTCTGCAGAGTGTATCAGTGGGAGAATTCAACACATGTATTTGATGCAGTTATGACGATCACTTTTGGGCTTAGTTTTTACTCGGCCACTCTCGCCGGTGGATCTAGAATCTGGAACGAGGGTAACGCCAGCCTGTACTGGGGGTCTGGGATGTACCATGTAGCCTAGGACAAGGTCTGGTCAGGTAGTCCGGGGGCAAAGCCCTCTTGAAGCTGAAAACGTTTGAGCAATCATTTGCAGGATTTCTGCTGAAATATTTAGTTCTTTTTGAATATTTTCATCTTGTTCACATGCTGCTTAGATGAATGTGGTCTTAGGCTACTGTCCACTGCACGTGACTGGAGGGAGGACGGTCGGATTGTACCCACCTTGATCCGCCAGTGACCACTTTGTATGGAGCCTGAGGTTCTGTACACGAATAAACTGTAGCCTACATCAGAAGTCATCAAAAACGCGATATATACACACATAATTCATGTCAACTCAGAGATAAAACGCCGAACGGAGTCAGACTCGTCTTGCGGTCGCCGACGAATGCCGCACGCTGTTCGTCCGTGGCCATCTTGCCCCCGGGCGCCGCCGGCACAGAAAACGCGATCACGGACGTGGGCCGACGCACGTACAAGTCAGCCGGGGCCGCCATCTTTCCACTTCCGGTCTCCGCCGCTCGAAAGTCGTTGGCGTTGCGCGCATGCGCAGCGTTGTTGTTGTTGGTCACGTGATGTCGTTCCGGCGGCGCTTCCGGTTTGCGGTGCGTTTCCGGTTCCGGTTTGGATTTGTCGCTGTTTGCTGCGGCCGCTGCGTTCTGTTTGGCTCGAGCTTCCATTGACGCTTTCTTGCCACGTTTCCACTTCATCCGGCGATTTTGAAACCAGATTTTTACCTGAACAGTTAGCATCACAGCACACACACACACACACACACACTAATAAACTAAAGTAAAGTAAACTTCTTCCCAAGCTACAAGGCCCATACAGCGTCCCACTACACACTATGTAGCCAGTAGCGTCGTGACGGGGAAAGGGGTGAAAGAGGCAGGGGCAATCGCACTTCACCGTAAATTTTATCCTGTCGGAAAAGTACAAAATTTACAGCCGAAATTTTCCAATTTTGTGAAAATTTCGACGCCAATAATCTCCCGCAACTTCCAGACTCCGGTGTTTTCCTTCAACTTTTTTTAACCCACGCCGCCGCTGCACATTTCCATCGGGTTATCACTAAAGTCTCCCGTCACAACCCAAACGCGTCGCTGCACCATCTTGTGAAATTTAGTCAGCGTTGAAATAAGTGAGGAACAAAGTCGCTTAGCTTTTTACTTTCAGTAGCATTTTCCAAAGCAGACTATATTTTACGACCCATTTAGAATGTGATGTCGCGGTTAGTGCATTTTCAGTTTTCCACTGACGTGGTAAGAAGCTCAGCTATCGCTTAGAAAACAGGGCGTCAATTTTTGACACTGCGAATTCATCTCACAGCGGTCTGATATGTAGGAGCTGATTAGCAGCGATCGCAAAGTGCATCGGGCGTAATGCAGTTGCTTGTCCGTGTAACGATAACTGATCGTCGTGAGTAAGTTCAGCTCTAGAGGCTGTCGGTGGGTGGGCTGTACAGATCGACGTGTGTGGTCCGTGACTCTGGTCAGTCAGTCAGTCGCTGATAGGTGTGATGTCGCAGTTCGGTCGAGCGTGCAGTGTGCGTAATCGATCCTAATCGCGACGATTCGCTTCGTGGCTCTATTAGCGACTCGCTGTCGTCGCTCAGTTATCTGACGAACTGGGGATCAACAGGCAATACCAATTCATCGGATCGTAACAGCTCAGGTTACGACAAAAAGACGTGTCCAGTTATGCGTCGATAACAGCCTATGACCGAAAAACCACAATGTTAGGCAACATACACGAAATGTTGTAGGCCGGCATGGAATAAACCACTGCCTGGGGTGTACAAAGTTCGTTTAACACTCACTTATCCAGTTACCGACCGCGGTTTAGCATAATTAACTAATTATATAAACTTAACGACAAGCAGAATGAAAAGTGAACACTTTAAGGCTCCTTCACGCTTAAAGGTCATATCATGAAGCTTTTTTAGTCTTTTTACTCAGAAAAAAATTATTTCAGTCAAAGAGTCGTCGCACAGTGGAACGGTCTGCCGCAGCAAGTTGTAGAAGCACCAACTGTAAACTTTTTCAAGTCACCACTCGACCATCACTGGAGAAACAGAGATATGGACGTTTAAAGCAAAGAGCTTCCAAGTCCATCATCAATCAAGTTCAAGTTCAGCCTTCTGCAAATCGGTTTTTCGATGACCACATGACATCGACATCCCGGTTGCATCACGATACTCGGTTACAGTGCTCTGGCAGGCCAGGAGGTTGGCTGCAGCCAATGGACGATGCCACTGATGAGTTTTCCGAGCGATTGAACTCAGCGCAACGCGGCGGCGGCACATCGAGTCAGTCGTCGGTCGCTGATTAGCTGCAGTCGACGCAACGATCAGACATTCTCATCACGATAGGTTGACTGAAAATGCCGGATATGAAATTAACAGACAAGAAAATATCTTATTACATGATAATAGATAAAATCACAATGCAGGGTGCGGTGTGCAATTTTTTTCGAAGTAAGACACAAGTCACAGCAGCAAAGTAAGTTGTAGATTTTACAGTATAATACAAAATGCTTGTATGATTACTGAACGCAACTAAAAATAGCAATGTCAAGTGTCTTTCTAAAGCAACTGCGTGATTATTCGGTTTCGGTGTTCAGTTATAGACGCCGAAGACGCGCATCATCATCTCGATGTCATGTCCTGCTATTTCGTGCCCTGCATATTGGTCCGTCATTATCATGTCCCTCATTTTAAGCGCCCAATTCCGACCACACGACGAACCACAACCACACACATACAAACAGACAGTGAAAACGGTGTCGTGTGTAAAAAAATTAGGCGAGGCAAAAGATTGCAAATTTCCGACAAAGAAGATTATGGATGCTCAAAATTTCGATTTTGCTCCTAAATTTTCCCAAAACGAAGTATTTTGCTTCAAATTTTGTATTTTTGGATCAGCTTTTTTTAGCAAAAGGAGCATTTTTTGACATAGGCCTAGTTTGTTTTTTTGTCTGGATTTTTGTTGTTATAAGGTAATGTGTGTCTCCCTGTAAAAAGCATAAAGCCAAGGACGTGACAAAAATTTTTATCCAAGGGACTGATCTTCTATCTCTTCCATTTCCTTATTTTTTATGCCATTCACTTTTACTCCGTCCATTTCCCACGATTTTCCCTCTCCAAAATCTGGTTAGGGAGTAACGGAGAGCACATTCTGATGTAGGCCTATAGGCTATACGGCTCTCATAAACGCATTTTCGTGGCAACATTTTCAGTCGATAGTTTATGTGCAGCGCAACTGGCTGTGTCTTGTTAATTTGTCAAGCAAGAAAGAAATTTTCGAACACTTCGAGGGAAGGTGATTGAACCCGTTAACCCCCTACCACTGCAGATACGGGCGTGGATGGAGTTGAAACGTCCCTTATTAGCATCAGTAAGCGCATCAGGCGTCATCACATTGTGTACGCTAGGCGCTCGCCACGCTTTCGTCTTTGACCGCCGACCGACCGATCGACGGAGGATCCAATTAATTAGCGGTCCGTTAATTCCGGCGATTTTCTTCTCTTCGACGACGCGACGCGAGACGATCCAGTTCGTACTGGGATCAGGCGGGCGACGGACCGTCGGACGATCAGCTGGTCCGTCGAATTGTGTCGTCACGAAGCACCCTCACTCACGGGACGCTAATTAAACTGACTGACACCGCGCCGTGGGGCTACGGAGTACCGCTGGGCAAAACTTCCCTCGATGAAAACCTAAAGCGCACCGTCTACGACAAACTACTCCCCCTGTCAACGGCGCAGGCAGAGAAAGTGAAAAAGGTTTTAAGGGGGAAGTTGCAGATTTCGGCCTCTGATGCCCTAATTCCGAAAATCGAGACTAAAGGCCGATAGCGAAAGTGGGGTTCTTGAGAAGAGGTATAGAGAGACCGTTCCTTACCATCTATAGGGGTCCTGTGGGGCGCTAACGCATTTTGGTTATAGAAGGGCTAAGAAAACGCATTTACTGGGTGCAAATGCGATGGTACAGAGAGAATATTGCGTGAATTAAGTAATGCAGTTTAAGATACATATGCTCTTCACTCCCAAAATCATAGGCCCCTCTGGCCCTTTAGGTGGAAGGGGGGGGGCTAAAGGGCTGAAGCCCCCCCCCCGGTCTACGGCACTGCTCTGAAACAAACCCCACCATACGACAACCTTCTGTCCCCCGTTCTCTCAACAAACCTTCATACTCTTATGGGGATTTGTTGCGCCATACGACGATTTTGTGGTATCAGGGGTTTTGTTGCAGGGCTTTTTTTTATCGCGGTGGAGGAGGTGAAGTTGTCGCGCGGGCACTGGCGTCGCGACCACGCCTTGTTCTCTCACTGATGCATCTTTATTCGAGCGTCGTCGAATGGCGCCCGCCCACACAGAAGCTCACGCGCGCACCGACTTGCAAACAACGTCTTGATGGATCTAATTAAACCAGGCAACTGCTTAGCAGTAGCAGCCATAGCTGCAACAAAAGTTGAGAAAACATTTTTGAAAACATTTGCAGACGTGAGGAAAAAACGCTACCCTCTTTTTTACTGGTTTTGACGTAGGTAATTGCCATTGACAGAAGTTAGTGAAGTGTAGTAACAGGCTGTTATAGTGCTGTTATGAGGATTTTTGTCTTGTTAAATTTGTGTGAACAATGTATTTCTTGTCAGAAACTTTATTAAGAAATGGACAATTTACAAGTTTGATTATTTTAATAAATATTTTTAATTGCCGTTATTTTTACACTGACATTAAAAATGTCTTTTTTTGTTTTTTAAAATATTTTTTCGTTTATTTTGTGGGTTGCTTCGTTTCCGAAACAGACTTCAATAGCTTAATCTCACCCTAAACGTGCACCTTGTCAGCAAACATTCGCCGTAATGACTTCACATCGCTGAACACACACACGGTAAGGCGCCGACATAATACAAATGTGGCAGTAAATACAGTAATGGGGTGTTTACACGATCCAGCATTCATCCAGCTAGCTGGAAGTTCTATGGTAATTAGGAGGACGGGCGGGTTGTAACCACAGATTTAAACATTAATGATATTGGTGATAGGCATATTGGAAAGCCTATATAACACGTTGGCCTATCAGCTGTGGGCTAAGCCTAGGCCCGCCTACGGCTTAGCCCACAGCTGATAGGCGGCGGGGTAAACAGCTGAAAGGCTGATAGGGGGCAGGGTTGCATCAGGCCAGCTGGATGTTTGCTGGACGTTTGCTGGAACTTTGCTGGAAGTTTGCTGGATCGTGTATACACCCTATAAGATAGCGCAGTGTTCGATATTTCGTTGAAAACCACGAACTAGTAATAAATTAGATGTGTTTAATGGGCGCGCTAAGAAAATAGGCCTATGGAGGAGAGACTAGCCACTAGCGAACAGTGCTATAAAGTTGTAGGCCTAAGTGAAATGATCGTCGACGTAGATGAGTGATGGGGATGATTGATACAGAGCCTGAGCCGCCTGGATGCGGCGCTCGCTAGCGTTAATCATGCGTCGTTCATCGAATATCATCGGCGCCGATTGCTGGCCAATCGCTCCGCGTCAATCCCGTCGCCAATCGTTAGCATTCAACGCCTGAGCGGTGCCTCCTCTAAGGGAGTATCTACACGTGCGACCAGAAAACCTCGCATGCCACAAAAATCCGGATCGGGGCTGGTTACGTATCAATCAGTCAATCAATCAATAACATATTATCAAAAAATCGAACCTGAGGCGCAGGCGTCTGTGCTGTCAGTCAACTAGGGTTTGGCAGCGCCATCGCGCATTGCACGCCCTGTTTTTGTCGCGTGCGACTTTTCGTCGCACACGTCGATGCCCTTTAATCCACCTCACCTCACTCAGTCACTCGCGCTCGCATGCCCTATAATGGTCCCACGCCGTCATCTCGAGCGCCTATGCTGGTAGTGCTCGTCACGCATTGATTATTCAACGACGACGAAAGGAAAGGCAAGAGCGATTCGCTCGCTTCTATAGCTTCTCGAATGAATCATCTTGCGGCGCTCTCAATCCAGGCGCCCACGACTTCTAGAAATAACGGTGGGGTGACCTTCAGTGCCAGGAAAACAAGGGAACAATAATTGCCTTCCCGGTCCGGCTTCGTGTGGGGGCATTATAACTCCTGCCCACTACCACTACCACTTAAATTTTAGCCTGTAAAAAATTTTCTTCCGCAAACATAAAATTTGGCGGTAAAAATTTTCGTTTTAGAGAAACGTTAATTATGGACAAAATTGTAATTCCATTATTTATCTGCCGGAAATCTGCAGATGTCTGTCAGGGTAATCGCCATTTTCTGCCCCACGCTTTCCCCAACTTTTTAAAACCTACGACACTCGCTTTTTCAACTGTCCCATTTTTCTCCCGCTCCTTACCATCCTGCCCACTCGACTCTTAGTATTTTCCTTTAATTTTTCGACAGACACTGCCAATTTTCGACAGAAAAAAAATTATAAGTGCTAAAGTTTTTAACTTCGTCCCTAAATTTTCGCAAAATGGGGGTTTTTCAACTAGGCGAAAATTTTCCGACAAGAAGAAGATTTTCCAATGATTTTTTCGACAGCCCGACATTGAAGAGAATGGGGGATTGCCATTCCCCTTGCCCCTTTGCTACAACGCCACTGTTTGCATTACGGCCGAAACGCAAACGCTATAGATTAAATGCAACAAGTAATTTGAGCAAACCTCATGAGACGCGCGACAACCTTTGGCAGTTTCTGTTCGCAGATTGCTTTCGTCTTAGTGATCTATCTCTACCTATTTCGTCGCAATTTACTCTTAAAGTGTGCGCCGCATCCGGAAATCGCAAAAACACTAACCCCTCCCATAGTGCTTGTTATGATAAGCAGCATGTCTGTACCTATCTGCAATCGTTTTCACGCTACACAAGCCAATAGCGATTAAATAACCACTTTTTGGGGGTACCCCTATTTGATGCCCACGCGCAAGCTTCCTTAAACTTAGGGGATCGGTGGTTGCACTGCTGAAATCTACGCTTAATGCTGAAAATTTCATACACAGGTTGACTTGGTCTATCTTCAGCCGTTTCGGCGCAATTCACTTTTAAAATGTGTGTCGCAGCCCAAAATGGCGAGAAATTCACCAAAAACCTTCATTTTGGGGGTTTATGGCCGTTCAGGGTCATCGATGTTGATAAATCTAAAAAGCCCGTCACTATGCAGTGCTAGTTATGATATGCAGCAAGTCTGTGCCTATCTGCAACCGTTTTTACACTATACGAGCCAGTAGCGACAAAATAACGACTTTTGTGGGAAATACACCTCTTTGACGCCCTCGTTTGAAAGGAACCCCTCACCCAGAAACACGAAATTTTGTCGCTAAAAACTAGAGTCCTTTGGGCAGCCCAAAATGAAGATTTTGTGAGTTTAGCTTGCATCGTTTTGATACATATCAAGGGTGTGACGCACAGACGGACGGACGGACGGACGCCTCGACGATGGTTAAGACGCGCGAAGCATTACATGCTGTCGCGCGTAAAAATCGGTTCATTAATCAATCCATCAGTCAATATATCGACCAAAGCACATTTATATACAGCGCCATAAAATTATGTCCCGAACGAATTTGAGTTTACAAAAAATAATTCGGAAATCAAACGCCTGCGAATGGCCCGTGGGCGTCGTATCGCATCGCCCCCGTAAACTTTTGGCGGTGAAACAAGCCGCATTCGCGCCCATGATGTCGGTCGGTCGGCGGGAGCCAATGGTGCGATCAACGCCTGATCTGCGAGTGCCTAGTGGTCGGCCACTTAGGCCTACAGTCGACGTCCAAGCGCCGTTAAACGTCCTCGGAGACAGCTCCCGACCAACTCGACCCGCGCCGCCCAGGCCCGGCCACCAAAGCGAGAGTAATTCGAAAAAGTAATCTGCGAAATCGCATATTTGGACGCGATCGGCGTGCGGTTATGAATACAACGCGGCG
>Ga0056128_1001998_pt1 | contig 23758 bp, 17 predicted proteins | sample WorMetLIZISLAND2_FD_71113 | JGI IMG/M metagenome (GOLD analysis project Ga0056128, IMG submission 71113) | Marine gutless worms symbiont microbial communities from Max Planck institute for Marine Microbiology, Germany - Olavius geniculatus... ... | reverse complement strand
ATTATGCCCCCTTTAACGCAATGGTAACGAAAATTTCAAAGTAATCCAGAATCCAGGATTCCTGCCGGATCACGCCCAAAATTGAATCACTGGTAGTTTATGCCATGCCCGATATACCCTCAAAATTTCATAAAGATCTGTCCATAACTTTTTGAGTTATCTTGCTAACACACAGACAAACAAACAAACAAACAGACAAACAAAAACCGGCAAAAACATTACCTCCTTGGCGGAGGTAAAGATAACAGCGCGGCACTGATTGTAACAATTTCGCAACCTGAATAGAAGCGACTATGATATCTTGCAAAAGCAAAACTGTTAAACTGTAATTCGATGGGTAACTTTTTACTAGCCAGCAGACGTGTTTTACAAGTGCAAGCAGTACTTACGGGTTAGTGTGTCGCTACGATATCGTTCTTTCAAACCACTGACGCATCTCACCAATGTAATGCCGTCGACGCTTCCGATCTCCGTACACTATTTTCTCTCCAATCCTGATGTAGAGGGCACGCCAGCGCGTGCTGCGTGCACGCGATGGACAGATGCGGATGAATGCAACGGTTTGCCTACTGTCAGCTGCAGCAGCTGCGGCGGCGTTCTCCACAATGAGATATAGATCGAATGTTACAGACACACGCACACACTGATGTGGTAGCAGCTTCTAGGCCCTGGTGCTTCTGCTTGCTTGCTACCAATGCCACGGCGTCCGTCGCCTACGCAAAGCCTTCGCCGGGTGAATCGCTGGCAGAGTTGTAAGCCTACTGGATTCCGCGAAACAAATTCGTCCGATCCGCCAGACTATGCCGCTGTTCGGTTGAAGTAATCCGCCAGCCGGATCACACTATAAGTGTTTAGTATCGCTGCGTCTTATCAGCAACTCGATGAAAAATTGAAAATTGCAATATTTGCAAAAAATGTGACATACCATTATTAGAAGGTTCAAGCATCCGCTGAAGACTGTATTTAGTCACATCTTTTTTACTCCATCCAAATATTTATCAACAATTCAAAATTCGTTCATATTTTTACAGCAATCATGCGGACAAACTACACAAGAAATACTCTGATACCTTAATTAGATTCGCTTTTTATAAAACTGTTTTTATATATCTCGAATAATTTGCCACTAAAGTTTAATTTTTTAACAATCTGTTAGATTGTTTTAGTACATGTATTTCTATGTTTTTGGCTTTGTTTTTGCGGTTTTACTAGTTTTTCTGTCATTCTAGAAGTATTGCTTTTATTCTGGGCAGCTTTAACAGTACTTTGTGCTCTTCTGTTTAGTTTTAATGTCTATAGAATGATAAATGATCAGTTCATTAACTGATTAAAAACAAACAAGCAAACGGACACAAGTGTGACATATTAGTTTTAATACATGAGAAAAATTGTTGATAATAATTACAATGCCAACTTTAAAGAAAAAAACCAAAAGTTGAGCATAACGCCTCCGAAGCAGAAGAAAAACCGAGTGTTCTCTCTCTCCGTGCGGACGTGTCGACAACATTTATGTATTAAAATTCTCGCGGATCGTAGTCCGCGAGGGTGCAGTCCATTGTCCACGCATGGGTGATCGCTGCTTGTTCAGCGCTTACTGCTAACCGTTAGCGCAGCAGCAGCAGCAGCAGCAGCGGATGCTAAAGAGCAGAACATATCTTCTAACACTGCTCAACGATGTAGCAGTGATGGCGGTCTGATTGCTCGATCTAGACCACAGATACAGAGACAGAGAGAGCGGGAGAAAAAGAGCCAGTCAGCCAGGCAGTTAATGAATCAAATGCCCAGGGTAGAGGCGTCATCAGCATTTAATTTTTTTCGGCAGTGGAATTTGCATCAGGTATGGTAATTAACCATACCTGATTGTCGATTACAGTTTTTTCCTCGTTTCGGCACATGTCCTAGCTATTGGCTGTAGCCAAATAAAATTACAGCTGCAATAGACTTTGATAGAATTTGTAGATTTTTTTTACAAAAACGTGTTGTAACATCTTTTTTTCATTTTCACAATGTTTTAAAATATTTCAGTTAAACGCCAAACGTCAATGTGCATGTGACAGCAATGAAAAATATTTTTGTTGGCCTAAAAAACTAGTGTTACTGATTAAATAATAACTTTTGTACCGGTACTTAACATTTTACATAAGTGAGATGGCAAAAATTAGATGTATATGAATAAGCCTTAAAATGTATTTTGGAGCAGTTGAATATTTTTTACCTTAAAACCGAAACTGAAGCCATTAACGCGTTTTAATTACTCAAGTTTTAAAAAAAATCTCGAAAATGTTAACTTAAGGATTTTAAAACAAATGTTGGTTGTGCAATTTATAAGTCATACTATATTTAATTTTATATTTTCATCGTGATTTTTGAGTTTTGATGTCACGTCGTTTACTCATCATACAAGCTCTTAGCTCGACTGTCGCGCTCTACGCATGTCGTGATGGTTATTGCGACTTACCGTGTAGCCACAATACACATGCTACAGAGGACGACAGACGACGACGAACAACAACCGTGTTGTAAGACGCTTACAGCATTGCTGTAGCGCGTCAACAGTATCTGTCAAACACAGGCGGACGGACGGACAAGATCCGTAATGCGGCCTGTTAGGACGGCCGTATAAATAGACCAAATAAATAAAACATCTGAATGCGATCGAAGCTCGCGGACGAAATCAACGGAGCAGTGAAACAGTCGATTCAGTTGTTTCAGCATGCAGCGTGAATGCTGAATACCCCTTAGTCTAAGATAGCGATGAGGGATGGCACCACGAGTAGCAGAAGCAGTAACCATCCAACCTGGAAGCTCAGCCAAAAAAGAAGAGGACAGTGAAAAGGAAGATGGTGACATCAGCGCACTAGCTCTATCCATTGCATTGGGAACCACACACAGCACTTTAGCTGCAAGCATGCATGGACGGACAGACAGACAAACGGACAGACTCTGCAGTGTCTGAGTAACTAAGACTGAGTGCATGCTGTCATAGGGCCAGAGCACGACAGTCAAAAAACGATTTGACATTGAGAGTGGTGCATACGATCGATAGACCTATATGTTCTTCCTGGATCTTAATATCTGTATCCAGTCTTATTCGTACATTACGCTGAAAATTAAAATAATTTTTTTAAAAACGTTAAAAAAATTTTTTAAGCTAAAAGCTTCAAACTTTTCACCAAAACTAGTTTTTCTCCAGCCCTGCTTCTACAGCACAGTTAGCAAGATGCCGCTGCGGTGCCCTGGTGTAGGGGCCTATCGTGGTGAGTGCGCTGATACTGAACCTAGCAGGTCCGATGCTCATCAACTTTTCGCTCAATTTCTACATCATTTTTATCACAGTACGGCAACAAAAGTGACGATGTTACGATATTGCCACTTATTCAGTGAAAATGATGTCTCTAAAGCATATAATGACCGATACCTCATTTTCCTGCTTCAGTGCGATACTCTCTCACCCTGTGCATACCGAACTGGCGGCTTGGGTCTTGTAACACGCTCGAGGTGAGACTGTTGAGAAGTTCATGACAGAGGCAATTGGTCGGCGCTGACCGTGACCCGACTTCCTCTGCAGGATTTTAGCCCGAACTCCACTGACTTGGACTTGTTGTGACAGTGAACCTGTTGGACAACAAGTCCTGCAACAAGCTGTACAATGTCAAGAGGTTGCGAGTTTGTTGTGCAGAAAGAAATGGATGTCAGCTGGGAGGATGCAAGATCTGTTGCTGGTGATCGCAAGGAGTTTTTAAAAGCCTTCGTCAGCCAAGATGTTTCAGCGGGAAACGGACCTAAATGGCTTGATGGTGTAACGATTAGGACGTAGAACTTAGGACCAAGAGGTTGTGGGTTCAACTCCCGGTCAGATCGCTTCAAGTGCATACTGCTGGATGGGTGAATGCACAGGGTGAATGTCTGCAGGCGGATAAACCATCTTGGTATATAATCAATCATCAAAGCCAACTCAGTCTTTCATCCCTCCAGAGTAGGTCTCTCTGGCTAGGGTTAAGCCGGGGAGCATTCACCTGTGTCACGTGACAGGTAACACTGTGTGATCTCGTATGGCAGGTGACGCTCCAAGGCTCTGAGATGGGTTTCCACCGCTTTAAACTAAGTCTAAGGTATAGGCTCTTACAGCAAATTGTACTATAAATCTACAACATATCTAGGTATGTGGAATGTGGGCACTAATCACTAAACGCTGGCAGTGCCGTAATCTGCCGGTGATGAAGTACACGCGCGGCCCTCGCGATGGCTTCTGGGAAGACAAGGCACCGCTAGGTCACCGACACGGACCGTGACCTCACCTCATCTCACCTGGCAGCTTGCACGCGCCACGCCATGCCTGGCAGCCGCAGCTGTTGCTTTGCGGTTTCGTCTCATCCAGCAGGCTGGTCATACTGAGACGATGCTAATATAGACCCAAAATCCACTGCATGGATGTGTTGTAGATTTGCTGGACAACGGCTGCAGCCTCCAACGTCTCGACATGTTTGCATACAGCATGTTGATTTGTTTGTTGTAAAAATTTGTCTTCACATGTACCGCCAATCTTTTCGGCATTGCTATGGATTGTGAAGACTTTTTCCATAAGAATACTTAAAGGATTGTTCCTATGCCCCTATAGATCGAGTTATTCGACTAAATCTGCCTATATTTAGCAAGGCTATCGTATACAATGGCTTATACCTAGAATTATTCTATTGACCTGCTTATAGAACATGGTATCCTATAGAACGCTTCTGTAAAATAGTGCCTTAGGCCTATATTCTGCATGGTTTTTCTGTAGAATTTTATAGAAATTATTCCATAGAGTACTTTTGGCAGGGCTGCTTGTGCCATACAACTTGTTGCGCATATGCTATAGGCCTACGGTGTCGACTCTTCTCGATGGTTGTAGATTATGGTTAGGCCTAAACAGGTTCAAAGGCTTAAAGGTATAGTGTACGAATTTTACCTGTGAATTTCTAGTGTGGGCGTCGCAGAGCTACGGAGCGTCACCTGCCATATGGAATCACACAGTGTTACCTGCCACCCAATGCAGGTGAACGCACACGTATACCGCTTTAACCCCAGCCAGACAGACCAGTACTCGATTTATCTAGCCCGGAGGGATTGAAGGCTGAGTTGACACCGACGTTGTTATACAACAAATCTCAACAAATGGAGTTCGTGTCCATGTTGCAGTCGTCCAACCGCTGGCATCAGATTGTTTACGCCGTGCCACTGCGTCCACCTGCCGCGCGTTCGTTGGTCCGTTGTGATACACGCTTTTACGGCCTACTTTTGTAAACACACACATAGAAGAAGTCCGTCTGTGACGTAGATGTGTGTCGTGGCTATAAATTATATTATAGGTTGCGTTACACTGCACTCGGAAAGTAATTACCTTAGCTAGACCTACCGTACGTAATGGCACCTCAAAGCTGCAACACCGATCGCCGACCTAGTTCCAGGCTAGGAGAACATCCTCAGTGTTCACTCCCAGTGGCGGATTTAAAGGGGGAGGAGTGCGGGGGGGCGGCCGCCCCCTATTGTCTGGATGCATCTTGTGAAAATTTTGCACCAAAATGCATGATTTTTGCATAAACTTTTCAAAAATAGCCCTCTCCCCAGACCTCACCCCCACCTTTCAGCCCCCCTATTCCAAACTTCTGGATCCGCCACTGTTCGTTCCGACTCAATAACAGACAACATCCGTGACGAAAGAAAGACCGAACACTTGCAGACCGCCACTGGCTTCAATACCCCAAATCTAAAATTAAAATCGGGCTCAGCGCTTCTAGTGATAGTTGCATACATCCTTAACAAAACTCCTCTCTCCTATTTTTCACTGGGTGCAAAATGCACCCAGCCGGTATAAAGACAGGCCTATAAGCCACTACAGACGGCGTCATGAGAATGACCGCAGTCTAGCACCGAAATACACGGCGTTTCATAAAAATCAACCCCTTTTCTTTTTTTCATAATTCACTCAAATAATGATCAATTTTCACGAAATTTTTGCAAGGTGTAGCTGAAAAAAACTAATTCAAAATATTTCAACAAAATATGGCAGTTGATTAAATATTCCTTGCTAGTCGTGACGTAACGCTGACGTCACAATGTGTCACGGGTATAAGTGTAGTCTCAACTGGTGCTGTCAGTTGCTACCCTGCTTATATGGTGAACTTAATCTGGTTCGCTTATGAAAAACTTTCATCATGTCAGCACTAAGCAACACGGGGACATGAAATCAGGCGTCTAGCGAGCCAAAAACTCAACCTTCGCGTAAGCTCGGTGTGCTAGTGCACTGTCTTGTTCGAACATGTGATAGTCCAACTATCCCCACAGACACGTAAATGCGATTGCTATGCACGTTTTTTGTGGCTGCTTCTGTAAAACTTCAAGAATACGTCATCAAAGAACCAAATTTTTTTTACCATCGGAGCAGGGTAGCAACTGACAGCACGAGTTGAGACTTGCAAGCTTGTACCCATGACATATTATGACGTCAGCGTTACGTCCCGACTAACAAAGAATATTTAATTAACTGCCAGTTACTTAATAACAATGTAAGAAACTTTTCGCCAGCGCCCAAGTTGCTGCGTGCCAAACACATTACACAATTGTACTTGTCTAACGCAGTTATAGCTAATAAGTATAGTCTCATCCTTGGAACAACAGTACAGTAACTGAGCTAGTAGCAAGCTCGTAGGCTACAGTTTAAGCCTATTCCAATATTTGGCAGCCAGCGCCTGTACAGCTAGTTTTCAATTTTAATACTTTGGGCCTATATTATACTTGAGAGCACATTATACGTCATACCCAGCTCTGCCCTGTGCTAACAACTGCCACCTTCTGCCATTTGTATTTGAAACCTGTTTTCCTTATCTCTTTAGGCCTGTCCAATTCTCTTTTGTCCAAGTGTTATTTACTCTTCCTCTTTCTCTTAATCCACTGTGCATAGTGACTGGGAAATGCTCTCATCATTTCTTCACAGTGTGTGCCCGAACCAGATCCAGATTTAAATAAACCAACAATAATACTGGGGACAATACAGCTAGACAATCAAACTCTTTGTTAGTCTTCATTTTATCCCATCAGTAATTCGTACCTAGCATCATAATTACGCATAAATTTTTTTTTCACCAGTACACTAAATTCAGTTCATTTTACACAATATTTGAATACGTCACAGCAACCTCATCAAGTACAACGACAAATAATACTATACAAATAAAAAAAACCTTACTTCAAAATTTTATGCTCAGCGTTAAGGCTCCAGAAATTGTACAGCAAAGATACAAAACAACAAAAGAATAAAGTGTCACCAGGAAACAGCTAGACCTGTAAAGTAATGTTTGTCGTAACTGTATCAAATATAATGATCCATTTTCACCCTGTTAACAATTAACTACTAAGCAAGTTTATCAGTACTGTAGTGAAAAAGGTTGATATTTAATAAGTTATTTATGTAGTTAGAAACTTACTTTCTTATAAACCATATGGTATTTACACTGTGTAATGTACGGCCCTATACAGCAGCCAATGTCTGACGGCTAATAACGACCCCAGCCATTTACGCAATAGATACAACAGCATAATTCCTGCATGAGATATCATAGCAATTCTCCATTCAATAATGCCTGCATACTATTGGCTTTTGCAGCCAGCCAATTTTATGCCAAAATCACACGTTTCTGTCAGCCCTCATGAAAAATGGCAGATCAGCCATTTGTCTGAACTGCAAAAGGAGCTAATTTACAAAAACTTGCTAGGTTGAACTTGTGAAAGATCAGACTTAAGAAAATGTGTTTCAAAAACAAAAACTAAGAAAAAACTTACTAATCCAATTTCCTGACTCGAAAACACCTGAGACAAATTTCCAGAGAAGTTTTGTACATTAAGCTGCATGATTTTTTTTACAAACTAAATAGGCATATCTGTTGTGACATGCAAGACTGAAGGCAGAAATATATAAGCCACTTTTAAGTTAACTGAAACAAAAAATAGTACTAAAATAGCAAATAAGAGTGATTAGTGAGCACATTCTGGCAACACAGAAATAATCAGCAAATTGCGCCTATATGCATGTCAGTCAGTAATTATCGCAAAAACAATTTTTTTTGCGATTCAACACAATTTACGGAGGAATTCACATAGAAACCAATACAACATGAAAACAAATCATAAACACTTACACATAAAACACAGAAACATGAAACAATACCTGTGCTGAAAAATTCAAGTTGTGCTAAAACACTTCCAGCACCGTACGAAACATACAAAAATTGAACTGCGTCTCCGAATAAAAACGTCACCCTTTATATAATTGTTAGATTACAACTCAGTCAAATGCCATCCACTTTTGTCAATTCTCAGCAGAAACATACCCCAGAATTTGAAACAAACACAGATGCACAGTCAGTCACATTTCATTTTTACGTGCAACAGTTACTGCTGTAGAGCGTCTTAGCCATCGCAATTCTGACTGTCCATCTGTCTGTCACACGGGCAGATCAGCCAAAAACGATGCAAGCTAGGATCACCAAATCGTCACCGTCTGCTGCCTGAAAGACTCTAGTAGTTTCAGCAGCCGTGAAGGTCTTCCATAAATTCGAAAGGGGTCATCCCGAGCAGGGACGCTAAATGAGAGGGAAATGGAAAAATTTGTGATTTTTAGCCAATAAGTCGCCATATCTCAGAAATGGTGCAAGATAGGGCATAGGTTACTATTAATCACTAATAGGAAGTCATACACTGGCTTTCGATTGGCACTGAAATCAATGACCTTGGTTGACGTTGAAGCCAAAATATGGGTTTTTATGGATTTTTGGCTGCAACACGCATTTTAAGAGCAAATTGTGCCAAAATCACTACAGACAGACCAGTACAACATGCGCATTAAATTTTCGACATCAAACATGGATTTAAACGGTCCAAGTTTCGACCTTGTGAGTTCAAAGTGGAAAAGATGGGTACTCCATAAAAAGTCGTTCTTTTACCGCTATCGGCTACGCGAGACCGATTACACCCTCTGGCGAGTGCAAATGAAAGGCTATAGATACTAGCATTCATAATCATCGTGTCGAATGTCAACTGCTGGAATCCTTGAGCTTAGATTTCGTTTGTAGTGGGATGTCAAATACGATCGCTGTCGCGTGTTCCTCTCTGTGTTAGCTGAACTTTCTAATTGTAACTGTTAGCCCACAACTCAGCCAAACATCATCCAATTTGGACCATTCTCAAAAAGAAACATATCATGGAATTTAAAACAAACACAGATGCACAGCCAGTCACATTTCGCGATATGTTCTTACTGTACTTTAGAAAATCTGGCAATGCTTTTTACTGCATACAGTACAGTATAGCAGCTTACCGGACACTTCGGACCTAGGTCCGAATTGTTTTAAGACACTTCGGACCTAAGTGTCTCAGATATTTATAGTGGTCTAATGGTTTTTTTTACTAAAATTAAAGTTAACTACTTACTTACGTGCACAGGCTTACGTCTTCTTGTGTGAGAAAATGATGGCTTGTTCGCGGAGTCAATCTTATTTAATAGACCTATAGCAGCATGAAACTGATTCAAATAGGCGTATGATAATAAGATATGAGAACGTACATAGTCGCAACAAACAGTCGATCCATTTAATTCAATATTGTCATTACTGACCAAATAAAAGTAGCATATGTAAAGCACATATTATACCGTTCTGTAACTGTAATTTCCGTTCATGGAATTGCGACTGAGGTTGGTTTGAGCTTCATTTGTTTCACACACCGGCTTCTCGCGACTGACAAAAATTCTCTTTCAGTGTGCTGCAATGAGGTGACATTATAGGTTAGCCGGTCTACACGCGTCGGCGTTCAACCATCAGTAATTAGCAACCCCACCCAAGCGACCTTTCACACCTGTGTCACCGCTTTCATGTTTGACAACATATACAGCCGTCATTCTCCAAAACGTGTTGATAGTAACAAAAAAATATATACTAAAAATATGTCCAAAGTGTCTCGTACTTTTAGGTCTGAAGTGTCCGGACACCTAGGTCCTAAAAGTTAGGTCCAAAGTCCAAAATGTCTTAGGTCAGAACTGTCTTAGGTCCGAAGTGTTCGGTTACTGTACAGCATCATGCATGTTAAAATGATATGAAAGTCACATAAAGCTGAGTTGCACGTTGAAAGCTGATCACCCATTGAATCATAATACTAATCAGTATAAAAATGACTTTGGCACAGTTTAATGAACGCAGAACACAGCACTGGCAGCAGTTCTCATGTACACGTAGTCATATCCACCACAGACCACAATCTAAACAGGTTGTATAACCTACACATCAGAGATTTCGTTGTAAAGATAATGTGCTCTATAAATGTTCATAAAATAATAATAATAATAACAACCACAAAATAACCGTAATTGCGGGATGCAAACAGAACAATGAAATTGTTTTTCCATGACTTTTCCAGAACATTTTATGTCCGTTTTCCAAAATCACTTATGTCCAATTTTATGTCTTTTCCATAACAGAATCGTGTGGATATAAAACATGTCAGATTTTCATTGACATTTACTGAGTCAATTGTTAAAAGTACAAAACATGTGGAACATAGGATTGAATATGCAAGACAGATCATAATTATACCAAATGACAGATCAAAGTGCACCTTGAATGCAATAATAATAATAGCAATGCATCTTTTATGCAATAATAATGTATGAAAGCCATCAATACGTACACTGGTTTAAGTTCAGCAAGTGTTTGGTTTATTTTCCTGAATTTTCCAGAACTAAGCCTGATTCCAAGACTTTCCTGCAGCGAAAAAAAATTTGAATTTTAAATTTCACGACTTTCCAAGACTTTTGTGCACACCGAGATTACAAAAAAAACTTTCAACATGCACTATTGGGCTGAGCGAAACATTTGCAGTCAACAAATTATTAAACGTTCCAGATACCGTATCTCATACACTTCCCTTCACTATCCTAATATCCACGAACTAAATTGAACATTTCACAAAATAGTGCAAATAAATAGGTTGTGAAGTGGCGGCATATTTAATGACCACATCATTCAAGAACTTCACGATGAGTGTGCCAGCGAAATTTTTTGAAAGTCGATCAATATTTGATGAAGTCGATGAAGCAACAGCCGTATCTGTACAAATATCTAGTGGCTGTAGTACACCAGTGCATCTTAATTCTGCACCAACAGACTGCCAACATCTCAAACCCAAGCTCTTCAGCCAATCATACCCGAAGATCATTATCATGCCTATTTTACTATTAACCATCGAGTAGTTTGAGTATTAAAGCAAAACTGCTTGAATGACTGGTAGATTTAATTCACGAAAAAATTGCCTTTACTCAAAACTAAATGTCATTGGCTAAACCAAATCCAAAACGACAGCTCCTGACAAATGAAAAAAACTAAAAAAAACATAATAAAAACTAAAAGCCAAAATAAGATAAAAAAAACCTGTAGATACTAAAAATTAAGACCAAAACACTGCTATTATGCTACTTCATGACTCCGGTGATGGAGTCTGCACCATTCAAAATATCATCCACAGACTCAAAACATTAATATCATGTAAAAATATAGCAACAAACACATCACGACGTCTGTGTAATACAAAAACCGCAACGTATGGAATTAGTGTAAAGCAAGCAATCAAGTGTTTAAGCCAACTTTGATGAAAATAAAAATCCAACATCACAGTTCTCTTCAGCTTACTCCCACGACCGAAAAACTCCCTGTGCTGCCATATGCTGATCGTTTCCAGAATTGGCATGCAACAGCCAATTAAATGTATACACCAACTGAGACAAAAAAAATCCACTGTCACAATTTTCATGTCTGTACCCGCAAAATCAAATAAATTCCTAATGCTGCCGAGCACTAGTCTTTCGAGTGGTATATGTAGAGAGAGTTCGTTGCCGCGAGGGCGAAAATGTTGTCATTCGGGTGCCAGGCTGCATGGAGAACCTTGTGACTGAAGTCAAGAACATCGACAGAGATTTCATCCTTCTTGCGTTTGTTGCTGTGACCAACACGACGCGGTTTCAGCGGCTGTTTCGGCTTGGAGACATGTCGGGACGCTTCAAACGTGACGTCTCGCTGAGTCTCACGATCAAACAGTCGGAAATGATTGTTGTAAGAACCGGTCAGCAACATTCTGTCAACATCAGTTCAGTCCAAACACAGACATATAGTAACAGGATACGTCAAATCACAAATACAAAGTAAACTACCAGATTAAAGTGCACTCTATACAGGAAGCCGAACATGGTTTTAGATCTATTTTGTATGCATAGAAATCAAGGATGCAACGAGTACTCTGTGAACAATTACAATATCCAATGTCTAGCATATAGAACTCTTGCAGAAAGAAAAGTCCTGACCTATCGCTGTTACTCCAAATGCAGTCAAACTTGTCGAAAATTGAATCATTCTCGTAGAGTGTGCAGAGCTTGCCGCGCAGGTAGTCATGTACGGAATACGTCTCGACCGAGCGCGACTCCATGCGGACGTCCCAGACCTTCGCTGTCATGTAATCGCGCGTCGTCATGTACACACCGCTGTGGCTGAAACGCACGTCTGAAATGCTCGACACAATCTCCGAGAAGAAACTCCGGGTAGAAGCATCTTCCTCCTCCTCATACACTGCAACACAACAAGATGTCTTGTGTGGCAAATGATAGGGTGTCAGACTTTTAGACGAAAATTTTATGACCCAGAGTATCCTGGTGATTTCATGTAGGCGTAGTCATTTTATGGTAACCATAAGCCTACTTTATTGTTCGACTGGTCATCTCTGCTCTAAGTCATCACTGTCTGACATCTCAAGACGGAGCCTTCAAGAGATGGATCCGACAGCTGCATCCAAACGATGTGGTTGCAAAGTCCGTCAACACTCCCCTCTCTATCCCGCCATTGGGTTTTCGGCTGTGGACCAGCTGAGGCCAGCGAGTCTGGAGGGCGGGCTACTACAACAACAACACTGTCCGATATTATCATTATGACTCCCGGTCAGGTTGCTATCAAGTGCTTATTACTTGGAAGGATGAATGTCTGATGAAAGGTAAACCATATAAGTATATAACCATCACCAGGGTCAACTCAACCTTCCATCCCTCCTCCGGGGTATGTAAATCAAGTACTGGCCTCTCTGGCTAGTGTTAAGGCAGGGTATGTTCACCTGTATCAGGCAGCAGGTAACAGGGTGTGATCCCATATGGCAGGTGACAGTCCGTACTCTGTGATGGGTTTCTGATATAGAGCTATAAAAACCTTTTTGTTTTCACCTCTACTGAAGAAAGGAAGCTATGCATCTACCACTCTTGTCTGATTATTGACTGCAAGATTTCTGTAAACGTTATGAATAAATTTGACAATTTTTGGAAAAGGTGGCAAAATGGCAGAGAATGAGTGACATTTGATGACTGTTGGACTGGACTAAATAAATAGAATTCAACACAGAGCACCAAACTCTGTAGTTCATGTCTCTGCTCACTGATACACCCACCAACGGCATTTTCTGCATATCTAGTGATGCTTAGACCTTAAACTTTGACCAATGAGAACAAATCCAATAAATTTTTTTTGTCCTAAAAGCTCAAGTGCTCTATTGCCACATCTGACAAAAAATACAAGAATAGACACCACCGAAAAAAACAGCACTAAGGTTTTATTTGTTTCTCGTAGGAAAATACTACTAGACTGCACTATTGCTAATGGATGCAGAGTACAGATGATCTCAAGTCCCAAAAATGCAAGCTCTGTTAAATCAGTGATTACTTAGCTATCTATGAAAATCATTTAGCTTTATTTCAAGCTACAAAAATATGACTCTGGCTGTTACCCTTGGCACTTCTGTCGCAAAGTGTGCCACTGTGAATGGAAAACATAGAATTACACAGTCAGTAGAAATAAACAACGATAACTCAATGTCACTAAGATCTACAAGCTTTACTACACAACTAGGAAAACTTTTATCATTAATACCCCGTTTACAGGATTGAGCAAACGTCAAGCAAACATCCAGCAGGCCTGATGGAACCCCGCCCCCTGGCTCAAATGTAGGCCTAGGCTTAGCCCACAGCAGATCACGTGTTATATAGGCCTTAAAATTACAACCCGCCCACCCTCCTAATTAGCATGCTAATTACCATAGCTCGTTGAGCTAGCTGGATGAATGTTAGCAAACATCAAGCAGACGTCAAGCAAACATTGAGTAAACATCGCACAATTAGCATGTGTATTTTGAATACATTTGCTCAACGTTTGCTTGACGCTTGCTTGATGGTGTAAACGAGGTATAATATTTTGAGTACAACTATCATTTTACTTCTAGTAACTACTATACTATCTCTGGCCATTACCCTTGGCACTTCTGTCACAGAGTGCCTGTGAGCGAAGATCACAGAGTCGTAGTTGTCCCTTGCTGCTGCTGTACACAAAAAGACCACATTCTATCGGATGAAACTGAGCCGCCGTTATAACCTCAGTCAGCTCCTCCATGTTGGCCGGCTTGGTGTCTACGATATCTGATAAGAACAGCAGTTAATGAACAACAACTTCTTTCGTGCTGTTATGTTACTGGCTGGGACTGCTAGATGTAAACCAAGTTCAGACACCTGCGGTCCCAGATGTATACTACACAGAGAAAACCCAGGCAAATGCACCAAAAAGCCCACCTGTAACTTTAATCAAGTATTTGGATTTGCGCTAAGTTCTATGGGTGAGACGAGCCACGGAAACAAGTTTTGAGTTGGTGGCGAAAACAGCATACAGAAGCACGATTACAAGTGTCCAAAAATGGTATTCAAAATGGTGGGAGTGGCTACCATGAGATTATGTGCAGATATGAAAGACAGAAAACAATATAAATTCTGTTGTCATAAATAGCAGTAAAATATTCTGTAAGATAAGATCTAGAGTACAACTATGTTACAATGGACTCAATTACAATGTACACTTGGTTACAACGATTTCTATGATGCCACCAGTTTCCTGTTCTTTAGCACAGGACGTCTGTTGGATCTCTAAAATGTCATGCACCAGTACTGCATATTTGACAAGAAATCTGGGGCAAAGCCCAACGTGGGTCCACTCAGCACTGTAAGTCTGATTGAGGAGAGGGGGGAATTTAGGGGGTTGAAATTCCCCCCATAGCACAATCACGTGGCCAAAACTAAAATGCATTGGCACACACAGAATGCGCATTGTTGATGCCAGACCTACGGTTACCTTCCCAGTTGCAGAGCATCACTGCCCTTTGACCAGTACCAAATTGTACTGCTGCTATGGCTGCTATGCTAATCAGTAAACACTGGGCAAGTAGGCCTAATACGACAAATAACATTAAATAAAGAAGGCTTTAAACTATGTTAGTGATTACCAACTAAAATCAGCTTGTAAGAACGCCATACGCATAGCCCCATCTAAGGTTACCCAAATGATTTTTGCTGTTTTAGAGGACTGATATCATCACATCGTCCTTACACACAGTTGTAAGCTGGTAAGTTTTTTTTACATATATACAGTATAACATCAGCAAGAAGTGCACAGCTGTTAACGTAATGCATTTCCTCACTCGATCAGTGCTGCCATCTGGTGACTGAAATGACAACGATGTTTACATCAGTACTAAACAGTAAAGATACTGAAGCTCTGGCTGCTAACGGAAATATGCCACAAGTTGATGCGCAGGTCATCGGCTGAGAGGAACGTTTCTTCGTCACTGTTGACCGACACAGAGTTGATGTGATAAGTGTGCGCATTGGCAAACACTCGCCGTGGACTCGCCTCGACCATCGCATCAGTTGGCACGAACGTTGGAACTCGCAGCGATGTTATTGACGTTGGATCTAACTCGAAGCCAGCGTCGTCCTTCAAGTTGAGGCCCTCCGGTCGCTTGTTTCGCTCAGCCAACTTCCATAGCTTCACAGTCTTGTCTGAACCATGTACCATAAAGCACCAACTACTACAAATCATAATGTGAATGATCTATTTTCCAATACAAAAAGGGTGCTGCGCCACTCCAGAGCATAAGGCGGTGTGCTCTTTTACCTCTTGAGGCTGCTGCTACTGTACATTTGCATAACTCCAGCAAACAACATCTGATTCTAGCAAAGTTCTACATCAACAATGCATATCTATTGGCAACAAAATTATAAAATTTCAGCTGAATCTGCCAGAGCAAACAATACTTACAGCAGCTTTTGTGAAATCACCCTAAAATACTTCAGTTTTGTGTCTTTGTATGCCTTATGTCATCCACAACAGAGGGATTTACTTATGAAATGCCATATTGGTAACCGAGATATTTTGTTATCGATATTAAACAATTATTAACTCCTCTAAAAATGAACAATTTTCAACAAAATTTAGTGATTGCTTCAGGCATGTATTGGGGATTAAGTGTGTAATATTTCATTCAAATTCATTCAGATTTGACATTTCTATCATATGATGTCTAGGGAGTTACTTTTTTCTGGACAGAGAGTAGTAATGAGCCAAACATAAAATAATATTTCACACCCAATAATCAATGGATCAAATCACAAATGATTTTTTTAGATTAGAAGTACCATAATAATGAAACTGAGGGGCACTATAGTCTAATGCACAGAATACACAAAAATTGGCAAAGTATAAAATCTTGAAACAAACAAAGAAAAACCAGTAAGTACAAAATATTTCAAAAGCATTGTGGTAACGAATAAGAGAAGTAACAGGAAACGATACCGTTTGTGCTGAGCAGGAAATGTGCGGGGTTTGAGCGACGAAGCCACTGCAAACAGTTGATCTTCTCCTCAATCTCCAGACTCTTCAAGTAGTCAAACTCCGGCTCATGAGACTGGAATGTGCAGTAAACCTTGTACTCTGCACAGCGAGCACCCGACGTCTTGCTCTGTGTTGCAAAATAAGCGTATTCATAGCAAGCAAAATACATGAAAATTAATTATGTACATACTGCATAGCTGTTTTCCCAGCACTGCACAACAATGACCCTGGCCATGACCTTTTGACCTTGTAGGTTGTAAATTGGCAAACTTCTACCCTGGGGATCATTCGCACCAATTTTAGATTTTCTGCACTCCCTTAGTTTTTGAGTTATGAGCCTGTATAAAAAGTGTATACACGGTGTTTCATAAAAAGACTATTTTTGGCTTTTTTCATAATTCACTCAAATGATGATCAATTTACACAAAATTTTTACCAGTTGTAGCCGAAGAAATAATAATTCAAAATATTTAAACAAAATATGGCAGCTGATTAAATATTCTTTGCTAGTCATGGTGAAATGCTGACGTCATAATGTGTCAAGAGCACAAGCTTGCTTGTCTCAACTAGTGCTGTCAGTTGCTACCCTGGTGAACTTAATCTGGTTCGCTAATGAAAAATGCCTATCACATCAGCACTGAGCAACATGGGGACATGAAATTGGGCATCTCGTGATCCAAAAATGCAACCATTTTGCAAGCTCGGTGTGTTAGTGCACTGTTTTGCTCAAACATGTGAAAGTCCAGCTATCCCCACAGACACGTAAATGCGATCTCATTGCACATTTAATGGTGGCTGCAACTGTAAAACTTCAAAAATTTGTCATCAGCGAACTAGATTTTTCACCATCGGAGCAAGCTAGCAACTGACAGCACCAGTTGAGACTAGAAAGCTTGTACTCACGACACATTATGATGGCAGCACTACGTCACGACTAGCAAAGAATATTTAATCAACTGCCATATTTTGTTCAAATATTTTGAATTAGTATTTCCTCAGCTAAGCTACAACTAGTAAAAATTACATGTTAACTGATCGTCATTTGAGTGAATTATGAAAGAAAGAAAATATGGTCCTTTTTATGAAACACCATGTATGACGAATAAACAATTAAACAGACAGACAGATGGAAGGGCAAAAGCCCACTGTAGCCTATAAGTACTGCTACAGAATGAGACAATCAGAAACCAAGCCAAACTGCAACCAGTTTTGTAAATAAAACGACTCAAAGTGTCAATATTCAAAAGAGAGCAGTCAACGATAAACACAGCAAAATAACCACATAGGTATCAAGAAAGCCATGCTATTACAAAAAATGTGAAGCTGCAATCGTCTTCATGTAACAGTCTGAGAGTGAGAGGGCACGGAAACATTCATTGGCAACATTACTCTCATTCTGTGCACTCAAATTTTCTTGGTGCATTCCAAAGAACGCACACTTTGCGTAACAAAGTGTATGATAGCCATACAAAGTCTACCAAGGTCGCTTGATTCTGGTACTAATCAAAAACACATAATGTAACTTTTTATTAGCGAAAAATAACAAGACTGGTCCTATCTTGCACTGCTGCGGACATTGCAGGCAGGGATTTTCTGCTGAAAAAACCACAGCACCCTTGTCCAGCTGAAATTTGCCAACGTGGGCCTGCTGACATCAATGACTCTGTGATTCAGACATCGAATAGAAGGCCGCCTACTTCCAACACCAATCAAACTAACATGCAAAAAAATAAAAATTTTTCAGAGCTCCCAATTAATGCACTAATAAACGTGTTAATAAGTTAATCTAATGCTATTACAAATTTTAATAAGCTTGCAAAAAATTATTTTGCAGCAGCTGACTTCTTTCTTCTATGGCCATCTCAGTGTATTTAAACGCTGCTAAAACAATAAAACAGCAGCACGGTAGACAATATTTACTGCGGCATCTTGCTGAAAAATGACGACTCGACCGCCCTTGTCACCGGTTGCTAATAACTCGCCGTCTCTGTTGAATTCGATGTATGATATAATGTCCGCTAATGTCAACACAAATAAACATACACTTACAGAAAGACAACGGAGTGATCTATGTGAAACATAGTCATAGTTTATTAGAATATTGCAGCAGTCTAGCAAATTTTTAACATACTTAGAACTCGTTAGATTATATGTAAACACCGGTGTAAAAATAAACTGCCTGCTTTTATTACAAGGGTCGTTCAATAAATAAGTTACAAAACAGCGTCATTTTGTTAGTTTTTTCAAACATGAAAAAAATCTGAAATATATATTTTATTGGAAATAACACGCATAGAAATTTCTTTGATGATAATGTCATTACTGTGACATCACGTGTTCACAGAACACAGTCTACAATTCTACATGTATATTATTTTCCCCACCAGTAATCTATCATAGCTCTCAAGTGACAAACAGCATAGAAACGAAACAAATGAATAAAATTAACAAGTTAATGCCATCTCTTTAAATGCTAAAGACTAGTGTTTCATTTTTCAACATATAGTCCGAGTTTGCTCAAACATTTGTTCTATCTGTCAGCAAACTTCTGAATGCCCAATGCAAAAAACGACGCTGGCTGCTGTCCATGCCACTGAAGAACAACTGATTGCACCTCAGTATATGACGCTAATTTCCGCCCACCTAGCATTTTTTACACCAAATGTGAACTGTTCACTTCGTAAAGCACTTGTCGCCATATACTGGATGCATCTCAGAGTGAATCTGATTTGCATTAAATCTTTTTGCCCACAAAAAGAACAATAATGGCATGCTGTTCGTTATGGGAGGATTTCAGTGGCAACAGTGATGTCTTTGTCATAAAACTCACAGCTGCTACTCAGAATTAAATTACCTACAAAACATATATTTCCGATTTTTAATATTTGGAACACTAACAGAAAGATGCTGTTTTGTAACTTATTTATCGAATGACCCTCGTAATATTATATAAACATTATAACTACAGATATGTATGCTTGATAAACTAATGCCAGAAAAAATACTGTAACGATGATGACACCTAATGAATATTTGGCACCAATCAATCATTTCATGTGCAGAGAGACTACAGTCATAATTTAATTCAACGCCATTATGTTTAAAAGGTGTCAGCAGCTTGCTTTCATCTTCAATGACTATTTCAAGGCACTACTCGTACAAACTCACTTACAATGTCAAAAGTATCAGAATACATCGCTGAAACTAAAAACATTACCATTAACACTAAACTGAGCTAGAAGGTGTTCGTAAGAGTGCATTCCTACTCCAAGTAAATTTTCACAGAATGGTAACTTAAATGCATTTTGTGATGCAGTTAGTTAACTGTAAAATAATTAACCTAAATTCTTTCCTAATGTTAAAGGCGACAGCTACAGTGCTGGCCACTCTCCCTGAAAGCGCTGTTGCTGATGATGTCACAAACAATGCACAGTCCGTGGGCACTGACTGACAAAATGACGTCACTATTATTGGGATGTCGTGCCAATGCCACTATGCTCACTTGCTCAGACAACAAAAAATTCGACGAATTCATAATCTCCAAAAATCCACTACATTCATTTGACAAATACAATAAATAAAGATTTATACTGACCAAATAACACTCAAGCAAATGATCAAGAGCAAGATATTACCATCTACTAAGTCATCTTCTGCAGGACCCTTCACTTGTGACAAGTACCACACATGCTCACCATTGCCTACAACCATCATCAAACATTTACTAGCCAAACACTTACAAATGCACTAAAACATGATCTAAACTAAATATTATCAAAAATTATGCAGCTAAAACTTCACTAAATTGTACAATCTCATTTTTTGGATATGTTTATTCGATCGTTAAATTTTTACACATTAAATATTGGTACATGTATTAATCATGTTATTATTCTATTCATGCAATTATCATAATTGCGAGTTTAATGCACATAATTATGGTTTGTGTTCAACCGTCTTGCTACTGAACATTGGCCTTCAATTTGCTACAATTTATTTCTAATGAAACATCAAGCAGTGTACAGAATCCTTCAACATGGATACTCATACTGGTAGTGTGGTGCAGTTGGTAACGCATTTCGGCTGAAACAAAGTTACTCTACGCCGGGCCCGGTTAGTACTGTGACGGGTGACTGCTGCGGGCAGGTAAACCATCTTGGTGCAAAGCCTGCCAGCTAGGTCGACTCAGCCTTCTACCTTCCGTGGGACGGTAAAATGAGTAGTAACTCATTTACATGGGTTACGGAAGGTGGGGACCTTGGTACAGCTGACTGGACGACCAGCCAATCACGCCATGTCATGGACCCCTCGTGGTAGTGGCAGATGACGAAGTTGTCCAACGAAGACTTGGCAGTCTACATTTAAAGAAGACTTGGTTGGCTGAGGAGTTGATTGGAACAGCGTCCGGGCTGTGGCTACAAACAGAAGCAGATGGCGAACTCTTGCTGCCCATTGTCATGTCAAGGACTGGAGGATCTAAGTGCTAAGTAATGCAGCACCAGCAGTAACGAACAGGTAACGAACGATCAGCAATGTAATAATGACAATTATGCATTCAGATCAGCGATCTAAACATATCAATTTTTGTGTAAGATTATCAGATCACCGATCTAAGAATTGTGACTGTGCATTTGTGCTTATGTAAGTAGATTCATGATGGGGTGCTATCGTTATGCATAATGCAGCAGGATTTATTATTTTTTTATTGGGTTTAGAGTTATAGCTATGGCTAGGATTAGTGTTAAGGTTTTGGATTACGGTTAGGATTAGGCTTAGGGTTAGGGTTAGTGTATCTGACAAAATTATGTGAGGTGGTGTGTAGCTCTTAATAGGAACCCCTTTACACAGCTGCTAAGCATCACCTGAGATATGGGATCACACAGTGTTACCTGCCACCTGACAACAGGTGAATGCGCCCTGCCTTAACCCCAGCCAGCCAGACCGGTACTCGATTTACCTATTCTGGAGGGATGAAAAGCTGAGTTCAGTGAGTTGACATTGATGTTAATTCTATACCAAGATAGTTTACCTGTCCGCAGCCACCTGTCCAAGTAGTAACCATGCACCTAATAAGTTTCCTGAACGAGAATCGAACCCACGACCATTTGATAGTTAAACCCGACACTATACCGTTACGCCATATAAATGGGTGTAATCGACGCGTTTCGGTCGTATTAGATACAAGAAGAAGAAGACATTGGTGATGTATTGTAATCGACTGATACGAGTCTGCAAACTTGGCCTACTGCACGTAACTAGTGATGTCCTATTAAGGTTGAGGTCGTCAGCTGACCAGCTGCCATGATGGCATGTGTTTGTGGCATCCGCAGTCCTCAGCCCTTACCGCAGCACGCCAATGCTGGCAGACTATACCTGAAGTGTCCAAGATTCTCAGATCAGCAATCAGAACGTATCACAGACTCACAGTACATATAATAAAAGGGGAAAGGGCTTATAGAACATGCCCCAAATTCGGACTGAGCATTTTTGTCCTCCAGTATGCGTAAAGGGGCAACAATATCGTCACATCAAATTAATATTTCTTCGTTACCAGCCATGTCTTTAAAAGTCTGAAACGGATATTCGATGAAACGTAAAAGAGAAACAGTAAATTTCAACTTTTTTAGCGATTCACTACACGTAGGTCAGAAGCAGGTCAACGTGACCTACATAATGGCTCCAGGTACTTCCGGGTTTGTGCGATTTAATTATAAGGCAAATTATACGGATGCAGGCAATCTTGCACCGCCGCCACCGAGTCATGCACCGCGTCAAGGAGCAGAGATATATGCGGAATGCGGATCCTGGAATTTTGCGTCCGCACATCTCTGTCAAGAAGGATCCGACTATATCGTGAGATTTTGGCGCTATATTACTTACTTTCTTTCTTACAATGTCATAAACATCCGAAGTCACAGTCACAGCGACGTTTACTGATAGTGGTCCGTACTCCGTAGCCCCAAAATTTGCATGATGCATTGCGGTCACACTGCATCAGTAGAATGGTCACTGTCAACAGGCTATCGACATTTACCAATGATTTACATTTGCCTCTATTGCGACCCTCTTTTCACTTGCCAAACAGGGGTACCCCTTTCCCAAATACTTGGGTTGCAAATTGCGGCCAAACCGCTGCAAGTAGAAATATGGTCATTATTGGCAACCTATAAAAACTTACCAACGTTCTATGCCAATCGAACGGCACAACTGTCGATCCCTATACAGACTTGCGCTCTACCAAAACCAAAACAGAGGTCTCGACCTTCGCGGGTCTTCCTAAAAATGCAAGTCCCCAAGCAGTACGGTCGGCTATATTGGCGACAGCTAGGCTTCTTGTAGCTGAAAGTCGCTTTAAATAAATGCAGCATTTAAACTGCTGTTGACCACTGTCCTGACTCTGTAGTCGGGTCACAATTTCTGCTGGTGCGACGCTTCCCTGCGGTCCAAAAACAGCGTAAATTGACTCGCGAGTTATGCAGAACACTTGTTCGAATTTGCAAGATGAGATTTTGGGTTTAGTCTTTAAGTTTTGAAATTACAGTCAAATAAAATACTAATTTTGCATGCAACTTTCAGACTTCAATACAATCTTCGCTAATAAATAAATCGCACCATTTCATTCTCTCTCATTTCCACCTACTGTTTTCTTATTTTCTGAAACGCCTGCAGTCTTTTTCCACTTCACGGCAGATTGGCGCTAGCGTGTAATCGTTTGTTGCTATAACGGCGCAAATGGATTCGTTTCCGGCAAAACCCAGAAAAAGCTAGAATCAGGAAATACGTCAATCACCGGCTTGTTACCCGCGCCATATGTAATTAATAGCAATGGCGAAGGTTGTCTGATATGACGTACGTTGCGACACGGTGGTCAAAGCTGATTTGGGCTAGCTCGTAAATTTGGCTATTACACGAACAATCTAAGTATCTTCGCTCTTTGCACGCTTAACAACATCGATGTAGGCAGTGTCAGCGCCAAGGGGGTCCAGGGG
>Ga0056128_1001997_pt1 | contig 23772 bp, 14 predicted proteins | sample WorMetLIZISLAND2_FD_71113 | JGI IMG/M metagenome (GOLD analysis project Ga0056128, IMG submission 71113) | Marine gutless worms symbiont microbial communities from Max Planck institute for Marine Microbiology, Germany - Olavius geniculatus... ... | reverse complement strand
TATACAGCTGCTACGTCAGTCCAATAAAAGGCTCCTATATCACTGTATGTAGAGGAAATCAGACACTGTAAATGCTAAATTTAGTCAAATCAACAGTTCTAAAATCGATGACTATAAACGTTAAATTCAATCTAATAAAAAGAAAGTTCTTTATGTTGCGGCAGGTCGCGACATTATTACCTTTATTCAGACATTTTCTGTTTAGCTAGAACAGCCAGGAATATTCTACCTACCAGCATGGAAGGCTGTTATGGTGTATAATAATTTTATTGCTCTCACTGTCAAAATTTACTACGTCGTTATTTTTTTTTAGTTTACTATTATTATTCTTGTTTCCAAATTTTGGAGTAAGCGTACGTGTGCTGTTTTTGCTGTTTTGACTGTCGCAGAAAACTTTTCACTGCTGGATGCCCGACTGTCGTCACTAACTGAACAATGTATAGAGCAGTTGGCCAGTCAAGGATTTGCCAGGTAATTTTGGTCATTTGTACATTTGCTTGAAATGCTTTAGTTTGATGTATTGAACTTTGTAATGCTTTTGACAGTACCATACTTCTTTTAGCATCTTCATTGGAAATAATGCCAAAACATGCAGCACATAACTCGCAACGTAAACAGCCATAGTCAGGTGTTATTTTTATTTTTGTTTATTTTGTCATCTGTACCAAGTTGGATGTACGATAGAATAAGTATCCAGTTTGGAATATATTTTGCTGCAGCTGTTAAATTTTGAGGGTCCTGGCTTAACCAGGAGTTACTATTGGAAAATTGACCGGCTAAACAGAAATTGTAAATAGTGGCAATGGTGAAGGTAAAGTGTGCTTGTGTTTTCATGTGCCAAAAAACATATTATAACAGAGCACTTGATGTAGCTTGCTGGGCCTGACGAGGCTTGTATCAGTCTGTATACTGACTCTTGATTTGTTATCTGTGGTCACTGCGGAATAGAGGATAGTCTGCAAACTGATTAAATAGCAAAGTAGGCTTTCACCTTGTCATGCACATCTGCACCAGTTGATTTCAATACACCCGTCCAGCGTTTTTTGTTGCTGACCCAACTGTCTTGGTGCCCAAGGACATTTATTTCTATTCTCAGAGTACTAGCATGTCCAGCATGTTAGAGGTTAACTATGAGAAAACACTATATAAATTGACTGTAGACATTTGCTAAAACTATCATAATAAAAGCACTGACTGTTCTTTGTGTGTATGTGTCAGGGAACACATCATAACAGAACCATATCTGCACCTGCGTTATGAGGGTACCGACTGTGCGCTGATGTGTACAACAGTGACGGACAACTCCGAAATGTTTGATTTTATGAAACACAGCGACTTTGAAACCGTATTTATCAACAGGTTGCGCTATGATTATGCGCATTAAATTCTCTGTTTATTTGTACTCGTTTCTGCCTGGGGCATAACAGTAATAAGCAGTGTGATACATTGCAATAGTATTAGTAATTTTCCATGTTTGTTTAACTGACAAACTTTTTATTGATTTCTCTCTAGCTGCTTAGATTTTTTCTTTATCTGACATTTTTTGGGGAACTACTTTATGTCAAACTAGGTCTTGCAAATGAACGCTTTGGAAATTATCTGCGGTTAACTTTGACAGACTGAATTCCCTTCTGGTCACCCAGCCAACATTGTCACAGCACTAGGCACTGTGTTCAGAAAAAAAACACCACTCATGTTTTCTTTTATATCTCTGTGGAAAATGTTCAGATTTCCACAAAATTTTTAGAGAATGTTTAGGAAACAGGCATTCCACCTGTAAAGAAGTTAGTAAAAAGTTAGATATTCTTTGCCACTGGTGACGTCACACTGACGTCATTTTTCCTTGTTTGTAAATTGTGGGTTTTACCGTAGAAGAAAAACATTGGTGACGTGTTAAAACACTCCAATTAGTCATTGTCCTGACTGAACCCAAAAATATGCTAATCTGTCACACAATTATCCATTGTGAAATGTTTTTGTGGTTAATTTTTTTGGCTGAGTGCAAGATCCTCAACTTTGTTGATGTTGACAGGCGTACTTGCACTGCGTCACTGCACAAATGACCACTTGACCGCTATCAGTCAAATGGCTGGATACTGCCGTTCATGTCAATCTTTTTATTTAAACATTTTATTCCATCAATATTCAATTGTGTGTGTATTGTCTGGAAACATTTTGCACAAACTTGCTGCTCCATAACTTTTGCTGACCCACGAGCATTTTATCAAAGGTTTGTCTTCTATGGTAAAACCCATAGATTACAAACACAGAAATATGACGTCAGCATGACATCGTTGGTAGCAAAAAAATCTAACTTTTTATTGGTTTCCTCCTAAACATTTCCTAAAAATTTTGCGGAAATCTGAACATTTCTCACGGAGATATAAAACAAAACGTGAATGGGTGTTTTTTTCTGAACACAGTGTAGAACTACCAATATACCGTGCAGCCTTCCGTTTTAAGTTAACCATTGTCTTATCTTTGACTTTTGACTTTTTGAACTGAAAACTGGCGCAGTGGTTACTTTTGCCTGGAAAACATTTACGAAATTTTTTTCTGCACTTTTTCATTTTTTTTTGAGTTAGGAGCACGTACGGGACAGAGACTGAGAGATGGGCCAGATGCTTATTGTACCGTGCTTGATGTTTAGAACCTTGTTTTTATATAAGCATCTGTCTGTTGAACCAGAGTTGAATGTTGCATGTTTCGTTTGAGCGAATTAGGTCAACTCAACTTTTCATCATTTCGGAGTACCATAGGTAAATTTGCGGTAAACCTTTAGGTTAACTCTTCTGGCTGGGATTGAGCCGGGGCGCATTCATCTGGCCAGCAGTGTTTCATAGCTCTGCAGTTGTTTCTGATAAAGAGTTATGCACATCCTGTTTAACTTTTTTATGCTGATGTACAGGTACAAGCAGGAGTTTGGGTTTGTGATACCTGGCCGTAAGATTCTTGTTGATGACGTGAGGATTCGTGGCATTGGCCGAACTCAAGTCCACATGGAACAAACCATACCACACGCTTCCAGTGAACCTGTCCCTGTCATGGTCTGTGTCTGCCAGCTTTTGTTGTTTTTATCACGTTTACTTATGGGTAATGGAGCATCTTATTATGTTGCGTATCATATCATATAGGCAATCTGTATAGTCGCTGGTCGTGATTATGTAAACTTGGGCAGTATGCCTCAGCAGGGTAGCTTCAGCTGAATATAACAGAGCTTGGTTTGCAGTGTCGTAAATATATTTGTCACTGTTGCTGCATTTTCAGGAAACTGAAGTATATTTTGAGACAGGATACGAAAAGACGGGTGTGTTTAAACTGGAGAGTCTCGCAGCAGGACATCGTATCGTAGGCCCAGCGATTATTATTGACAAAAACAGGTACAGCATTGATTGATATGAAGTTTGCATTTGTTAAGCTTGGTTGCCAGTTTTGCTGTTGACTTACTGTTGTACTGCTAAGATGATTTAATAGCTGATGTGTTCTTCAAACTGACATCATCAGTGGTGGTATTGTGAACAAAGCTTTAGCAATTTTGTCACAGTTTTGTGTTTACAGCAAACAGACTAACAGTTAAATGGTTGCTTGTAAAATTTAAGTCACCAACAGTGTGTAAAATTTTATCAGAAATCTGCAGTACACTGAAATTTTCAAGTTTAATTTGCATGTTTCACAGTCCAGTCAGATTAGAAAAAGCAAACAGTCTGTGAACATCCTGCTTTTTCTCTTATAGGGAGCATCTGGATAATCTGTCAAAAACGTAGAAAATTGTTATAAAAAAGGCTGTATTTTGTGTGCTGCATTTACACTATTAGTCAAAAACACACGTGTATTTTTGTGATAATTTTACATCATTTCTGCATTTTGGGCTCCTGATAGAAGCAGGGTTTGTTCATTCATGTTCTTATCAGCACAATTCTGGTGGAGCCAAGCTGCGAAGCCACAGTTACTGATACTGGTGATATCTCCATTCAGGTATTAATCAGCACTAATAATCTTTCTGTTAATTTATAATTTAGTTTTATTACAAGTCTATATTAAGAAAAGAAAACCTGCAAAACCCGAGGTTTAGGCTGTGCATAATGCTGCGTTTGTGGAGCTGAAAATTTGCGCATTGTTTGTGGCTTTGAAAACTTGAGTTTAGATTACTGGTAAGCTTATGTACTTTTCAGTTAATGTTTCAAGAACCAGTACTGCATTTTTAGCGTTGAATCAGTCTCAAGACCAATAAATAGCATGTGGTAAGTTGAAAACAGTTATTGTGGCATTCATTTACTGTGAATTATTGCATCTTTGTTATGCTTTTTTTGTGAGAATTAATAATTTTTAATTTCTTGACTACCTTTATGTATTTAAATTATATATAAAAAAGTGCAAACAATTTATTTAATGTTGTATAAGCGATGATATAAAACAGCAAAAATCAAAAAGTATAAGCACGAAGTAATATATTAGCTTAGACATTTAATCTGTCCTCAGTAGCCAGATAAAAAAATGTCTAAGCTAATGCATAATCTTGATTGAGCCCAAATTTTTTTGGTGGTAGGCGTCCACGCACGCCATTGAAATTTGGTGACGATCGGTTCAGGGGTTTTGGGTTAGCTGAGGGTCAAATTTTGCCTTTTCCCATAGACTTTGAAGGTCATCCTTACAACACTCACACTACCGTGTGAGGTGTGATGATACTGATAGATAGGTGTTGGAGCAAGTCGGTGTATTGGTCTGGAGCTTGATGCTATTCAACTCTCAATCTTCTCTCATCGCTTCATGAGTACGGCCGAACAGATGGGCAGGTTCGTATATCTAACTTTTGTGTTTTCTTTTTACATTGTTCCTCCGCTGGCAGTCTTTAAATGTCAGCTTCAGCCATTTCATGTTTGATTTTTTGTTTCATCATTAAGGTTTTGTCTACATGTGAAACTAAAACTTGCATGCAGCTGCCCAAAACTGTCTTAAGACTGCATTTTTGGTTGAATTAAAATAATTTTGTTTTTTGTGCCAAATTTTTCATGGAGATGCTCCTTATTATGGAAAAACGCATATGAATACTGGCATTTTCCAGATATTACATGAGCTATGTAGTGTGTTCGCGTATTCTCTGTGACAGAATTCGAAATATTTTTGTACAGAGTATTACAGAGAACATCCATATCTACCAATATCAAGGTTTGTATGATGTGTATGTCATATACTTCAAGTATAATACGTAATATACTTCTAGTAGTTTATTTATTGTTTGTTTATCCATTCATTTGTTGTTGTTTTTAGATTATATTTTGCGTATGATGTCACGGTATTTGTTGTTGTAATCTGTTTTATTGCTTCAGTGCTCAGGTGCAATGTGTAAAAAGTCTTGCTCCAACAATTTTTAGGAGTTTACTTTTGGAAGTAGCTCGCCTAATCTGGAGTAACGTCAGATATTTTGCACACTTTGTAGACGTGTGTTTTGCAGCTACAAGTTCAAAGCTGTGTAACAGCCTTACAGTTTATACGAGACAAATGAAACTAAGATTAACTTTGAAGAGTTTAAATGGCTACTAAAGACATATTTGTTTAGATGTTGAGAACATTGGATATCCTGGCAAGCTGTAAAATCTTGCTTTTGATTTTCTTACTTGCTTACTTAAATGAGTCAGAATGTTTGTGTGTGTGTTTGTACAGGGTGGGCCAAAAAACGTGGTACTTTACTTTTGTTCATATCTTTGTCAATTATCGATCAATTTTCAAAATTATTTTACTGGCAGACTCTGCAGACAATTTGCAATAACGTGATTATTACGTATTTCGCCACACCATAAATGCGTCTTTACACTACCTTGTGAAATATCAATGAAATATGCATACATCATGATAATAACAAACATTCTGGTAAAATTGAAAAAAAATTTCACATCAACATTGCAGTAAATGGTCTGTATAACACTAAACTGTGTGGGTATAACACAGTCTAGTGTCATACAGATCATTCATCGTAATGTTGGTCTGAAGAGTTTTGTTCATTTACCTTAATTTTTCTTATTATCGTTAGTTTTTGCTTACATTTATATTTCACAAGGTAGTGTAGAAACGCATTTACCATGTGGTGCGATATATAATAATGAAATTATTGCAAATTGTCTGCAGAGTGTGCCAGTGAAAGAATTTTGAAAATTTGTCAATAATCGGCGAAGAAACTGACAAAAGTAAAGTGCCACGTTTTTATGGCCCAAGGTGTATTTGTGCAGGAAAGGTTGGACTTTTCATGTGCAATGTTTGGACCTAACGGTGGTTTGGTAGCCAACGCACCACACATTCCAGTCCATCTCGGTGCAATGCAAGAGGCCGTTCAGTATCAGGTCACTGGATTTGTTATTAGCGCAGTGCAGTTTATGTCTGTCTGTTCACTGTATGCATTTAGCATATGGCATTAGTATTTTCAATATTTATTAAGGTTAGCCACTGTCTTCAAGAAAACAAATAAAGACTGTTAGGATAGTGTTCGGCTGCTACTTCTGATATGTTGTTAAACATATGAAACATACATAGAAATTAGGAGTGTGTAAATTAATATTTAATCGTGCAAGTAAGTGTTAGGAAATTTTACCAGATGTTAAAGGTTAAGTGTGAAATTTTGATTGGAATGGGTCACAAGGAAAAGCGATCTGAATGACTGAGTCAGATTTATGAACAGTTATTTTTTTAGTAAATAAGGATTTTTTTGTGTCAGACAAGTCTAGATGAAAAACACTCAGTATTTACTAACAGGTCTCACTGCATTAATGAGAGCTTTTAGCTGTATAAATGAAAACACCTCTCCAGCAGTCTTTATTTGTTTTCTCACAGATTTTAGCTGTTAGTGGCTTACCTTGACAAATCTTGAAAATTTTTTGAAACTGATTATTTACATAAATGTGTTTAGGTGGCTGTATTGTTGCTCCGCAAAATAAAAAAAATATTTGAAAACTTGCAAACTTAACTTACTTTGTCAAAGATCAACTTTGAGTTTCAATGCATCGTGGCACCACCACTGGGAAAGTGCACCGGGTGGTCGCTGATCTTTGGAGCAAGCCAAACAGCCGGAGCCTCAGATCTGGCTAAACTGGTTTGGGTCTGCTATAGCAAATGGCCGCCATAGCGAGGGGCCACTAGCCGAGCGACTGACGACCTCGTCCGTAGCTTCACGGATCGCCAATCGACCAACTAGCTCCTCAGGTTTACTAAGTAGACTGTCACGGGCAGCCGTTGGCAATTTTTGTAGTTACATGCACTGCCGTCAGACTTACTACCTATATTGTACACTAATTTATGTCGTCACATAAATTTTTGAAAAATGCTAACTTTAACCCGATTCCTAACCTTAACCTTAACCCTAAACCCAGGCCCGTCAAGAGGGTGGGGTAGAGGGGGTAAGCTACCCTGGGCCCCGCGACGTCTGGGGGCCTCGTCGTCGCTCAGAAATACAAAAATACACCAGAATACACTATTTTGAAAAGAAAAATTTGAACATTTTCTCCCCAGAGGGGCCTCACGAAAATGTTGGGGGGGCGCAAGAATGTTTCCCCGGGCCCCACTGTCGCTCTCGATGAGCCTGTCTAAACCCATATCCTAACCCTAATCTTAACCGTAACTGCAAGCGAAAACCGTAATTTTAATATTAAGCACAAAATCGTACTTCATTACATATGAAATTGTCGCCGCCTGGTGAATGTGAATGTAAAGCGTAATAATGCATCTGTCGACGTGAATTTTCGCTATGGCGGCCCTTCGCTATAGCAGCCCATTACCGCTAAACTGACACCCACAGTATTGCAGGTTTATGAGATGTTACGAGGTATTTGTCATACAGATGAAGGTTCTTGGAGATGGCATCAGTGAAGGTGATGTTCTTCTGAGCAATCATCCTTGTGCTGGTGGCAGTCATCTTCCCGACTTAACCGTTATCACACCAGTCGGTGCAAGCCAGTGTTTATGCTTTACACTATTCTGTCTTTGCTCTGCTTATATAACATAACATAAACGTACTATTGCATTTGCATATGTTATTCTTTATAAAAATGCACGAAAAAAAATAATAATTTTTTTCGTGCATTGTTATAGAAAAATGTCAGTAAAGTATACCATCATTATTTGAGCTGATTTGTTTTTTTGCTGTTGGTGATGCTATTTTTTTATTATTTTTTGGGCCTTATTCATAGATTTCTGAATTGTTTATTAGACTCTTGACTTTGTTTTTGAGTTTTTTTTATTTAGCTGCAATTAACATGTGCTAGCTTAGCTACAGGCTATTGTTCATAGTGAAATTTTGTATTTCCGAATTTGCTTTGAAGTTTTTTGTTGCATTTATCATTACTGGTAACTGAAACATTTTCATAGTTACAAAACGTACTGAATTACTGACATAAGGCATGGTTTTTTGGTTCCTGCATTATGATTTCATTTTCTTGTTTTTTTTACTATATGCATTTTGTTGTGAATAAAGGTTATATATTACACTATGTAGGTATTCACAAGTGGTCAGTCGAGGCCGGTGTTTTTTGTCGCAAGTCGTGGACATCATGCTGATATTGGTGGTATTACTCCGGGCTCTATGCCTCCACATTCCAAGTCAATCTTTGAGGAAGGAGCCGTGTTTAAGTCCTTTTTCCTTGTGAAGAACGGAGTGTTTCAAGAACAGGGTATAATCGACCAACTTCTAAGATGTGATTTAAATCCCTGGATTTGCAGAAATTAGAATCTGCTATGTAATGATCGTTATTTTATTAATTTATTATTATTATTTATTAATCTAATAATCTTGGATTGCACAAAATACCAGCATATTGCAATTAGTAAGAGGCAAGCTGCAACCTCTTTACTCTTTTACAACATGTGATGATGACAGTGATGACAGTTTTGCTATTTGGCTGTCTGAGAGATCCAACTCTTTTTGTTGGCACTTTTAAATGCTACTGAAAGACTCTCGAGATTGCTCTTTTACTAACATCGATGCTACAGTTGTGTGGCAAATTTGAAACTTGTTGTGCTTGTATAGTAGGTTTCTTGTGTAGTGTATTGTGGTAGTGATTTTGCTTAGTTGGTAACGTTGCTGCGTCGATCCTGGTGGTTGACCATTGACAGGCAGGTAAACTATCTCGGTATGTAAGCAGCCATCCAGGTTAACTCAGCCTGGCCATCCGTCTGTGGGTATGTGCAATGACTACCGGCAAAGTCTTGGCATAAACAGGCACACTAGCCCACCCTGTATCCATGGTCTTGCAAGATCAACTGGTATCTTCTGACTGAGGACTAAGGAAACGGATATCAGTTTTACGGGTCAGAAAGGACGTATTGTATTGTATGGTGTGGCTATTGTATTGGTGTGGTTGTTTTAGCGTTGACCGAGGCGCTGATGGCACCAGCTCAATACCCACACTGCAGCGGCACACGTAATCTACACGACAATCTCAGCGACCTTCGCGCTCAAGTTGCTGCCAATCAGAAAGTCTGCTTACTGTTTGCTCCTCTATTGCACTGCTTTGTGTTTGTTTTGTCTTAAGTCTTTCTTGACCCAAGCATTTTGTCTGCACTGTTGGTGATTCTTCTCCATGCATCTATCTTCTGCTGCCTGTCTTCAAATTGGTGTCCCTCATCTTCATGTAGTGATGTTGTTCAGCCGGTTGACTTTTGTTGTTGAGCATTTTACATTAGCCTGCACTATGTTCAAATGAGATCATTTATGCCGTGTTCGAAAAAAATATCCCGAACATTATCGATTGTCACTTGAAACAGGAATATCCAATTTTAATAATTTTTGGTACGACGATTTCTGGCACAACTAGTCATCGAATGAGCGTTTAATATTTCACACCACCCAATGTCTACTTTTGCACTGAGGAAAAAGGAACCAACAAAATATGAGTTAAAGTGAACAAAAACACGTCAAAAAGCATCCCTAACATTATCGATTGTGACTTGAAGAAGGATTGACAGATTTTAATAATTTTTGGTACAAAACATTTCTGACACTACTTGCCATCAAATAACCATTCTAGTTCTTACTTTACCAAATGTCTGCTTCAAACTCAAACAAGCAAAATAGGATACAAATGCAATATTTCTTTCATTTTGTTTTCTCAGATAATGCAAAAGCAGACAATGGATGCAGTGCAAAATTGGACGGTAATTCAATCGCCAGTAGTGTCAGAAACATTGCTGCCAAAAATTATTAAAATCTGATAATCTTACTTCAAGTTACAATCGAAAATGTCTGGGATGTTTTTTTCAGACGTGTTGTATAAGTTACTTTTTTCAGTAGTTGTTTCATGGTTTTTTTTCTTTTTATTTTGTAGCTGTGTATTTTCTTAGGAAAAAGAACTTTCTTTCTTTGTGTTTTTCTTATTGTGCTGTTAAATAAGTTTTTTCTTTTGACCTTGTTTTACCCATTACTTTCTCAGACGTCAAAATCAAACCAAATTTTTTGTCATCAGACAACTAATAGACCTGCACAGGGTACAGGAACACGATGTTAAACCAATACAATTAGCAACTTTGGTAAAACAACCTCAGTTACTGACCAATTATTAAACGGAAACATCTTAAGTGGAATTCAGTTTATGTGCTGAGTATCTGTTGATTCCACGTGTGGTCAGATTGAATGACTGTCAGATGACTGAAACGTTTCAGCATTGGTTTTTTTTGCAGGGAATTGGCTTGATTCAAGATCTAATAATGGAATATGGTCTGGACGTTGTGCAGGCTTACATGAACCACATTCAGGTATATTTCTAATTATTTTTGTTTTCACTTTGACTGAGTACCAAGTTGATTTGCGTCATGTTAGCAGCATATTCTTCTGATAGTGCTTTATTGCTAAAAATGTATCTAAGAATGTTTTGCTTTTTTGTGATTAAATTTTTTTGGATGTATCAATTTTTATGTTTGCTCACTCTTTCATTACATGATTGATTTGTTACATGATCCACATTAGCACAGAAATCTAAGATGTATATTAACTTACCAAATCACAAATGTTATTTACTGATTTGCTGATGTTTTGGGATCCTATCAGATTCCTCATATCTATGGCAATTCGTTTGCTCTGGCAACATCTATATACTAGTGATGAACAGAAATCATTCCAATGAAGGCAACAGCAGTTGCCAAAACATTAACAAATAAATAAATAATTTGATTATGTGTGTATATATATATATCGGTTTATTGAAAATGGTAACGTTTTAAAAATTTTGTCTTAGCAGTAGTATTTTGTTGTGTCATATGACGTATTTAGTAAATAAATGAATAACTGCTTTGGTATGTTTGTCACAGACTATGGCTGAGGTAGCAGTGCGTGAGATGTTGAAAGAAATAGCAGCTAAGACTTCGGCTTCTCACGGCCATTGCAATTTGTCGGCTTCTGACCTGATGGACGATGGTTCTTGTATTCAACTCACGATCGACATTGACTCGTCACAGGTTTCCAGAATTTATTTGATTTTTGTTATTTATTTTGGTACTTGTTTTTGTACTAATATTGTTTTCGCTGTTTTTTTAATTTTCTTCTCTGTTTTGTTGCTATTGGTTGGCCAAGAGAATTCCTGTACATTAAAAGGTCCAGTGTCTGCAACGTGACAAAGTTAAATTATGTAAAGTAGCTTTGTGAAAGATAGTTGTTAAAGATAACTTGAAAGTATTTGTGTACCTTACATGATTTTACGTATTCATGTACCACTAGCCCTTACAACTACCGTCTGTGACACATTATAAGATATTGCTGGCTACTAGCCATGAGCCATAAAACAGAGTGATAAAACTGTGGCTTCGGCAATTTTTACTTAACACCTTATTGTGTAGTTAATTGTTAAGAAATTTTACTAATTTAAAAAGTTTAATAGCAACAAATTTTGATAGACGTCACGTGACTGAAATGACATAAGAAGGCATCTGAATGACGCATCGACTGAGTTGGATATGTCGTTCGCAATCAGCAACTATTTTTCAGTCCAGAAAATGTGGATATTTTTCCCCATTTCAAACGATAATTCTGGTCTGTATGAAAAACACTCATGCATTAAGAAGCAAGTAGAAAATTGTGACCTCTGCTGAATGCTTGTATGCTGATGTGTTCAGGGGACAGCCGTGTTTGATTTCAGCGGCACAATGCCGCAGGTGTATGGCAACTGTAATGCGCCGCGTGCCGTCACTCTGTCAGCTATTATCTACTGCCTCCGGTGCATGGTCGGACATGATGTTCCGCTCAATCAGGTCTCTAAACCTGCCATAAGTCGCTAGACTGTGCAATATATTGCGCAGTGTGAAACCGCAAACTGTTGTGATGCACTGTTTTGTAGTTCTGTTAAAGTCTATTTTTATGTTGTATTGTTTTATTTTTTTATTTTTCTGTGTGGTATTGTATTTCCGGTTTTTTTTCCAGTGTTTTGAGGTGTTCGCTGGTCTTGTAACTGCAGACTGTCGTGAGGTTATTTGTAAATTATATTTTGTTTTACTGCCGCCAAATTCTGACTCTCGAATAGCCAGTGGCAAATTTAAACAGTCTTCTGTTGTAAGTTTCAAGCTAGTTGGACCTGCTGTGCAGGTTGTAGACATACCAGTTAACCACATGTGAGCTTCATGCCATAGCTCAAATTAGGTCAACTAATTATGCAGAACAAAGCATGATATGAAAACAGATTTGTAATTTTGTGTAGCTTCCGGTTGTGAGATGCAGTGATGTCAAATAAATGTAAAAGACCAAATGCATACAGGATTACTGTAACGTTCTGATTTGGTGTTGAGTGTAGTTCAGGCGTTTTTTGTTGTTATGTGTGCCTGTTATGACTCTTAAAATGGCTTTATCCGTATATGCTGCATATGTATATCAGGTGATGCTTTGTGATGAAATACGGATATGCATAAAACAATTCATAACTTACATATGATTGATACTTATGTAATGAGCTACGTCTGCCGTGCCATGCCGTGCTGTGCTAGGGATGTCTGAAGCCAGTACAAGTCGTGATACCGCAAGGCTGTCTGCTCGACCCCTCGGATACAGCAGCAGTTGTCGGGGGCAACGTTCTGACGTCACAGAGAGTCGTTGATGTGGTGCTCAGAGCCTTTGAAGTCTGTGCTGCTTCCCAGGTTGCCATGGCTACATCGCATTACGTATTTCTTAGCCCAGAGTGCTGGCTTATGCAGTTAATCAGTTAGTTAATTTTGTTAGTGTATTGGTGCTATTGTTTTGGCTGGCACTGAGCTTGATAAAAGCATTCCGTGTTACTCGAGAAGTTTCACAGGTGGGATATCTCTTCTAGTGCCTAACCTACAGCATTAATGCACTGAAGATAGCAACAGTAGTAAGAAGAAGAAGATTTTTTTTAATATTTGTTTACCGAACAGTTATTTCCAAAGTAAGTGAAGATTAAACCAGTTGTCCAAATTCCTACCTATCTAGCTGAATCTGAAATAACTTTGGCAAAAATTGCTTCGAGGAAAGTAAATAGAAAGTGGTAGAAGCAACAGCAGTGTAATCAGAAGAACTCAGTAAAAAATACTTAATTAGCAGTAAGAAAGAATAACTTTGCACTCTGATCTAGTAATAGCGGTGTGTTGTTGTAAAGGGCTGTATGAACAATGTGACGTTTGGTGACGAAAATATCGGCTACTATGAAACAGTTGCTGGTGGCGCCGGAGCCGTGAGTTTTTTATTTTGACGTTTTACTACAACTGCCAGTGCTGGTTGGCATTTATACCATTCACAGGATCAGGGTGTACGTAGGATGTGTTGTCATCGACTTCATCATGTAGCATAATGGCCCAGCTGGAGCGTTTGCCGTTTTCATGATTTCTCACCTGTAGGGAATACGATCATGCGCTATCTCATGCAGATTCTATCAGGCTTGCCGTGGATATGTATATTTATGGATATCCATGGATATTATGCTGCCGCATCTGTAATTAAGCTGAGTACTTATATGCTTCGTCTCTGTAGAATATTTCCCTCTCTGTCGTGTTTACACTTCGTTTTCTCGTCCATTCATGCTGTTGAGTCAAATGAATAATCAGCGACATCAACACGTCATTATTTAGTTAGAATAAGTTAATTTATTAGCACTATAGCAGCAACAGATCTTGAATCTTTGGTGCTTTGATGTTGTTGACTAGGCAACAAAAGATTCATCCATATGTGATTTTTAAAGAAAAATTTATCGAATGGTAACAAAATTACAAACGTTTTTTGGTTACTAACATATTTATGCTAGTGGAAAGTACAAACCAAGGGTCATTCAAAAGCGCCCACTCCCCCCTGTACCTATAGGCATACATGAATGCAACCTGCGTTTTGGAAAACAAATCCTAGCTGCTGCAGAGGTGGGCCGACTGTACCGCCTATATCCGAAGGCCAGCGTCCGACTTTGGGTCGCGGAAAAAAGTCATTACCCAGAGTGTCTGCAGTTCCGTACACGCTATTGTGACGCTGCTATATAGAACGCTAAAATCAACACTAGGACAAGATAGTTATTTTGGTGCACATAGGTGACGGCTGCAGGCACCAGCATTGCGTTCAAAATTGCGGCCATAGCCGACCCTTACGGCCTACCGTTTAGCCACAGCACATGCATGACGAACAGACAGACGGCAGACAGATGGATGACATATCGTACCCAAGGCTTGACCCAACGGTTGGCCAGAACAATGAGAGTTAAGTGTTTTCAAACTTTTGTGAAAATCTACACAATTTTATTAAGATTATATTTCAATGCAACTGTGTGTTTAGTTTTTTTTACTCTTGTTTATTTTTACCTCCACCAAGGAGGTAATGTTTTTGCCAGACTTTGTTTGTTTGCCTGTCTGTGTGTTAGCAAGATAAAACAAAAAGTTCTGAAAGGATCTTTCTGAAATTTTGAGGCAATGTTGGGCATGGCAACAACTACAAGTGGTTCAATTTTGGGGGTGATCCGGACAGAAGCCTGGAATCTGGAAAACTGTGAAATTTTCGTTAACATTGCTTTCAATGGGGCATAAGGCAAACCGCTGCCAAACCGAATATGGTGCTGCCACCTGACGAACAACATGGCCTTGGCGGAGGTGTGCGGGCTCTGGCTGCTTTAACAATTTCAAGAAAGAGATATTTGCGTCATGCTTTTTTGGAGAGGAGAATAGGTGCTCTTGCACTGCTGTATTTTGCGAAAATTTGGGGCTACATGTATGCAAGATAGGCTTCTGTGGATGTGGGTATGGATATGGATATGGATATGGATATGGATATGGATGGGAAATATCATATCCGTGGCAAACCTGGATTCTATTGTTTGACGTTCCGCTTGACAGTCTGGAATTACGTTTGTCGAGGACGTGCGGTATTGTTGTAAAATACGAAAATATATTGGTTAGAAGCTAAAAGGTTAAAGCTTGTCAAAGTTTTGCGGAAAACCTGTTGCTACCAAGGTCAACTCAGCCTTCCATCCCTCTGGAGCTGGTAAATCGAGTACCATCTTGCTTGTGTAGTGCCTGTGTAGTGCCTGTGCCATTTGCCTGTGTAGTGTCACAGGTAACACTGTGTGATCACATATGACAGGTGACTCTCCGCAGGTCTGCCATAGCTCTGCGATGGGTTTTGCCCTAATGTTGCTAGTGATGTGTAGGGTCCCACGTGGCACGGACGCAGTGGTATTCACACTCACATGACCAACACGCGCATTACCGACCCGGAGATTCTTGAGAAACGGTATTTATTATTATCTCTCATTGCCATCGCTGTCCACTGAATGTTGTTCATAATTAAGCAGTACATCTTTTGTTATTTGCTGAATTTTTGGATCTGCCAAATCAACACGTCAATCAACGTGCCAAGGCAATAATGAATTATTTTACATTAAAAAATAACGCAATTGGTAATTTTAATGTGTTGACAAAAATTACTTTGTACAGATGTGCTTGGACGTTAACAGAAGTATCAGGGTCAAAAACCAGCTGACCTGTCTTTGGAAACAAAACCCAGAGTCTTACTTATTTTTCTGTCACCTGCGATATTTGTGCTGTGAAGTTTAGGTTCTACCGTCAACATATCATTTTAATTTTTGACATCTAATTGCTAATACACCGTGGGCCATAAAAACGTGGCACTTTACTTTTGATTTTCAAAATTATTTCACTACCATGCTCTGCAGACAGTTTGCAGTAGTGTGATTATTATATATCCCGCCACACAGTAAATGCATCTCTACACTACCTTGTGAAATATAAATGTGAGCAAAAACTAACGATAATAACAAAAATTTAGGTAAATGAAAAAACAGTTCAGACCAACATACTAGCAACACTAGCAACAATACCAAAATGTTTGTTTGTTATTATTGTTATATATGCATATTTCGTCGATATTTTACAAGGTGGTGTAGAGATGCATTTACGTTGTGGTGGGATGTGTAATAACCACGTTATTGCAAATTTTCTGCGGAGTGTGCCAGTGAAAGAATTTTGAAAATCGATCAATAAATTGGCAAAGACATGGACAAAAGTAAAGTGCCAGGTTTTTGGTTCACCCTGTACATTGTGGGCCATCGTTTAGCAATATGACTGTATGACAGCCAATTGCGTCATTTGGTGACGTCTAGCTATACCTGCAGCTCAAAACTGATATGTGTTAAAACCATGATGAGCGTGCAATTAAATTTGTTCATCATGTAACTTGATGCAGATAAAACATGAAGCGCAGCTACTTTTTAGAAAACAGGTCAGCAGTTGCATGAATTTAGTTTTGTCACAATATTACTTTTAAGAATTTTTTATACTTGTTTTTATATGCCACATTTGGTATTTTCAGCAAATCTACGCCTACCTAGGAATGGATGCACGCGAATGCAAACAGTTTTTTAGCAGTTTTTTTTCTTTTCTAAAGAACTCCCACAATTATTCACATAAAGAGTACACAGACAGAAAGTGCAGTCCATGCTGAAATTTTTTGTTGGAACTTTGTACGGTAACAATGATTTCTAAAGGTTCCGACAGTATCGCGACCGACGGCACGAAAAATCGCCTTTTTTGACCACCGCGCCATCATTTGACGCTTTTCGGTCTCTGCAGAGAACCCCCGCGAGTATCCGCATAAGTTTTGTGTCACCGGAAACTATGGAGTGCGTGTTTTGTTCATACAGGTATCCGGTGGTTCTAAAGCAGTTCAGCCTGAATGCAGCATCCGGAGGCAAAGGTCGGTACAACGGCGGTGATGGAGTTATTCGTGAGTTGCTCTTCCGTAAACCGATGACGTTATCAGTTCTGTCCGAGCGACGTGCTCATCAGCCGTATGGACTGCACGGTAATCTTGTGTCGATAATCTGATTGTACGTTTAATGCATAATTAAATTTATTGAATTTTTTAGCTCATCGATTTGCTTGTGTTGTAAGAACTTCTGGTCATTGATTCTTTATTTGGGTTTCAATCATAGCAATACTTTTGTATTATATGCTGAAAAATGCGTAGGCAGTGTTGGGCTGTCGAAGCGCTTCTGATTGTACACTGTGTCTCAAAAAAACATCCCGACATTTTTGACCGTAACTTGAAAACCAATTATCAGATTTTGATAATTTTTGGTACGAATATTCCTGACACAACTTGCCATGAAATGACCGTTCAGTTTTCCAGCTCACCCAATGTATGCTTCTGCACTAACTAGGGAAGTCAGATCAAGCGAAATATGTGTTGAAATAAGCAGAAAGCCTGAAAAAACATCCCCGACATTATCGATCGTAACCTGAAGAAGGATTAGCAGATTTTAATAATTTTTGGCAGAAATATTTCTGACATCACTGGCTATTAAATAAGTGTTTTAGTTTCCACCTCACCCAATGTCTGCTACTACCTGAGGAAATCAGAGCAAGCATAATACGTGTTAAAGTGAATGAAAAAACGTCAATTAATTCCATCTATTTTAATCTATGGGCCCCAACAGCCGGTCTATTACAAGGTTTGACTGTCATGCAGCTGTGTGTCTACCAGATGAAGTTTAGGACTGTTTGTGAAGTCAAGAAGCGACTGGTACAGCTTGGATTGGTCTGGAGCAGAACATTATCAATACTGCAGTCAATGAAGGAGAAAGCGTCTCCTTGCCTGTGTTTGCATAGTGGGCCAACACTTTAGGCAATTTTACTGCAGGCAGTTAAATAATGGACAACTGGATGAAATGTCAGCCAAAGTGTCAGAAATGTAAACAAAATGTGTTTTACGCGTTATGTTAATTAAGCAATCACATTGCATTGGATAAAAAAGTAATATTTCGCTGGTTGTGTTTTCCCCAGGTAGTGCAGAAACAAACGTTGGGTGAGGTGGGAAACTAAATGGTCATTTGATGGCAAGTTGTGTCAGAAATAATTGTACAAGAAATTATCAAAATCTGATAATTGATTTTCAAGTTACAGTCGAAAATGTCAGGGATGTAACCACGAAATACCGTGCAAAAAAAGTATGAACACTAACTCCAACCAATGATCGTCAACCTAATGCTCATTAGTCAATAGTCATGCTCATTAATATTCATTCACTGACTGTCAGTCACCATCGGCAGTTGGCACTACTGTGACGACCATAGATGACGACTGACGAGGACACGCGCACCCACGCTGGCGCTTTGCTTGCAACAGTGTGAGCACAACACATTGTTTGATTTCATTTTGTCGTTAGACTGCTAAGACCGCTAGCTTATCGGCGGCGGCGGCGACGTGAAACCTTAGCGGTCGGAGACCGCTAACTTAACGGTCGGTTGCAGTCCGAAGCCTTAACGGTGGCAGCGGCGGCGAACGATGGCGGTTCCGGGGACTCCGTAATAGTAGTAGTTTACCTAAATGAGGTTAATTGTGCAATGCATATGCGACTGAGTTATGCTGCTGATATTCGTCGCCAGGTGGCGCTGATGGCAGGCGAGGAATGAATCTGTTAATACACACAGATGGTCGCTGTATCAACCTCGGTGGCAAAGCTTCTGTCGACGTACACGCTGGAGTATGTTGAAAACACTTTCTTTTTCAGTACAGAAATATGTCAGCTCAGTGCCAACATATTGTGCGGTTGTCTGCCCAGAGCTGCTTAACTGGAACTGAAAATTGGGGCATTAGTTACTCTGCCCTGGGAAACGTTTACACACATTTTGGTATTTCTACACCTTTTTTTGGTTTTCGAGTTAGGATCCCGTACGGGACAGACAGACAGATGGACGGATGGGCAAGATTCGAAATGCGACCTGTTAGGACAGCTGCGTAAGAACGTGCATAGGTGCAAGTGGTCTAGTGGTTACAATATCGGACCATGTAACTTTTATGCTGCGGTTTGCGGATTATTTGCAAACACCTTTAGCGAATTGCTAACTACTGTGTGCTGGGGTCGTCTACTCAGCCTCCTACCCTCAGCGGGATGGGAAATTAGTAATGGCTTACAAACTGTAGGGCAAATTAAGGCCTGTTGTGGCTGATTGGGGTGATGGTATGTTTGCATGCTGCACCACGGTTCCAGTCGTTTGTTGGGCAGTTGATGGCCGCAATCAGCCAGCCAGTCGCTAATTCAATCTGTTTAGTAAAACTAATGATAAGATTTTATATTATATTGGTTGTCATACATAGAGCCGAGCGCCAGCAAAGAGCCACGGAGGTCTGACCCTTTTTACTGAAATCTTGGCCCTAATTAAGAATTCACAAATGCTCGGTACTCACTCAGTCAAGCAATTGAAGATATTTCAAGATTGATACAAGGATTATGTGATTAATTGATGCCCGGGTAAAATTTCGTAATCGTGTTGGTTTGTTACAATAGGCCTAATGTAACTGTAAGGGAGCAAAGAAAAATAAGCTACTGGATAATAGACATTGTATGATTCTGTTACTAGGACGTGTTTCGACTGTTAACACCCGGCGGTGGTGGTTACGGTCGTCAGTCGGATTCAGCGCCTGTTAACGTCGATCAACCAGTTACTTAGCAACAGCTTCCAGGATTTTGATACTGTATTAGTTATTATCAATGTTGTGCATTGTGTTGCGCTATTTTTTGTTCATTGTTATGATTTGTCAAATTCGATTGCACATTATTAGTGTCATTAATTAGCACTAAATATTCTTACTAATTGTGACGATATTGTGGACGGTTATCAATAGCATGGACAGTTGAACGACCTTGAAATCCAAAATAGCGGGTATTAGTGAATTTTCGCGATTTCAGGCTGTAATGCACTTTAATGTACACTTTGCAACTTTAAACCGATGCTGTCGCGCGCCTCATCAGCATTAGTTTCTTTTATTTTTTGCCTTATTTATGATTGGCTGCTGCAGCTGCTGCACTGATCTTCTTTATAATGCATTATGTGGTAGAGTTTTGTGTGAATTGTGAATTATATTTCTCACAGTTATTTATTAATTTCATTGACTGATAGCTTCATGTCGCGTGTTGTGATCAGTGAATTATTTTATGCTAGATTTGTGGCTTACAGCTTCTTGTCATAATTGATTAACTAATTATTTTTCTTGGTAGGCCTAATGTTTTTGTGTTAACTGTCGTTGACATTAGGCGTTTGAAATGGATGCGATTGTGATATGAAATGATAGTAGCAATAGTATTTACGGTTTCCATTTTTCCAATATTACGCCTATGCCATTAATCATTATCGTGGAGACTATTCATTAGTGTAATATTTTTTATATCAGTTTTGTTTAATGATAATTGTAATTAATGTACACGCAACAAATACCAGTAATAAATTGTCTGTGTTTAATTTAGCACAAGTATGCCTAGAGCGAAATTTGATGCACAGTGTGCAGCAAACGTGTTCAAAACCACGAGGGTCATTCGATAAATAAATAAGTTAGGCTTACAAAATGACGCCATTTCATTTATTCTTAAAATAGGAAAAATTCGAAATATACATTTTGTAGGGAATTTAACTGTGAGTACCTGATGCGAGTTTTATTACGATGACGGCAATGTGACGTCATTTATAAATATTAAATTGGCGTGCCGTTTTTTGTGAGCAAAAAGACTTCATACAAATCCGATTCACTCTGAGATGAATCCAGTATATGGAGGTACACGTATCTCCATATACTGGATGCATCTCAGTGTTTTATGAAGCCAACAGTACACGTTTGGTGGAAGAAAATGAGCAGAAATTTGCATCAAATACCGAAGTGCAATCAGTCGTTCTTTAGTAGCTTGGACAGCAGCCAGCATCGTTCTTTGCATTGGGAATTCAGTAGCTTCTTGACCGAAGGGACAAATGTTTGAACGAAATCGGACGACATGTTGAAAAATGGTACAATAATGTTTAACATTTAAAGTTGTGACATTAACTTAAGTTTGTTCGTTTTTCCTCGCTCCTATGCTGTTTGTCATTTGTGAGTTATGATAGATTACTGGAGGAGAAAATAATACACAAGTAGACTGTGTTCTGTTAACAGATCATCATTAAAAAAATTTCACCGAATGTTTAGAATTAAATTCCCTACAGAACGTATATTTTGAATTTTTTCCTATTTTAAGAATTAATGGAATGGTGCCATTTTGTAACTTATTTATCAAACGACTCTCGTATCATAGTAACAATTATTGCAAAAACTGAACACCACAAAACAGCGACAATACTAGCATTGAGCACTACGGTAACAGGAAGTCGCATACGCGCTTTTGATTGGTGCCAAAATGAACGACTTTGGATGACCTTGAACGGCCATTACGCACGTCACAGTACACGTGCATTTTAGTGAAACAATGCGAGCAATCGTCTTAATTAAAGCCAGTCTGGCCAAATTGGATCAAATGATTGTTTTTTGATTAAGGTAAGCTAAATCGAAAAAACGTCGGAAAAAACAAGTGCAGCAACTTGCTGGGCCTACGTAATTATAATGATAATGGCAGTGGCACCATAGCAAGTTCTTATCGACTGTAATTAATTATGAGTAGACCTACAATGTGCAGCAAAAAAGTAGCCCCTAAAGTTTTTCGCTGTTTTTTCAGCAACCGTTCGGCATTTTATTTTGAAATTTTATGCATTTATTTCCTGAAATGTTTTACGGCTAACTCTCAAGTAAAATGTAATTCTATTGAAAAATGACCAAGTTATAGATTTTTTAACATGACCGCCTACCGATTTTTAACATTAAAAATTTTCAATCTAAACACCAATTCAATAACATCGTTGAAACAACGCAGTTAACTAATGATCAGATATCAGAATTCCATTGTCACTGTGAATGTTCAAAGTGTCCACCGCCAGCTCCAAGCTCCAACACAAGTTTTCAGTCGCTTAATTTGAAAAGTTTTTCACAGTCTTGTCGATCAGTCCTTGTGGCAAGTTGCCCCAGTTAACTTGAAGCGCTTCCTCGAGTCCGGCGATTGTTTTTGGCTTTGTTTTAAGCTTGCGGCAAGCCTCCAACATTTGCACCTCATACGTGATAGTCCATTGGGTTTATATTCGGCGAATTTGGGAGGCCACTCAGTTGGTCCTTTGTGATGAAATCTGGACAGGTGATTGGTGTGATGGTGCGCCGTCCTGCTGGAAGATGAATCCGGTGGGCAGCCGGCGATTGCTTTAAAAGAACAATAATTTTATAATAATTTATAAACGAAATAAATTACTGTTTATCAAATCGTCACTGTGACGTCATCGGCAGTAATGTGGTAACCGGTTTTTGAATATTAAATAGCATTTTTATCTTGAACATTATTTGATACTGAAAAATCGTTAGACAGTCATTCTAAAAAGTCTATAATTTTGTCGTTTTTCAACAGCATCACGTTTCGCTTTGCAGCTACATGTAGAACGTTTCAGTAAATATAGCTGTAAAAGTTCAAATTGAAATTCCAAAAGGTTGATGAGAAAATAGCGAAAAACTTTAAGGGGTTACTTTTTGCCGCACCATGTATAATGTTAAATTGTACATTTTAAGCGATACGCAGTAATTACTAGCGGCTCTTGTGGTAATTGCTACACGCCAATTCTCATGACAAGAGGCCTTGTTTTGATTAACACTGCATTCACGCGTCCTGTGGAACCATAATTATTTTGTCCGCATTTTGCTAGCCATTCGTTGTCGAGTCGACAGACTTTCATGGTGCGTATCTGTACCTAATAAGTAATATTGGCCCGACATTTTCGACCCGTATTGCTGTTTTTAACGAAGCTTCAGAATTCAGATGTTTTTTTACATATTCCCCCCCCCCCCGAAAATTCGTTTACTTTAGTTTGATCCCGCATTTTGAAAATATGGCCTGCTAGACCTAAATGGGAAATAACAATACTAAGTTACTGCAAAAGTTCGTAGCCTGACACAGATAACTAAAAGATGTAGGTTTTCGCCATAATGTGTCACCCTTCGATACGGACTCCTGCAACTGAGATGCACTTGGTCGCAGACGAGCCGGCGGAAGGGCCCCTGTGCCCCCAGGCCGGGGGCCTCAAGTATGCTCAGGGGCCTCATGCTATGTATGAAAAAATTGTTTTTTTTTTAATATATTCAAAATATACAATAAGTAAACATGTAAAAAGTTTACCCAAAATAAAGAAGTCTATTACTTTTCATTAATGTACAGTAGTCTGTGACGTATTGCGGCCTATTAGACTTCATTTTTACGCGCGAAAGCAGCTACTGCTTTCAGCGCGTCTTAGCCATCGCAATTCTGTCCGTCTGTCTGTCCGTCTGTCTGTCACACGGGTGGATCAGGCAAAAAAGGTCCAAGCTAGGATCTCCAAATCTTCACCATCGGCTGCCTGGAAGACTCTAGTTTCAGGAACCGTAAAGCTTTTTCATAAATTCCAAGGGGGTCACCCCGAACGAGGG
>Ga0056128_1001996_pt1 | contig 23772 bp, 12 predicted proteins | sample WorMetLIZISLAND2_FD_71113 | JGI IMG/M metagenome (GOLD analysis project Ga0056128, IMG submission 71113) | Marine gutless worms symbiont microbial communities from Max Planck institute for Marine Microbiology, Germany - Olavius geniculatus... ... | reverse complement strand
ACTTTTCTAACTTAAATAGCTTTAAACGATCTATTACTTCCACATTCTTGGCTAATTATTGCAAAGTTTATTTTTTCTAGTACACCTATTGTTGTTTTGTGTTACCAGTGACATTTATTGATGTATACTGTTATTTTATTGTGGCATGTTAGTGGCTGCGGCCCTTTGTCATTAAATCAAAATAAAATAAATAAAAATAAATAAAGCAAAATAGGCATGAAGTGGCCATGATCAGCCACCCAGAACTACAGTATACATGCGCTTGCAGTAAAGTCTATAGCATGGTGCAAAACGTAGCGTAGGCCTAAATATTTGCACGGTTTAATTTAATGTAAAATTTCGTAATATTAAATTTAGCTTCAGTAACTTTTTTCAGCTGTTTTGCGCTTACAGCCGAGTTATTCGCCGATGCTTATCGTGCTACGAGGATGTTAGCTGACAAAGTCGCCAGAGATTACGGCCAACAACAAGTACTTGTCAACGAACGACTCAGCGAACTTACGTCTCCAGCTACATCTATGCCTACACGGTATAGGCCCTATAAGCTGTAGCTATGTGCCGAAACGAATAGTATTTTGTGTTTTCGAGTGTAGACGTACCGTAACAAGTATTGTGCATGTCTGACGGTACAAGTCCTTGAAGTTTACTTTTCAAGATTCTTTTCATCCTGGCATACGCTGATATTCATAAGGACTTGAAAGTGCAGTTCTGCTTGATCTCGTTATAAAAATTCTACAAGTATTGTCGGACAAAATTGTTAAGCTATTTCAGCTCAACATCGCGGCATTAGCTGTTGTGAATAACTATAGAACATCGAAGGGTGCCTGTAGCAATTAAAGGCGACGGGATATCCTTTTGCCGAAAGGTTAAGTTAACGCGAGAAGTGAAGAGTTCTTGATAATGGCAAACGACGGATAAGAAAGATGATGTAGATTTGTTTTTTTTCTGGAAAGTTTTTTTGTGGGTGCTTATGCATACGACCATCGATTTCCTAAGAGGTCGATTGGTCGACGGGGCAAACCAACAATCCGCATACCGTACAATCTTTCTTCATATCGATGCAAGTCCATGTCATTGTCATCGTGAAAATAAGCGCCGATTTTTTTCAGTTTGAATTTTTAGCCGACCGTGCTTAAGTAACGGTCGAGCTTATTGTACATACGGTTGTCGTCTGTCTGTCTGTCTGTCTGTCCGTCGTCGTCGTCGTTTGTAACGGATGTCTTGTGGCTAAGCGTTAGGTCGTAAGGGAGAAATTTTTACACGAGTAATTAGCGATATGTTATAAACATAGGCATGGAAAATTTCAGTAATCTAGTGCAAGGGAAACATTTACAGATTTGGGGTTGAATGGAGGGGGTAGGAAAAATGTGCGGAAAACTGGCCATATCACGGAAACGGTGAGAGATAGGGCCAAGGTTACTACTAATCACTAATAGGAAGTGGCATACGCCCTTTCAGATGAGATGAAAATCATTGACCTCGGATGACCTTGAAGGTCACTGACAACCAGTACGGTCGGCTATCTTAGCGACAGCTGGACTTCTTGTTTAAGTCTCTGACAAGTAACGCTTGTAATTAATTTGCGATTTTGAAATTGTTCTTACTGTCCAGACGTATGTCACGTGGTTGCGGACTGTTGGCAGAAACAGCAGTGCTGACCTGGCGGCGGCCAAACCGTCGTGCAGTTCATTCAAGATGGCCGCCTCGATGTCGTCACGTGACCGACGCACGTGGACGGAAGTCAATATGACGTCATCGCTCGACGAGACGTTTTCAGACGTAAGACAAACGCTCAAGCACGCGTCGCGCTTCAGGCGAGTCAATTATCGATATATCTAATATATCCGTTTAACATTTCAGACCATCAGTTCAGTGAATGATCCCTATGACACTAGAGATTATATACAGTGTTGGTGTGAGGTGGTTTTTCCAATTTTACCAAAATGTTTGTTTGTCATTATCATTTTTAATTGTATTTCATTCATATTTCGCAAGATAATGTAGAAACACATTTACGATGTGGTGGAATTATAATAATCACGCGATTGTAAATTGTTTGCAGAGTGTGCCAGTGAAAGAATTTTGAAAATCGGTTAATAATTGGCGAAAATGTGGACAAAAATTAAGTGCCACGTTTTTTATTGGTCCACCGTGTAGTTGGGTACGTTTGCGTCGTTCAGATATCAGTACTTTGGCTCGAGGTCGGGTCTACTGCGCGTCAGTCCAGCACTGTCCGAGAACACAGCCACATCATCCGCTGCGGGTGTCCGGCCCGCAGTGAGTGGCGTAAACTACGACGCGCGTCGACGTCCGTGGTACAGCCGCGCTTCGACGCAACCAGTCAACGCTGTCATCATCATCGATACAAGTGCTTCCATGAACCGATCCAGGTAGCATAATTGCACTATTATACCACTCCAGACAGTGCTGTATCGTACTTTGACCACTCGTGGATCACATACGCGAGCTCGTCGATGCTGCCATCATCGTCATCGATGTCAGCGCTTCCATGAACCGATTCAGATAGTCGCCTTGCCGCCGTATACGATCAGTTTTGTTATTGTTTGTTCATTTAATTTTGAGTGGTTTAGCTCAAACCGTCACGTGCTTATGACGCCTATAGCTGGAATAACGTGGTTTTATTGGACTGCTAGCAGTAACGATGTTAGTCTTTTTACGTTTTTCTACTTGACAATAATTATTATTTTGCTTGGTGTTTTCAGTGAATTTACGAACAAAATTTCCTAACAGAATTTTCTTTTACTAGAACAAAATCTAGTCGGGCGGTATTCCCTCTCAAAACGTTCGGGGGAAACGTCTGGCGGTGCATGGAATAGACCTACACCGTGTCCCGAAATTAGCGACACCTTTGTTTCAAACAAACCTAATTCAGTTTGTAGTTCATGGATTTTAACGAAATATCGTACACTGCACTATCTTAACATTACTTACGGTCACACCCATTGTGACATACTTACCTTACCGTGTGTGCTTAGTGTAACGTCATTATGACGTCAGAGTTTGTTTACATTAAGATACGTTCAATGCATTGTTATTGACAAAGTGATCAAGCAGCAGTGTACCCAGCTTAGACTAAGAGCTTACGTCAAGGCCAAAAGTGATCACTTTAATTAAGCTCAAATTTTAAAGACAAGTTTAGAACGATTGTCTCAATGACTGGCTTAAATTTTGTAAAAATCTATCAGGTATTAACGATTTTACACTAACTTATCTGTAGAGGTGCCGCTAATTTTGGGACACGGTGTATATGTAGCGTGCACTCAGTGACATGTTGGACGAAATCAGCTTCGTTCGTCCGTTGTCAGTTGCAGTTGCTTTCGAGCAGGCGAAGCTACAACGTGTCGTGGTACAGAGACTGGTTGGGGTGGTGGTGGTATGTCTGCTGGCTGCGCCGCGGGTCCGTGTGTGTAGGTTTGAGCAGGCGAAGCTTGTGGTAAGGGTCCTGTTGGAGATGCTACTGAGCAGACTCAACAACGTGGCTGTGATTGGTTCGTCATCAGCTGCTTGGGACAAGCGTGGCAGAGACGTCTCAGGTTAGTGACGTCACGTGGGCGGAGGGGATGGGTAGGGACAGGATATTGCTTTTTTGCCGCGCATAAATTTTGGGCCGTCGAAAAATTCTTTTTTTATCTAAAAATCTTCATTCAAAAATGAAAAATCTGGGTTTTTCTAGGCCGTGTTAAGGAAATTTAGAGGCAGTAGGCTTTATTGTAATTTCAAGCGCCGATAATATCCTTCTCTGTCGGAAATTTGCAGTGTTTGTGATAAAATTGCAACGTCCTGCCCGCTTACATTTTACGCGTGATAACGCGTACTAGCTGTCGTAATTCTGTCTGTCACGACCCGGTACTGATTCAAGCCCAGGTGAGATAAAGACTACGGCTTTTCAACATATGATAGATAGCGTAAAGTCTCTGTCTTGCGACAAAATTTCGTCCCATTGTGTGGAAAAATATACCTGTCGAACGAGAACGTTAAAGAAGCATATCCCCTAAAAGTCATTGCTTTACCATTATCGACTCATCTAGCGTGAAAACGGTTGCAGATAGGCGCAGATTGCTGCTTATCAAAACAAGCAGTTCATGCTGACGAGCTTTCCGGTGGTACCAACATTAATGACCTTGAACGATCTCGATTCCTGAAAAATACCGGGTTTTAGTGAATGTTTCGCAGTTTCAAATTTAAACGCACATTTTAAAACTGAATAGCGCCGAAATTAATTTACGTACATTGATGCTGACTGTCGCGCGTCTCGTGAGCAACAGCACAGATTTCTCGTGTTGAACGCACGACGCCGCTGTGTCAGGTCGACTGACGCTACTCGGCTATGAAGGTGATGATGATGATGATGACTACAGTTCAATGATTGATGGTTCTCCTAGTCTGACGCCGCTGACGTCACGTCGTCATCACGAACTCGTCAGATCCTTGGATTCACTGCAACCTCAGGGGGGCTCCGATCACAGGTTCTCTTGGTTTATAGTTAATTTTTAAATGGAATAGCTTTTTGCAGAAAACCCATCTCAGAGCTACGGATCGTCACTTGCCATGTGGGATCACACAGTGTTACATGCCACCTAACAGGTGAACGCGCCCCGCCTTAACCCCAGCCAGATGGGCTGGTACTCGATTATTCTACCCCAGAGGGATGGAAGGCTGACTTGACCTAGGTGCTAGTTATGTATCGAGATGGTTCACCTGTTCGCAGACAGTCATCCGTCCAAGTAGTAAGCACTTGATAGCGATCCGACCGGGAGTTGAACCCACGACCTGTCAATGGTAAGTTAAACATACTACCGTTACACTACTAAGCGACTCTCACATTCTCTGTAGGTTTGCTGCAGTAGCTCACGCACACATTGATGACCTTGAACGTCCTTGAATGACCTCTATAGGCAGTCAAACCTTCCACGAGAATATTCCCTCTATGACAAAACTGCCTGCCGTCTCTTGTGTTATATGTCGCCTTTCCTTGCATTACTTTCTATCCTGAATTCTTGTTAACATTTTTCTGTATTCGTCCGCTTTTAACCGACCGCATAGTTCTGCGTCAGTCTGTGATGAAATGTATTGTGGCTAAACGGTAAGTCGCAGGGATCGGCGATGGTACTATCGGATAGAGCTTTGGCGACTTCTTATAGGCTGTCAGTATCCCCATGTCTCCATCTGCAACGGTTTGGCTGCAATATTCAATGAAATTTTCTAACCTAGAATTCTCCGTATCTCAGAAACGGTGAAAGATAGGGCCAAGGTTCCTATTGAGCGTTAATAAGAAGTCGCATAAGCCCTTTCACATGACAAGAAAATCAATTGCTGGCCTTCTGACACCCGCGTGCGGTCGACCTTTCCTAGCTACAGCCGGGTTTTTTGTTTTGTCAGCGCCACTAGCTGTGTTAAACAGCGAGCTTGAGAGTAAAGCCTTGTCTTGTCGTGTCTTCTTGGGTGGCAAGACCTTTGCCAGAAGGTTTAACTTTCAGGCCTAGGCGGTCACAGTATAGGCCTAACACAGATGATCGTGATTCGTGAGCGATGTCTTCGCAAGTAAGTAATAGTTTCGCTGGCGTCATTGGCGCGCTGAAGGCTGTGCTTGAATGGTTGTGTGCCGTCCGTCTGATCACTCAGTCGTTGGCTGTTGTGACGTACGGTACAGACGTGCTTTCAGTCTGGCGTTCCGTCTGCTGTCCAGTGAAAAGTCGTCCGCGTCAGCCGCGGCATGCTGCAATCATGACGTCATTTTCCACGTCAGCGACTGGCACCACAACGACTACAGTGTCAGGTGCTCCAAAGGTGTGTAGTTGTAGTTGTTGTTGTAGTAGTATTAGTGGTAATAATAGTAATAGTTGTGATGAATGACCGGCAGCGACGCGATCGCAGCCTTTGCTGCTTCCAAAGATTGCGTTTACACGACCTGTGCTTTATACGGTGTTTACACGATCCAGCAAACGTCCAGCAAACGTCCAGCAAACTTCCAGCAAATGTATTGAAAATACACGTGCTAATGATAGACATTTGCTGGACGTCTGCTGGAAGTTTGCTGGACGTTTGCTGGATCGTGTAAACACTTCATTACGTTTATAATTCGATGCAACAATGCATATTGCATAACTAGAGGAACGTATTAAGCGATAGATCTGAACTGAACTGATATAAAACGAAACAAAATGCGGATGACCAGCTAGCTTAGCCTAGTATAACGAGCGTAGACAATTCAGAAGTAGCTGTCAAAAATGATCAATCAGCTGTTTGTGTTCTACCTTGAACGATTCATGCCATGATGCATATAACTGCAGGGTTGAGCCACCCGGGCAGATACCCAGACAAGAAACCCAGCTGTCGCTAGGGTGGGGCCGACCGTACTAGTTGTCACTGACCTTGAAGGTCATCCAAGGTCGATGATTTTGATTTCGTCTGAAAGGGCGTATGCCGCTTACTATTAGTGACTAATAGTAACGTGGACCCTGTCTCGCACCGTTTAGCCACAATACATCCGTGACAGACAGACGACAGACGGACAGACGACAACCGTGACAAAGGGCCGACCTTTAAGCTTACAGGTTCGCGGTCAGCCCAAAAACCCGAATCCGATTTTTGTTTTTTGTTTTACTAATATGGAAATGTTTTATTTGGCTAAATTTTTGGAACATCTCAGCCTACAATTTTGCAAAAACTGGTATATTTCATGGTGTGGATAGCGAACAAAAACTCGTATGAATCAACCAACTGAAAACCTGTAGAAACCAAAACTCCTCAAGTTGGTTTTAAAAAACCGGTTTTAAAAAACCGGTTTATAAAACCCAAAAACCCGAAACCGCAAAAAATCAATAAAAGCCAAAAGACCCTGCATTTTGCAACCCTGAAAAACAGGCAGACAGAGAGACAAGCCGGTTAGCGAGCTGGCTCGTGAGCTGCAGTCCAAAGCCACAGTCGTAGTCGTAGTCGCAATCGTAATAGCTTTAGCGACAGCTGCTATTGACAGTCTGTCCGTCCGCTGACAGACAGATAAACTTGGCCACAGAAACGCTGCCTGACATTAAGGGTCGCTTGTCTCTCGCAGCTCGCGAGCGCTCAGACGGCTATGAAAAGTGAAAGTGATGTAATGTGTTGATTAATGTACTAATAATATTAGCGAAGTGTGTGCGATGTACTGTGCAGGGAACAACCGATACTATGACGACGAAGGTCCTAGACGCTTTGTTCCGGGACCGTTCTGTAAATATGACTACCAGGACTTGACGATGTCTGTCAAACAGATGCAATATTCACTCCACTCCACACCAGTGAGTACTAGTACTACTACTACTAGTAGTAGTAGTAGTAGTAGTAGTAGTTGTTGTTGTTGTTGTAGGCAAAAGTGTTTGTAAAACATGATGGGGATTATGTAGAATCTTACCAAATGGTTGAGTAGGCCTATCAGTTTGGTGAAATCCCAATCACTATTAAAGTCTTCAAGTTGACTATAGCAGAAACCAGGGCGTTTGCCGCGTCGAATGAAAGCTGCATGCAATCTTTTGGCGGTCGTTTGCCGTGAGGAAAAAAAAGCCCAGCTGTCGCTAGGGAAGACGCACTACAGTCTATACAGTGCCTGTTGCAGTACTGACTTTTAACGTCATCCAAGGTCGATGATTTTCATCTCATCTGAAAGAGCGTATGTGATTTCTTATTAGTGATCAATAGCAAACTCGGCCCTATCTCGCGCCGTTTAGCCGCAATAGCGCGCATCTTATGCCACTTTCTATTAATGATTAGTAGTAACCTTGGTCTTATCTCTTACCGTTTCCGAAATACGGCTACTTAGAGATTGAAACTTTTTATTGATTAATAGCAACCTAGGCCCTATCTCGCATCGTTTAGCCACAATACATCTGAGACAAACGAACGACACATCACTAATAGGAAGTGGCATACGCCATTTTAGATAAAATAAAAATCGTCGATCGTGAATGACGTTGAAGGTTACTGACAACCAGTACAGTCGGCTATCCTAGCGACAGCTGGGCTTTTTGTTGTTGTGTTTTACGGTACTTCCGTTGCTTTGAACTTGGCATTTGTGATTGTAATTGTGATAGTATTACTCGGTGCATAGATGTGAAAAACGTTTTTTACTTTTTTATTTTTGCCACGTTTTTTACGTTTTTTAACGTTTTTGAAAAAATTTTTTTCAACGTTTTTTATTTAAAAAACGTGCATTGAAATGCCTAGCAAGAACTTTGAGAAAAACTTTTGAAACCACAGAAACAAATTAATAGTTGATGGTAGTTTACTTAATTAGTTTAATATACCAAATAAAAAGTTTTTTATGTAGTATATTTGGTTAGTCTTGTGCTATGGTCTTATGACCACACGGTTAAATTGAAATAAAATAAAGTCCTTTTTACCTAGACTATAGTCCCAGGTATACTGCACCTACAGCATTAGGGACTAGGCAAGAGGTTAAACGAATTATGGCCAACGTTTATTATTCAACGTTTTTAAACGTTTTTTAAATTTTTTCCACGTCTTTTAACGTTATTGATTTTTTCTGGAAGGTTTGTATTACATCTGCGACTATAGTCGCGGTGCGTGAAAATGTTGTTTGACAGGCACACGTTGTGGTGATCGTCACGACAGAGGCGTCAAAGCTACGACATCGACATTACTCGACTAGACTCGACATGGCAGGGCATCTGGCTTGCGATCACCAGGGATACCTCGCCCAGGTAGGTGGTAGCGCGGGCTGACGATCTCCGTCAAATTTTCGTTGCTTTGCTGGAGACGTTGAGCGAAAAAATGCCTTTATTTTTCACATCATAACATGTTATGTACTATTGCAAACCAACTTATAACAAAAAGCTCAGCTGTTGCTAGGATAGCCGACCGTTGTGGTTGTCAGTGATCTTCACGGTCATCCAAGGTCGATGATTTTCATGCCATTTGAAGGCCAACATGCGATTTCATTTTAACGATTAATAGCAATTTAGGCCCCATTTTGCACCGTTGAACCACAACCCTCAATACATCCGTGACAGACAGACAGACGGATGACAACTCATACCAATAGCTTGACTGTTACTTGAGTACGGTCAGCTAAAAACGAAGTTCACACACTGAAATTAGCCATGAGAGTGAAACTGATACTGCAGCATTACGAACTAGAAGCAAACCGTGTTCTCAGTATAACTTTGAAAACAATCTAAAAACTACCGAAATATTTCTTCAGAATTCAGTGAAAATTTTAGGGACGCAAGTTTTTTAGTGACGGGCGGCAACCGAAAGCACAGAATTTTTTTAGGCCTCAGACCGCGTTTCAAAAAATACGTGCCACTTTTTTGGAATAGCTCTGTGGAAAAAAAATTCGATTTTGATAATTTTTGGCGGGCAACATCACAAAGAAACCGGACGTAAATGACCGTCGTTTTAGCCTCCTCACCTTGATACTGTTGCTACATTACCTTGTGAAGTTCAGAAGTCATAGTTTGGCCGTTTACAACAGTGAATTCATGTTTGTATCATGTGTAGGTGGCGGTGAACAGTACTGAGTCGCGTGTCTGGAATCTACTGGAGCCTGTGTGGGATCTGCTGCAAGCAACCGCTTCCACTACCACCACATCATTCAAAACTCATCGTCATCCTCATCAGCAGCAGCAGCAGCTGAATCTGCTATCAGCCGGCGTCTCCGACTTTGACCAGCATCCGTCACCCGTCGTCACCAGCTCAATGCCGGCTACTAGCAATGACACGCGCGAGTATAGCATCCGTCACAATCGATTTATTCTATCAAGCTCGGCGATTAGTTTGGTTTCATCTCGTGCGACAGCATGCACTGCTAAGCGCGTAGAGGAGTCCGCCTGTCGTCTGTCCGTCCGTCCGTCCGTCCATCACACCCTTCAGCTCTAGGCCCCTATCAAAACGGTGCTAGCTAGGATCACGAAATTTTCGCTGTGGGATAGCCTACCACAAGGACTTGTACACAAATCCGCTGTCTTCTTTAAGTTTTGGCGTTGTAACAGCAACAACGCAGCAGGAAGAAGAAAACAGTTACTATAGCTACTAGTTTATTTTTTCGGTGACTAAGTTTCGTGCTGCTGGGCGAGAAGATTCCTCTGGAACCAGAGCGTCGAAGACGGGTATCCCCTCTAAGAAATCGTTATTTTACTCCTGTTAACGCTTCTAGCGTGAAAACGATTGCGCATAGACATCATATCATCATCATCATCATATTCGTTTAATACATTAACTTGACAGAACGCAAGCATGTGCACAATTTAGGCCTAACATGCGGTAAATATAAGAGTTAAAAAAGTCCACAAGACTATTTACAAATGTTACAGAAACAAGCACGTCAATTGAACACTAATGACTACTACTACTACTACAGCTACTGCTACTGCTAGTGCTACTGCTACTAGTACTACTACTACTACTGATGCTATTGCTACTGTTACTGCTACTGCTACTGCTACTACTGCTACTGCTACTGCTGCTACTGCTGCTACTACTGCTACTGCTGCTGCTACTACTACTACTACTACTACTACTGATGCTGCTGCTACTGCTACTCCTACTGCTACTACTACTACTGATGCTGCTACTGCTGCTACTGCTACTGCTACTACTACTACTACTACTACTGATGCTGCTGCTACTGCTACTCCTACTGCTACTACTACTACTGATGCTGCTACTGCTGCTACTGCTACTGCTACTGCTACTGCTGCTACTGCTACTGCTACTGCTACTACTACTTCTACTACTGATGCTACTGCTACTGCTACTACTGCTGCTACTGCTACTACTACTACTACTGATGCTGCTGCTACTGCTACTACTACTACTGATGCTACTGCTACTACTGCTAGTGCTACTGCTAGTGCTACTACTGCTACTGCTACTGATGCTACTGCTACTGCTACTACTACTACTGCTACTACTACTGCTACTGCTACTGCTACTGCTGCTGCTACTGCTACTACTACTACTACAACTACTGTGTATTTGAAGGCTGTTGGGCGTGGTAGCAGTGGATATACCAGTGTCTGAAATTGAAGACTTGCTTCACGCCAGCACGCCTCTTGGTTCACATCTTCACGTATTTGTCGTAGATCGTCTGGATCAAACTGTACTTGCTCATCCGTTCCTGTTCAAGCACTGCGCTTTCCCAGTCAGTCAGTCAGTCTGTTACATTGCTAGCAGTGCATGTAAAAATTAACGATTAACTGCACGTGGCTGTCTTGCTAAAATTTATTTTAAAAATTAAAATGTCAAGCCGGTCGTCTGGCGCCCTCTGACGACTGACTTAGGTCTTGTTTTACTGTGCTTTCAAACATGCACCGCTGTTGCGCGTTCCTCATTACGTTAGCAGGGCTTTTCTTGTTTCTTTTTTCTTTACTTCTTTTCCTTTCTTTCCTTTTTTCTTCCTCTCTTTCCCCTTTGAAGGAGGACCCCTAAAATCCGGTTAGGAGGTCTGTGGGAAAACTGTAAGTCTCCTTAGCGGATGCCAGCGAAATTGAATTTGGTGCATTGTCGCTCTAAAATATGAGATCTAGTAGCAACAACTTTAATTATTTTCTCGAGAATCAACTAACCAAATTAGCACATTTAGTGCAGTTCAAACGTGTGCTCCTGGGCCCCCCGAGGTTACGCCACTGAAACTAAGCAGCTGTTGAATTTTCGACTAAAATCTCATCGTTTGCCGTGTTTTAGTCACGGTAGGATGGTAGTACGTTGGACTTGTTATTGCAAGGTCGTTGGTTTGACTTTCAGTCGGGACTCTATTAAGTGGTTACTACTCGGATAGGTGATTAACCATGGACAGAAAACCGTCTTGGCATATAGCCAACATTAAGGTCAACTCAGCCTTCCATCCCTCCGGGGTAGATAAACCGAGTACCGGTCTGTTTTGCCTTGGTTATGGCGAGGCACGTTCACCTGTGTGGCGTGGCAGGTAACACTGCGTGATTTCATATGACAGGTGACGCTCCGTAACTCTGAGATGGGTCTCCCATGAATAGCTATACCCTTTAAACCTTCAAACGGTATAGTACTCAGCTGCTGCTGGTGTGTTTGTGAGGTTTCGTTGATTAGCGTGGAGACAGATGGAAGTGGACAGCCGACAGCGTTCAGTGACCACGTAGTCAGCGCACTGACCGCTGGGCAGATTGGACATCAAGCCATCACGGAGAATGCGCGACGAGTGCGCTATCATGACGGTCTGCTGGTCTGGACGCCGGTCAACTCTTCACACTACTACTACGCGCCAGTTACAGGCATGCTCGCGTCTCCGTTTAACATAACTCTCAGCCGGACACACAGCGAGACCACGGATACGGAGCTAGTGCATCGCGCGGTGTGCCTGTTTACGTCCCAGCTTTTGCTGGTACTTATTGCACTTACTCACAGAAGGATGGCCAGGCTGAGTTGACCTGAGTGGCTGGTTACATACCGAGATGGTTTACCCACCTGCCGATGGTCACCCATCCAAGTACTAACCGAGCTTGGCGTTGATTAACTTCGTTGATGCGACCAACGACGTTGCCAACTAGGCCAAACCGCCACAGCCAGTTCAGTATGTTAGATTTATTAGCGGATACGTTGTCGAGTTGACTGTTTGTGCAGGTAGGCTCTACATGTTTATTGTCTACTGCAACTACAACAACAACAACAACTACTACTACTACTGTGCTGTCGCAGGGACCCAGTATAGCGTCGTTGTCGTTGTGTACAATGAGCTTTCACATTACCGTCTTCTTCATGTGCGCAACGTGACCGTCGACATTTCCACTCGAGCTGCTCTGTTTGATAACAAACAGTTTGCAGACGACTTGCAGCCTTCCGACCTCTTTCTCACGGGTCAGCGTGCATAATTTACTTATTTATTTCAAGAACGCAAGCATTTTGATATAAAAACTTACGCAGACGCTGTTTTTCGGCTGAGATAGGCCAAGCAGATTTAACTAGAAATTTGGGACAAAACCCAACGTGAGTCCGGTCGGCGCCGTAAGTCCGATTGCGGGAAGATTTAGGGGAGGGGCTGAAGTTCCTCTTCTTCTAGAGTCATGTGGCCTGAACTTAGTAAATTAGTAATTTTTGTCTGACCGTGTTTAAAGCACCGGCGCAGTTAACGCGTCTGTACACCAGCACTATAGCCATTAGTGTCGTTTTTAGCCGACCGTATTTGAGTAACGGTTGAGCTATTAGCATGGTTGTCGTCGTCTGTCTGTCTCTCCGTCTGTAACGGATGTATTGTGGCTAAGCTTTGCGTCATAGGAGAAAACTTTTTACACGAACAATTAGCCATGTGTGTTAAACTTAGAATGCAACATTCTAGCAAAGGGATTGGGGAACATTTTCGCATTCAGGGTTGAATGGACGGGGGGTAGGAAATGTGCTTTTTTTCAACGGAAAACCGGCCATATCTCGGAAACGGTGAGAGATACGGCCAAGGTTACTATTAATCATCAATAGGAAGTTTCATACGCCCTGTCACGTGAGATAGACATCATTGACATTGCATGTCCTTGAAGGTCACTAGCAACCAGTACGGTCAACTGTCGTAGCGATAGATGGGCTTCTGGTTTCGGTTTACATTTTATCGCAGTTAAACAGAAGCAGAAAGACCTCAGAGTGAGGCTTTTGACACTTAGGTCCAGCGTTTGATTTCTCGCTGCAGGAAATTTATTTAGGACTTTGTTTCAAACTTGTGTGCACTGTCGTGTGTCGGCTGCATCCACGGTGTTGTTGTAAGGTGTCAGTGTATCCGGGAAGCATTCGATGGTCGAGTTGACGGCTTGTGCTTTTTGCGGTCAACAGCAGACATTAAACAACGCATCGTCTCTCAATCTCAACGTGTTTCACGGCAGCCTCTTGAACCTTTCCCCTTCCGTCACCCGCCACCCTCAGCACCTGACATATGCTGCCAGGTTTGGTGTTTGAATTATAAAAAAATTAGCTGGGGGTTGAATTTTTCCGTCTTCGGAGTCGATTAAAAAATTGTGATGTAAATATACGTGTATATACTGTAGTATATAGCCGACCCGCAGTACATAATTTGACAGTGTGCAGAAAGGGTTGAGAAAAAAAGTTATGGGGTTTAACTCCCCCCTCCAAATCCCCCAGCAATCCAAACACTGGCCAGGTCAGTTCAGTGCTACACATCAATGGCCTCGTGGCGGGGAGACCCTGAGAGGAAGGAGGCATTGACCACCCTAAATTTTTGGCTGTCGGATTAAAATTGTCAAAAAAGCTTCTTCTTGTCGAAAAACTTGCGTCTTAAAGTGCAAGACTTAAGGCTCAAAGCCCATTTTGAGAAAAATTAGAGGCAGAAGTGACACTTTGAGCACGCATAGGGCGGCCTAATCTTCTCTGTCAGAAATAAATAAATGTCTGTCGGAATTTCATCGACAATTTGAAGCGCCTGTCAGAAAATTGTTTTTTTGACCCACGACGCCTCTGCCACACACTAATAGCCTATCGCTACTGACCTCAGGTCAGATTCTTGCCGAACTCCGTTAACACAACCTTCAGCTGAACATATTTACTGTCCGCGGTAGCGACGGCAGCATTGTTTTCAGCATCGTCGCTGAGTGTTGTTTGCTTTTTTTCGTTTCTTTGTCAAGACGATAACTTATAAACCGCTGCGCTTTTCTTGATGAATGTTTGCACGAAGATTTACTTTGGCAACTGCAAGAACCTTCCTTTATTTCAAGGTCGTGGGTCAAAATCGAGGTCACTTTTTGGATACTTTACCATTGCGATATAGGGCTTTGCTGCTAGTAGCTGCTGCTAGGCATACCCGGCTAGGCCAATAGCTATTGGCCGACGCTGATGTCATTGCTGTATATATCGCAGCATGTCGCGGCGGCTACCGCGGACAGCCTTAGCCTTCCACAAGGCTTGACAGGAAAATCCTGTTGAAATCGAGTAATACGTGCAGTGATGTGTAACTAAAAAGAGCCTTTTTGTAACAAAACTTTTCATGAAATTGGACGGCTTGTTATCTTTTTTGCTGTTTTATCGTGTTTTTTCCCTTTTTCCATAGCCGACTGTAAACTGACCACGCCGCCATATAGGCATTTTTCACTTTAAATTTTATTTCATTGTTTTGTATATAGTTGTGACGTAATTCTGACGGCTCAGATGGACACACTCTGGGCCGCATCGTCATCATCATCATCGTCATCAACAGCAGTGAGGTTCAACTCGTCGGCTCTGATGTCGTACGTTGCGACACGTGCAGGGGTCGCTCGTGTTTACCCGGCCGTCAATTCGTCAACAGTTTTACTCGACTTCTTGCGGTATTTTACATGCTATATATGCTAGTCAGTCAACAAATGTAATCTGCGGCGTTGTGGCAGAGAGAACAGGGGGGGCAGATGCCTCCTGATTTTCGGTTGTTGGAAAGTTGTCGAAAGTGTTATTCTCGTCGGAAAAATTCTGGTTCACAAATGCGAAATTTGGGGCTAAAAAGCATTATGGGAAAATTTGAAAGCAAAACTGAACTTATTTTGAGCACCTGTAATCTCTTCCGTTGGAAATTTGCAGCCGTCTGTCAGAATTTTGTCCGAAATTGGGAGTATCTGTTGAAAAATTGTAACTTTTTGCCCCGCCAAATTTTTTTACCCACGACGCAGCGGAACGTGCTGTGTCGTCGTTGTGCGGATTCAGGTGTTGAGATAATAGCCTTTCCCCACTTCGCCAAATTTTTGCCTGTCGAAAATTTTCCTCATGTCGGCAAATTTTCGTCCAGAAATACAAAATACGGGGTTGAAAATTCCTTTTTCCGCTGGCAGAATCGAACTTTTGAGCACTCTTATCATCTTAGGTATTTCATCTGTCCGAAATTTGCATTTATCTGTCGACTTTTTCACTATTTTCCGCATCACCTTATGCGCTGCAGCAACAAAGTAACCTACTAATACTACTACCTGCTACTAGTACTACTACTAGAACTACTACTACAGGACGTGTGCCACATTCCATATTCCATTGTGTAGCGCGCAGTGGTATACGGCGGGTCTGTTGGCTGACGGTCTACTGACGGCTTCACCAGTACACTACAGCAGCGTTACAGGCCGGCACGTCACCACATTGTCACAGAGCGTATGCTTTCACACTGGTCAGTGACCGGCTTGTGAGTCGTTAGCTACTACTGCTATTGCTGTTTTCTAGGCCTTAAAAATGTCCGTACTTCCAGTCTGGCGAAATACGTGGAAACGGGAGGAGGTATTTTTCAAATTACCATTTTGTGATATTTCCTATAATATTACACAACAGCTAATAAAAATAAAGTGACAGGGCAGTATAAAAATTGGATGCAAATACGTAGTTTCGGTTCAGTAAAACTTTGAAAGCAAACATAAACAAGAAGTCTAGCTGTCGCAATGAAAGACATGCTACAGCCTATACAGTTCGTGTTGCAGTACCGGTACTGACCTTGTAGGTCATCCAAGGTCGATGATTTTCATCTCATCTGAAAAGCCGTATGCCACTTCCTATTAGTGATTGCTATATCTCTTACTGTTTCCGAGATATGGCCAGTTATCGGTTGAAAATGCATTTTTTTTCTATCCCCTCCACTCAACCCCAAATTTGAAAATGTTCCCCTTGAGCTGCATCCCCAAATTTTGCATGCAGATATGCTCGAAAAGGGGCTAATTATTAGTGTAAAACGAGGGTACGTCCCTTACCCGCAGACAGACGGACAGATGGTCGTCAATAGATGCGCCCTAACAGCACAGGTGCAGCGCATCAAAAACTGCGCCAATAAGGGCCTATTTTTCAAACATTTAATAAAAAAATTAGGGACGGAGTTTTTTTGGAACAAACAGGAACCGGAAGCACACTGCTAATAGTTTCGGTTTTGTTTGAGAACTGCTGCAGCAAGTTTTTTACCGATCAGATACTCGTTCCATGCCGGCCAAGCAACAGCGTCAGTGAATTGGCAAACGACAAATTTCACGCGATTTATTGGTGATATGATTTACTCGAGTTGAGGAAACCATCTTGTTATATATGTGTCTACCCGATAATTGATAGAGGCGCTGAAAATGCAGGATTGGAAAGTGCTGGACCGGAAACCAAATGACGTTTGCATGGTCCAGTGTTAGTAATGTGACAACATTTTGCTGGACAGTATAACGAAAATAGGCCTACCTGTTTTAGGCCTACTGCTTGAACTCTAGCTGAAGACTAATGTGGAGTGGAGTGACTTAGCATTTTCCAGTCTTGCTCTTTAGTCCGTCAAATGCCAGCGCTGCATTTTAGCCGTGTCTTTGGCACAGGATTGTGTCCGCCTGTTACGCATATATTGTGACTAAACGGTACGTCTTACCGGAAAACTGTTTCAACAATAGATGGTTGTCCGACGGCTATACCATGTGATACCAAGTCGGACCCGCACCGCTATACAATCCACTGTTTTCCTAAACGAGCTGTAATTTATTTATTATAATTAATACGTTATCGCTTTCTGTCTGCGACCGGAAATCAGACGCTGGCATTCGGACATCGGCTGTGCGGTCGGTCTTCCATAGCAACAGCTGGGCTTCTTGTTATGTACCTTGCCTTCATTGCTACATCTGTTTTTTTGCGCATTTTCAGTCAGTCCTGCCGTTGACAGCTGCCCTGCAGTGCTGCTGCTGCGTGTATTTCTGCAGAGACGGGTCGGTGCGAGGTGGATGACGTCATAGCGGTGAGTGGTGCTGACGTCACCGGTGACGTCATTGAGGCCGAGTTGTTGAGCCGGGCAGTGACGTCAGCAACAGACGGTCGGCCGCTGTGTAACCAACGATACTCTTGCACCTCGCGCCGTCGCAATACGACCACCCACAGGCATCTCCACTGCTATACACGGTACCGATATTACGATCAGACATGGAAATGGGTCAATGGGTCATGGCTCACGAAAGATGACCTATTTCATTTCCATTTGTGATTACGATTAGTTCTGTCGCGCACAGACCGACGTAGCTGAACTGAACTGACATCGTTTAGTTTTTGACGAACTGACCAATGGGCAAGCAACGCAGAAATGCATTGTAGCAAACACCGTCTAACGCCGTCGGTGACCTACGTGACTACGCTCACGTACGCGTCAACCAATAACCAATGACCTCGCCCTGCTTGCCCGTTTGGTTAGTTCTTCAAAAACTAAACCGACAGAAGACATCGTGGGACCAAAAATGCAGGATTTTGAACCTTACATTTCGTGTTTTGGACGTAAATTTTTCAAGAAAATTCACTGATAGACTGAAAAAATTTCGGACCCCCTGCCACCTAACCCCTCTGCCACGATCGACGTCAGTCACTGGTTGTGCCCTATTTACATCAGTGAGCCAGGCAGCGCACGCATTACAATGTTCGAAGTTGCTAAAACGAGAAGGGAGAAACTCGATCTGTTTCCGCCGCTTCAGACATTTTTGACGCGCTACAGCTATGCTGTAGGAAGCTGTAGGCGTCTACGGCACGACGTATCTATCTGTCGTCTGTCCGTCCATATGTAACGGATGTATTGTGGCTAACGGCTAGGTCTTAGGGGAAAACTTTTTTGTGTCGAGGCTTTTTGGTTACAAAATTTGGGGGATGCAGTGCAAAGGAAACATCTTCAAATTTGGGGTTAAATAGAGGGACACAAGAAAAATTAGCGTTTTCCAACGGAAAATTGGCCATATTTCGGAACCGGTTAGAGATAGGGCGAAGGTTACTATTGTATGACTAATAGGAATCGACATATGCCCTTTCAGATAAGATGAAAATCATCGGCCTTGGATGACGTTGAAGGTCAGTGCAACAGGAACTGTATAGGCTGTAGCGCGTCTTCCCTAACGACAGATGGGTTTTCTTGTACGTTATACTACCGGACGGCCCAGGTTGAGGTGGCGTGTGGCCCGCAGGTGTCATGTGATGAACGAGTGGGCGGAGTTTGTGACGTCATGGTCACGTGACCGCGGCGGCAGGACGCTGTACGGCATGTATCGGTACGCGTTCAGTCGTCTGCTCGCTGAGGGGCTGGTCAACAGTCTGACGTTCGTCGACACGACCGGTGCTCTGGACGTTGCTGCGGACGCTACCAGGCCGTGTGACGACAACGCCCTCAACGACGCATGCCAACAACAAACAACGGTTAGCAGCGCAGTGTTATGACCAATTCACACCTACGACGCAACTCAACTCAACTGTCGTGACTGGGTGACAATGCAATGACGTCATTAGCATTGTGACATCACGCTGCTGTGCACAGACCACGCGTTGTTTGCTAGCAGTTGAGTTGAGTTCTGTCGTAGGTGTGAACTGGCCATTAGGCGGCATATCGCTCTTGCAGTGAATAAAACGACGAATCAGCGATTCCGTTCTTTTGCCAGTTACTTTGGTCTTTTCTTGCTTTTATATTTATTTTCCTCATGTTCTACGCTTGATCGGTGCATCTGCTCTATGTGGAGTCGGTCAGGGGTTTGCTGATTCCCTCGTAAAATCCCGACGAGTCCAAAGTCATTTGGGAAAAGGCGGAATTGGTCTTTGTGTCTATTCGGCACGGAACAGCAGCAATCTTCGACTGCGAGTTTTGGCTAGGGGTTCCACCCCCAAATCTCCTTCCCTTTTTCACCTAACATGAAGTCTCATTGGATGGGAATCCACAAGTTTACCTGCCAAATAATCCGTCGAATGGTTTAAGCAGGATGCACGAATGTGTCAGACGACAGACCACGCTATACGGAGAAATGTGTGGCTATATGCGGAATCGCTTGCACTAGAGCACGAGCGATTCTGCCTAAAAGCAGAACAGTTTGTAATATTAAGCTTACAGTAGACCTATTTCGTGCATTGTATCTCATTGCAACTGTCCGTGTTCTAATGAGCGGCCCATCGAGAGCCACAGCGGTGCCTGGGGAAACATCCTCGCGGGGCCCCTCTGTGGAGAATTTTTTTCCTTAAAATGGTGCATTCTGGTGTACTTTATATTTCTGAGCGACGGCGGGGCCCCCAAACGTCGCGGGGCCCGGGGTAACTTACTCCTCCCATAACCGCCCCCCTCGACGGACCTGTTCGATGACGATGACTTTACAACATGCAGACCTATTGAGATGACACTGCTCGGTTAGTTAGCCTAGATTGCATTGCGTACAGGTCAACGATGTGTCAAGGGGCTTGACGTCTGATGCTGAAGCAGTCAATTGCAGCACGTCTCATCAGAATGACATGAGCGGAGGCTCCACGCTACGTCGAAGCAAATACCGCGTCAACTCCACTCTACTCTACATGCTCGGTAATTCTACTGCCAGGAGGACCCTCTTGTACAGTTGGCTGCTCTTTAACAGTAGTAGAGGGCCTACTGTTAGTTACAGCAGCTAGGGGCCTAACTGATTAGATGCAATTAACCCTGGTAAAATGCCAGAATGTTCTGAGATCACTCCCTCATTCGAGGACTTTGAAATTCCATTACTTACCAAGATTTCCGGACTTTATATGAACTGTGCTGTAAAGTGGTGCTGATTTAGGCCTACCACGTGCCTACCTACACTTGAATTACACTCAGCTTACACGGGTAGCGTTTTCAAAACTCTGGGCTGCAGTTCTGCGTCAGCTGAGAGCGGTTCAAGTACGATAATAACTGTCTCAAGCGGTAGGTATAAGCTCGTACTGCGTATTCGCTTATCCACTCCGGCAGTGCAGCATCTAGCACTGAATCAGTCAGCTTTTGTCGTGCGAATTTTCTCACGCGTGCGTTGTTGCTTGGTACCCAGGCGGAGTGGTCAGTTTTGAGCTGAGCCTAGAAGACCCTTGCTACGCCGGCACGTTCTACCTATCAGCCATCAACGGCACACGACTTTTTCTCATCATCCTGGAGAACCTACGCGACATGTCCAGCAACCCGTTCAACGTCAACTGCCACGTGACCCGCCAGTAAGAACAACGTACATCATGCAACTTCACTATCCAGCTCAGCTCGCAAACAGCATAGCATCATAGGTCTATCCTCTGCCATATTCGTGCACTCATTTAGAGTATCTGGAACTTTTACTTTTTTCATTCAGTTAATTTTAACCATTTATCATATGCTCTTGCCTTGCTATAAAGTGCAGTATGTCAGACGAATAAATAATTTCTAACAGACAGCAAAATCCAACAGCCTAAAAAAGGTTCCTACAGGTCTTCTGTAGCAAAATTCCCAGACTTTTTCCTGACTATTCCAGTCACGGAATGACAATTTCCCCAACCTTGTCGAAACAATAACCCTAGGCCTATCGCACAAATTTCAGAAATGGTACACTATGTCATAAAGTAATGAAACTGTATTAAAGGAGCAATATGCAAATGACAGAGGCCCTGGTCGGAGGGTCAGGGGGAAGCTTCGCCCCACTGAAGCTGAAACACTTCTAGCTTTTGGACGTTTAATAGAAACCGCAAATTTGCCTGCTTTTGAATATTTGGAGACACAAAAAAATCACAAATATCTGCAGTCTGCATGATCTAAGATCATTTTCCCTGACTTTTTAAAAATAATATTTTTTTTCTGACCTTTTCTTGATTTTCCCTGACCACACAAAATCCCTGACTTTTTCCAGTTTTCCCTGACCTGTTGGAACCCTGTAAGAACAGATCTACACCGTTGGCCACAAAAACGTGGCACTTTATTTTTGTCAATATCTTCGCCGACTATTGACTGATTTTCACAATTCTTTCACTGGCACACTCCGCAGACAATTTGCAACAATATATAAGCCACCACACGGTAAATGCATTTCTACACTACCTTGTAAAATATAAATGTAAGCAAAAACTGACGATAATAACAAAATTTAGGTAAATGAAAAAACACTTCAAACCAACATTGCGATGAATGATCTGTATGACACTAGACTGTGTTAGACCCACACAGTTTAGTGTCATACAGGCCATTCACTGCAATCTTGGTCTGAAGCGTTTTTTTCAATTTTACCAAAATGTTAGTTATCGTTATGTACGCATATTTTATTAATATTTGACAAGGTAGTGTAGAGACGCATTTACGTTGTGGTGGGATATGTAACAATCACGTTATAGCAAATTGTCTGCAGAGTGTGCCAGTGAAAGAATTGTGAAAATCGATCAATAACTGGCGAAGATATGGACAAAAATAAAGTGCCACATTTTTATGGCCCACCCTGTATATCGGAATGTTTCGTCCATAGCCTGGACGTTTCACCACTTTCGCTCCCCCCCCCACAAATTTCCAACAGGGTGCTCACAATTTCAATTTTGGCGTTAAACTTCCACAAAATGTGATTTTGAACCACAAATTTTGCAGTTTTGGACGAAAACTTTCTGACAAGATTTTCGGACAATTTTCCGGCAGCCCAAAATTTAGGGTGAGGGCAATTGCGCCCATGACGTTTCACCCCCAATACGTTTCAAACACTAAAACGGACGTCCTTTCCCTCATCTTCGCCGTCGTCCACAATTTTCAAACGACCAGGCATTGGGCAAAACGTTCCTAATTCTAGGAAAAAGACTGCAATGCTGGAGTAGTCGAATGTTTTTTTTTGTTATGGTGTGAACGGCATAGTCTGCTTATGTGCGTGGATAACAGAATTTATTCGACCTTTCCAGTGCAAGTCGACAAAGAACCATTATCTGCGATGAGATCCGCTAAGAAGAATCAGCAGCACATCAACTCAACAACAGAGTCAACAAACTCGTCAACAAATTCTGCAGCATGCGTCACGGACTGCTATCTGCTGCCTAAAATACCTTGCGGCTCCGGTCCTGCACGCGCTACACCGGTTCAGCACAGCCGCTCTTTAATTCTGACATCGTCACTGCTAGCGTTAACAGCCTCCAGCGGCATCTGGAGTTAGAAAAGTCGGCGCGAGACAGGAAGTTGCAATTTTCCGATAGACACTGGGCCTACTGCAAATTTCCGACACGGGTAACTCTGCGAGTGCTCAAAATTTGATTTTGCCTCCAAAATTGGTGGTTTTCAGCGCCAAATCATGCATTTATTGACAAGATTTCTGGACAAGAAGATGATTTACAGACAATTTTTAGAGCGTAAAATTCAGTGCCGTGGAGGGGGGCCAGTTTAAAGGGCCAGTCACATCGCCATTGAGAGGGGTCTACTAGCCATTGGTCAGGGACATCTACACCATATAAACCTAGCAACAACTGCTCCTTCATAAAAGTTTGTTTTTTCAGCAACTCAACAGGGAATGTGGTATAATTTAGGATCTAAATTACATCACCGTTATTTCTAGCTTGCAACCGCCCAATACAGTGTTAGACCCAGAATGTCCCAAAATCAACAGCGACTTTGCCCCAGGCCCCAATGACAAAGCTTGCAAGCTTAAAATGCTTCGGGCCCCCAGCTAGATTTGGGGAAAGGATCAGCCAAAAAAACAAGAAAAGAGGGAAAGGTAAAGGAGGGAAATAGGACAGGAAGGGGGAGAAGGAGGAAAGGACGGAGGAACTTGCTCCAATCACTAGATAGCAGGGATGTGCACGAGACCTTCTGAGTCGAGACCGAGACGAGACGTTGCAGCTTCCAAGACGCTGGCCGAGATCTTGAAGCTCCCGAGACTCACGAGTCTTGGAAGCTTTAACGTCTCGCCGAGACGTTTTCTGTGACGTATGGTGAAACATATTGACAATGAAAGATAAATTATATGCATTAATTAACTCGCACCATGGTAAGCGCTTTCTATTTGTGATATTGTGGGTTTTGCACTTTATTTTGACAATTATCACTGAATAATTAACGGCTTGCACCATAAAGAACTGCAACTGCAGTGCTGTAGACATGAG